>Ga0207070_1120_pt1 | contig 19309 bp, 14 predicted proteins | sample Alteio_BWMinHeat_92_FD_153591 | JGI IMG/M metagenome (GOLD analysis project Ga0207070, IMG submission 153591) | Enriched cells from forest soil in Barre Woods Harvard Forest LTER site, Petersham, Massachusetts, United States -... | ecosystem: Environmental > Terrestrial > Soil > Temperate forest >...
CTGATGCAAAAATCACCCCATGCCCGATTCGTGGACGCGGGAGAAGCGGCCCGAGCTTTGAAGCCCATGGCTTTTGTCCCTGCCATGCGAAGCGTGCCGCTCGCGCCGGTCGCTCCATTACCTCGTCCGTCCGCGCCGGCTCCGAGACTGCCGACTCGGGAAAAGACCGCGGCCGCGGAAGTCACCAAAGATACCAAGGAGATGCGCGCTCCCCCGGCGGAAGTGACGCCGCCTCCGTCCCGTCAGGCGACTAGCCCGCCGTTCATTTCATCCCTGCCGCCACTCACTCAATCCCCGACCCTATGGGCTCGAATCCTTCACTGGCTCCGTCTCGCGGGGACCTGTCTAGCCGTTCTCATGATGTTGTTCTTGGCGTGGTGGTTTTTTTGGAGAAAGTGAAAAAAGGGTTGCTAGTTTGCCATCGGCGCTGGACAATGACATGCGGTTTCCGGGGAAAGCTTGGGTCGCATCTCACTTGGAGGTTCGGACGCATGAAACGATGGTTGCTGGCCGTGGCCGCGCTCTTCGGCTGCGCTTGGACTGGCGCGCAAGCGGATTACGTCCTGATTGTCTACGATCTCGGCGTGCCCAAGAATAAGGGCGAGCAAACGCCCGGCGCAGCGGGATTTCCTGGCGGCGCCGGCAACAACATGCAAGACATGATGCGCCGGATGCAGGGCATGGGCCGTATGGGCGGTGCAGGCGGTGAAGGGCCGGTTGGCGGAGGAGCGCCCGGTCGCCCTAATCCTGATATGATGCGCCGCATGCAAGGCGGCTTTCCCGGCGGTCAGCCAGGGGCGATGCCCGGCGGCGGCTTTCAAGGAGGCCAGCCCGGCGGCGGACGCTTCGGCGGGGCGCCCGGCGGCGGAAAATTCGGCCAAGGCGGCCTGAACCCCTTCGGCGGCCAAGGCGGCCTGAACCCCTTCGGCATGTTCGGAAACCAAAATCTCCAAGAGCCGGATGATGAAGACACCACGCTCAAGGTCTCGGCGGTAGTCGAGGTCAAGCAATGGCTGCGGCCCTTAGTGATCCGTAAAAGTCTGGCTCAAAGGCCGGATGAATTTCGCAAGTTCAGGCATAATTGGGGCGCCACCGCCCTCTACGACACGGGCGACATCAGTTTCTCCGTCTCCAACATTCCCCCGCGCGATCTCGCCTACAAGAAAAAACGGGAAGGCATGGACAAGAACGCGAACAACTACCTCGATCTCGCCAAATGGGTTTTGACCAACGGCAAGATTGATGAGTTCCCCAAGATCATGGATGAATTATCAAAAATCGAAGCGGACAACCCGGTGGTAGCCGCTTTCAAGAAAGTCAAAGCCGAGATGGATCGTAAGATCACCAAGGACGATGCTGCCGCTTACTATTGGCAGAACAAACTCGGCAATTACAAACTCAAAGTCGATGCCGAGTATCCGCATTATGTTCTGCTATACAACTCTTCCTCGAGCAGCTCCGCCGAATCGCCGGAAGTAATGAGCCGGATGAAGCGCCTAGAAGAAAACTATCACGCCTTCTATTATTGGTTCGCGCTCAAGGGCAAGGTCCTGCCCGTGCCCGATTATCGCCTCGTGGCGGTCCTGGTGGACAAAGTGGACGAATATCAAGATTACCGCAAGGCGTTTGACAGCATTCCGACGGCGGATGACGGGTTTTATGCTCGTCGCGAGAACTTGGCGTTCTTCTCAGCTACGCCACAGGACGAAGGTTACGACGCGCTCAATAAATCCACCAGTGACTTGTGGAGCCAGGGGTGGACGCGACAAGATTTGCTGGACGGAAAGACCAAGTCCCCGCCGAACGCGGATTCCGTGACGATCGTTCGGAATCAGGTGAAAACGCTGCTGCTTAAGGCGCTGGAAAACGAGTCGGAGCTGTCGGCGGTGAGCCATGAAGGCACGATGCAGTTGGCGTCGGTCACCGGCCTGATCCCGCGCACAGTGTCCGCGCCGGAGTGGCTCCAATTCGGCACCGCGAGCTTCTTCGAGACCCCCAAAGGCGCCTGGTGGCAAGGCACGGGAGCCCCGAGCCATCTGTATTTGAAGAAATTCAAGGACTGGGATGTGAAGAAGAAGCTGGACACGCCGCCGGAAACCGCTCTCAAGAAAGTTATCACCGACGAATATTTCCGCGACGCCCGCAAATCCAATCAAGACGCCGCCTGGACCAAGGCGCGGACCATGACCTGGGCGTTGACCTTCTTCCTGTTCGAGACGCACCTCGACGAGCTGATGGCCTACTACCAGGAATTGGGCAGCTTGCCGCGAGACATGGAGTTCGATGACGAGATCCTGATGGGATGCTTCGCGCGAGCTTTCAAGATCGCCGACTCCGCCAATCCCAACCAGCCCAAACAAGACGCGCTCCACCGCTTGGGCATGGATTGGTACAAGTACCTGGCCGACACGCAACTAGAAAACATCCAGGGACTGAAGGAAGCCGACGAAGCCCGCACCAAAAAAGCGGCCGGCAAAAGAAACACCAAGGCCAAGGAATCGGAAAAATAAGCTCCCTTGGCCAATGAAATAAGCTCCCTTTCTGAGCGGGGGGCGTAAGGCCCCTGAGCGAGAATAACCTCTCTGAGGATATGCGCGCTCAGGGGACTTACGTCCCCCGCTCAGATTTTCGCATTTTCACCAGGAGAAACCCCATGAAATCCCGTCGCACGCTGGCCTTGCTCTTCCTTCTCCTCCCATCCTTGGCGTCTGCCCAAGAGGCGCCGGAGCGATTGCTGTCGGAAAAAACGCAAGTGTATCTGCGCTGGGACGGTCTGGAGGCGCATCGCGCTGCCTTTGAAAAAACCGCCCTGGCCAAAATCCTCCAAGGTGATTTGGGTCTGTTCTTCTCCGAGTCCGTCAAACAGGCGAAAGACAAATTCGGCGCGCTCTTGTCCGTCGAGCAGATGTTGGGAGGCGTGCCGCCCGAAACGGTGCAAAAGATCCAAACCGACGGCGCCGAAGCCGCCAAGCTCTTAGACATCGTCGGCAAGCACGGCGTGATCTTAGGAATTGAACTTCGCGGCTTGGATCCCCCGGCGGCTCAAGGCACGCTGATTTTGCCGCAAGCCGGCAAGCCAGACGGTCCTTTCCTGGCTCTCATTCGGACGATCTCTCATCTGGCCAAAATTGATCTGAAGGAGCAGAAGATCGCGGGCCGCGGCGTTTACGTGGTGCCGGCAGGGCCGGTTTTTGTCGCCGCCTGGATTGAAGGCGCCGACGCCGTCCTCACCGTCGGCACTGATAAGCCCGAGGCGACGATCCAGCGCATGGCCGGCAAAGGATCGGGACTTCTCGGCCAGCCCCTTTTTCAAAAAGTGCAAAGGTTCAAGGAGTTTGAAACGGGTACGCGAGGTTTCCTGGAGCTGGCCAGTCTCGTCCAGCTGGGTCGAAGCCGGGGCAAGGAGGTGGCTGCTCTCATCGACGATCTCGGACTAGGCGGTCTTCAGAGCCTGACTTTTTACTCCGGGTTTGACGGCCCGGCCGAGCGGTCGCTGATCGAGCTTCATATGCCGGGTCCCCGCAAAGGCTTGCTCAAGTTAGCGACCAATAAGGCGTTCAAGCTCTCGGACTTGCCGGCCATGCCGCCCGACGTCACCAATTTTTCGGCGACGAATCTCGATTGGACGGCGCTTTTCGACGTAGCAAAAACTGGCGTCGAGGGCGTGATGAAAATCGTGGCCCCCGATGAGGCCAAGCAAGTTCCCGCCTTCATCGATCAGGCCAATCAATTCCTGGGCATTAACATCCGAGACGATCTGCTCGGCTCTTTGGACAGCTTGATGATGCAATATAGCTCGCCCTCGGAAGGCTTTCTTTCATTGGGTCAGATGACGCTGATCAAAATCAAAGATGTCAAAAAATTGCAAGCCGCGTTGGACAATGTGGCCAAGAAGATGGGAAGTTTTCCGGGGGTTCCCGTGAGCATCAAGAAGAAAACCTATCGGGGGGCTGAGTTGCGGGAAGTGGAAGTCCGGGTGCCGGGCGTTTTTTACGCGCCCACTTACGGCATCCACAACGGTTGGTTGGTGTTTAGTCTGTATCCTCAGCCAGTGCATGGATTTATTCAGAGGTCGAAAGGCTCGCTTCCGGTCTGGACGCCGGGCAATCGCCTTAAGGAAAACCTGGATAAGTTTCCGGGCGAGTATGTCGCAGTTTCAGTTTCCGACCCGCGACCCACGGTCCGCTTTCTCTTTTCTGTTCTTCCAACCATCGTGGCGGGAATCAACAGCGCCAGCCAATTCACGGGCATCTCGTTGGACGTCAGCCTCTTGCCGAACGCGCAGGAAATCGTTCAGCATCTTTTTCCCAACGTGTCGATTGCGACCGACGACGGGGCCACGTTGCGGCTTGAGACGCGCGCCTCCCTGGCTTTGCCGTTTTGACTTCCAGGGGCGAGAAACAACTCCTTCCCCGTCCTTTGGTCTATGAGAGGCGGGCGCGCTTTCGGCTATAGATTCGTTTAACCCGGAGCCAACGGCGATGGCGTCACGTCAACGGTGGCCGCACAACCGAGACGGTTGTGCTACGTAACACAACCGTCTCGGTTGTGCGGCAGCTCTGGACGCACGACCGTCGCCGCCGGCTCCGTGGTAAACGACGGCAGAGGAAACTGGCGCGGGATTGGAATACGCAGTGGGCGAACTGGCTTCCGCCTGGACCGGTACATCTTTCCTTCCCGGCGAGGAAAACTGTACCGAACCTCTGAATCCGGCTTGCAAATAGAGGCCGTTCTTCCTAGTCTGACCCAACCGAAACCACGCCTTCAATTATCCATTTGATTGATTCAGTCGTAAGGAAAAATGAGTCATGGAATTATTCAGTCGAGCCAAGAATGACCGCTACACCCGTCCCGGTCACTACCAGGAGTTGGAAAAACGACTGCGCGATAACCCGGCCACGTCTCAAATGCCCGTTCTTGTTTGTTATGCCTTTGATTACCGGACGCGCCTGGGGCCTTTTCTATTTGCCGACACCCGGCTCTTGACGGCAGGGCCACGAGCCATTGCGTCCGCCCTGCATTCCGCGGGATTCGCCAAGACCCGGATCGTCCTGCGCCAGTGGAACCGCAACTTCCGATCCAGTGAAGCACGCCTGGACGGTGAGATTCCGCAGATGCTCTTTGTCTCCAGCATGCAGATTCATAGCGCCAGCGCCTATGAGATGATTGCCGATGCGTATCGTCTGGGGAATGAGCGCCCGCTGATCCTGGCCGGCGGGGCCAAGGCCATTTACGAGCCCTGGGATTTCTTCGGCCGCGGGCCGAACGGTTTCGGTGACGCCGATGTCGTCGGCACCGGCGAGGAATTTGTCACCCTCGAGCTCCTCGATCGGATCATGGAATTCCGGGGTGAGGGCGAGCATCCTCGCAAAGTCTTTCATCGTCTTCGGCGCTCGGGCTTGTTGGATGATATTCCCGGACTTGTGTTCCGCGAAGGCGACGAAAAAGGTCCAGTGGGCCGACTCATTAACACCGGGATTCAAAAGCTGGTTCAAGATCTTGACGAACTGCCCCATCCCATCGCCAGCCTGGGGTTGATCGAGCCGCCGCATCAACGCCGCACGCTATCCAGCCAACCAGTTCCTGTTTCCAAACTCCATCGCTATGCCGGCATGATCAGTGTCGTGACCACGCACGGCTGTAAATTTCATTGCCCCTACTGTCCTATTCCCGCCTACAACCAATTCACGTTCCGCTACAAAGGAGCGGAGCGCATGGCCGACGAAATGCGCGTCATGGCCGAAGAAACCGGCATCAACGCCTTCTTCGGCACGGACGATAATTTCTTCAACAATCGCGAAACGGTTGAAGAGCTTTTCACCGGCATGGCCAAGGGTAAAGTCCGGGGCAAGCCTTTCCGCGACGCCATCTTCTTCGGAACCGAAGCGACCGAGTTCGACGTCTTCAAGAACCAGGACCTGCTTCCCGTCTGCCGCGAGGGCGGCTTACGAGCCATCTGGTTCGGCATCGAGGACATGACCGCGGAGTTGGTGAAGAAGGGACAAAGTCCGGACAAGACCAAGAAACTCTTTGAGATTCTCAACGGCCTGGGAATCTGCCCCATGCCGATGATGATGCATCACGACGGCCAGCCCTTGGCAAGCCGCGGCAACCTCTATGGACTTCTCAATCAGGTGAGATATTTGCGGAAGTCCGGTTCGGTCAGCGTTCAAGTCACCATCCTCACCCCGAGCGTCGGCAGCAAAGGATACGAAGAGTCGTACGAGAAGGGCATGGTGATCGCCCAGGCAGGCAAGCATCAGTTAGAGGACTATCATTACGACGGCAATCACTGCATCGCCACCGAGGATCCGCATCCGTGGCGAAAGCAGCTCAACATCTACTTGGCCTACGCCAGTTTCTACAATCCGCTCAATTTCGTAAGAGCGATCTCCAATTGGCGTGACCCGCTCTGGACTTACCGGGTCATGTATCAGGCCTACGGCATGGCGGGTTTGGTCAGATCGATGGTTCAAGGTTGGGGTTGGCTATCCGGCCTGTATCGAGGCCCGATCAAGAAGATGACGGAAGTTCCGCGGCGCCGGCTGCTGATGGTGCCGCCTCCGGTTTCTCCCGGCCAAACCGCCCCGGCCCTACAGTTCCAGACGGTATAACGCGCATAATCGCTTGCGGTTTAGCGATAAGCCGCAAGCGGCTTTTTGTTACGCAAATCGTTTTGTCATTGCCCCTTGTTTGGAGCCGACTTCGCCTGATATACTGACAATGTATCCACCGGTTGGATATCCCCGCAGGAAGCCGTGACTCCGGCTCCTCCAAGAATGATTGACGACTCCCGCTCGCCCGAGCCAAGGCTCCGGGAGAGATCGTCAAAGTGAGGAGGTTTATGTTTGCCATGTTAGAAGGTCTGTTTCAGCCGATGCATTTGTTGGTGATTGGGGTCATTGCCATTTTGCTGTTTGGCAAACGACTGCCCGAGATCGCTCGGTCTCTGGGGAAGAGCATGGTGGAATTTAAGAAGGGCCTCAAGGGATTAGAGGATGAGATTCAAAGCGGAGCGTCTTCTTCGCCCCCGCATCAAGATCCCGTGGCGCTTCAGCCGCCGCCTCGGCCGCCGCAACGCGTGCAAACGACAGCGCCGAAATTCGAGGACAATGCCGGCGCGGTGACGACTCCCCCGCAGCAGGCCCAACCGTAATTTCTCTCAAACCGTTTTAGCCGCGACGCGCAGCGGAGCGCGCGGCTTATCGATTCCGGGCGGCTAACTCAGCGGCTAGAGTGCCATCCTCACACGGTGGAAGTCACTGGTTCGAATCCAGTGCCGCCCAATTTCTTAAGGCGCGCCTTTATTTAGCGGATGCGAGCCATGTCCAAGACGCGAACCGCCCGGCCTCTTACGGCCAAACAGGCGATGATGGCCGCCAACCGCTACATCCTCTTCCATTATCCAACCATGTTTACCGGAGCGCTTCCGCATCGACTGACCTTGAAGAAGTTGAGCGTGTGGACCGTGCCCATTGTTCTAACCCATGCTGACCATGGAACTATCGGCGAAGTGGGCGTGGTGGCGATCAATGCCGCCACCGGCGAGGTGCTTGGCGCCACACCGCGAACCGACGTTGTAGCGGCTGGAAAGAAGCTGCGGGAAGCAAAGCCCAATGACCTCGAAGCCGCCTTTCTTTCCGCAAGAGCGGTATGATACCTGTGCCTTGGCCTGTCTTCGCATGATCCTGGCTTTTAATGGAATAGAAACTAGCGAAGAGGAACTTGTTTTGGCCACCAAGATGGAAGAGGGTGGTGTCGATATCGAAGAACTTGCCCAAGTCGCCCGCTATCACGGGCTCAAAGCCGAAATCCGAAAATTGGACGAGGCCTCGCTCCTCGATCTCATTGCCGTCCACCGCTGGGCGATTGTCTTTTTGAATCGGTTTCCGCTTGACCGGCAATTCGCCATCCACTCCGTGATTCCAATTCGATGGACTCGACATTATGTGAGAGCCCTCGACCCGCGAAAAGGCGAGAGAAAGTTTTCTCGCCGCAAGTTCGAGCAAGCGCGACGCTATCTAGATCGTTACGGCGTTGTTTGCTATTTGGAATGACGTTGCCTTCGATTTCTTGACTTCCTCTCCGTATACCGGATATTCTCCTCAGGGGATGCTCCATCGTTTGATCTCTTGTGAGAATCTTCATGCGGGTCGTTCTGGTCACTGGCGGGTGCGGCTTCATCGGAAGCAATTTCATCCGCTATCTGCTTGAAACCGATCCGGACGTATCCATTCTCAATTTTGACTGTCTGACTTACGCCGGCAATCCGGACAACTTGAGCGACCTGGCCGACGATCCCCGCTACCAATTCGTCAAGGGCGACATTACCGATCGCCGCGAGGTTCGGAAGGCGGTCGAAACCGGGCCGAGCGCGGTCATCAACTTCGCGGCCGAGAGCCACGTTGACCGGAGCATTCACGATTCGAGTCCATTCATCCGCACGAACATTCTGGGCACGCAAATTCTCTTGGACGCGGTCCGGGAATTCAATGTGCCGCGTTTTGTGCAAATCTCCACGGACGAAGTTTACGGCAGTCTGGGTGCAACCGGGTATTTCACGGAAGCGACCCCGCTGTCCCCCAATAGCCCTTATGCGGCCAGCAAAGCGGCCGCCGACATGGTGGTCAAAAGCTATGTGCACACGTTTGGTGTGCCGGCCCTCATCACGCGCTGTTCGAACAATTATGGGCCCTATCAATTTCCCGAAAAATTGTTGCCGCTTTTCATCATGAATCTCCTGCATGATGAGCCGGTGCCGGTTTACGGCGACGGCCTTAATATCCGCGATTGGATTCATGTCCGCGATCACTGCGCCGCCATCGACCGGGTATGGCGCGAGGGACGAGTCGGCGAAGTTTACAACATTGGCGGGAGATGCGAACGCACCAATCTCGATCTCACGAACACTTTGCTGGAGATCATGGACAAGCCTCGTTCCCTGATTCGCTTCGTTCGGGACCGCCCCGGCCACGACCGGCGTTATGCCATGGATTCCAGCAAAATCGAGCAGGAGCTGGGATGGAAAGCGACCATCCCGTTCGAGGAGGGTTTACGCGAAACCGTCCGCTGGTACGAAAACCATCCCGACTGGGTCGCCCGGATTCGCACGGGGGAGTACTTGAAATACTACGAAAAGCAATATGGCCGACGGTTAAATGGCGGGCCTCGCAAGAAAAGCGCCTCGCCCTCGAAGTCTCGAAGCGATCGCAACCATTCGGCCGCAAGCAAATCAAAATCTCGCCCCGTCAAATCCATAAAACAACAGCGAAGCGTCCGTCCATCCTTCTCAAAGAAGGGCGTCAAAAAACGCTGACGGGCAAAGTGTTTAGCACAACCGAGACGGTTGTCCTACGCGTAACACAAGCGTCCCGCTTGTGTGTAACCGCTAGCCGCACATTGCTGGATGAACACAAACCATGCGTATTCTGATCACAGGCGTAAGCGGGTTTGCCGGCGGATTTCTGGCGGAGGCGCTCCTGCAAAAACCCAACGTCCAAATTGCGGGAATCGCTCGTGAAAACCGCTGGCGCCGTGAAACGCAACACTTGGCTGACCGCGTCGAACTTCATGGTCTCGACCTATGCGACGGCGACAAAATCGAATCTCTCCTCCGCCAGCTTCGACCCGAGCAGATTTATCATCTGGCAGGGTACGCTCACGTCGGGCGATCGTTTCAAGAGCCTCTGGTTGCCTGGAACGGAAACTTGCAGACCACCCTGGCTCTCTATGACGCCGTTTACCGCTGGGGCGGCAAGCCGCGAATTCTCTATATCAGCAGCGGGCAAATCTACGGCGAGCCGGAAAACCCGGAGGCCGCCTTCCACGAGCGCAGCCTCCTTCGTCCGACCAGCCCCTATGCCGCGAGCAAGGCCGCTGCCGACTTGGCCAGCTATCAATATTCGCGCTCGCCGGGTTTGGACATTGTTCGCGTTCGGCCCTTCAATCACGTCGGTCCCCGGCAATCGCCGGATTTTGCCGTCGCTCATTTTGCCAAGCAGATCGCAGACATTGAGCGGAATCGCCGCCCGCCTGTCTTGGAAACCGGCAATCTAAGTCCATTGCGCGACTTGACCGATGTGCGTGACATGGCTCGAGCTTATGTCATGATCATGGAGAAGGGCCGAACGGGTGAAGTCTACAACGCGGCCGCCGGCGAAGTACATTCGATGCAATCCGTGCTCGATCGATTGCTGGGGCTGGCTCGAGTGCGAGTGGAAGTAAGGCAACAGGCGGCTCAGGTGCGTGCCACCGATCCTAGTGCGATTCGCGCCGACGCGACCAAGCTGCGCCAAGAAATCGGCTGGACTCCCGCCATTTCGCTCGATCAGACTCTGACGGATACACTCGAGTACTGGCGATCCCAGCCGTGAGCGGTTCGTAGGGTGGGTGGAGTCTTCGGAACCCACCTTTGATTGACAAATCTGCAATCTGCACAAGGGTGGGTTCCGAAAACTCCACCCACCCTACTATTTCACCGCTTCGACCATGACGCAATCCGATTGTCGCGTCCAGTAGCCGTACCAGGCGGCTAATCGGGAAACGGACTTGTTGGTCAAGAAGCGCCGCCAGCGAGCTTTGAAAGGGAATCGGCGCGTCAGCCGAGCCGAGGCCCGCAGCCAACTGCTGTGCCGCACCATGCGGACACTCAGGACTTGAAAGCCGGCTCGCTCGATCATCACTTGCAATGTGACCGGACTGAAATGTGTCAAGTGCCGCGGCAGATCAAGCCCGTACCAGGCCGGACCAAACCAGCGAAACGCCTGGCTGTCGATGTTGGGGGCCGCGACGAACAACCTGCCTCCGCTTACGAGCAAATCGTTGGCTTGCCGGAGAACCTCTTGCGGATGGTGAACATGCTCCAGGGATTGCCACATCGTAATTACGTCAAAGCTCTTGGGAGCAAGCTCCCGATGGGGAAGCGAACCCAGCAACGTGGGCAACCCTAAATGATTTTGAATCCGATGCACGGCTCGGGCGGAAAAATCCAACCCGGTCACCTTCCAGCCCTGCTGGTGCATGCGTTGCATAAATGATCCGCGGCCGCAACCGAAATCCAAGAGCCGGCCTTGACCATGCCAGGGCAGCTCCAGTCGACGATCTCGATGGCGTCGATGACGAGAGGATAATGGCGGTCCAAACCAGGGTTGCTTCGACGGTTGGCGCGGCTGATGGGGCTCATAGTCGACATGATAAAACTGACCGATCGAGCTGGGACTGGGTCGTGGATTGGTAAAGCACAACCCGCAGCGCTGACACTGGACCACGGCGAACCACAGGCCTTCGCTCTTCGCGGCTTGATCCGGCGCTTCGACCAACGGCGAGCACCGATCGCCGCCGCACAGGTGACAATGCGTCTCTTCCCACTCAATGATCGGTCCCGGTCGAGTTGCGACGGCCGACGGCTCGGGAAAGAAGAAATTCATCCGGTCTGATTTCCTCGAAACTGGCTGGAACAATAATTTGGCCGAAACTATGACTTCCTCGCTGGCCGAAACTATACCCAGCCAAGCAGTTTGGGTAAAACCCAACTGTTGAAGTCAGGTAAATTTGTTCTAAAAGGCTATCCAAAACTTCCGAAGTCTCATTTGGCCGCGGGGCTTGCCCCGCGCGGAGCAAGCTCCGCGGCTAAATGGGAAGTTTATGGCTCGACGCCTAAATTCGGGTCTGGATACATGAGAATTTGGCGGACTCGCTGGCATGTCTGCCACAAGTCCTTGTTGGAATGTGAGTTAGGTTGAAGAGCGAGACCGCCAACCCGTGCCGCGAAATTTGGCGGTCTCGCTGCGGAAATTTGACGTTAACTCCCTGACCGATCAGCCAGAAGCACGCAGCGCAAGCAAGTGCACCGACACTTGCTTGCGCTACGTGCTCCGACTTCGGAGGTTTGGGGTAGGTTCTAAGGTGCCCAGACGCTAGAATCCGGCCGCCCTAACGGACGCGCCAATCATTCCTGGCATGGAGGGCGGATTATGAATCGTTTCAACCAGTGGTTGATGGGCTTATCGATGCTCGCTCTCCTGGTGGGGGTGCCGATCGCTTATGGCCTCTTTTTTAAGGCCAACGTCCGCAACTTCCATGAGGTGCGCGAAGGCGTGCTTTATCGCAGCGGGCAGATGAGTCTATTCGGCCTCAAGAACGTCATTCACGACCACGGCATCAAGACGTTGGTCACGCTCCGCGACGCCGTCTATCCGGGAGACCCGCCGCCGGATTTGATGGAAGAAAAGTACTGCCGAGATCAGGAGATTAATTATGTGCGCATTCCGCCGCGAAGCTGGTGGGCGCCGGCTGGACAAATCCCCGCCGACGAGGGCATCCGCACGTTTCTGGAAGTCATGGATGATCCCGAAAATTATCCCGTCTTGGTTCACTGCTTCGGCGGGATTCATCGCGCTGGCGCTTTCACGGCGATTTACCGCATGGAATACGAGCACTGGACCAACACCGAAGCGATGGCCGAGATGAAACGATGTGGCTACAGCACCCTCGATGATGAATGGGATATTTCGACGTATTTGGAAAAATACCGGCCGCGGTGGCAAGAGCTGTCCCACATCCATGTGGCCGATTCATCTGAATAGTCCATCGACCTCGTTCCCACTCTTCCAATTTGCTTTCTTATTCCTGCCACGGAATCATAGGGCCTCCAAAAGAAAAGAAGAGGGTGAGTCGCAGGAGGAGCCCAGCGGTAATCAAGCCAGTCCAGATCAACATGATATTGGAGATGCCCCACTTTCTCGAATTGATCCAACCATAGATGAAAGCCACCAGGCCGCCTATGCAGCAAAGGATTAGAACTAGGCATACAACGGCCATGGCGGTTTCCCCTTCTTGAAACATCCTTACGATGACGAGGATGAAACATACGAGGGAACCAATCCCGGCCAGTACTTGAAGTACCTCAATTAGAAATAGCATGGACTCAATGTTCGCTGGGGAATGCGTTATTGCTTAAGCGGAATCATCGCGGCTCCCATGGAAAAGGCGATGACCGATAAGACCAGTCCTGCAATGATTGCCCCCGTCCAAATCCACATCACATTCTTGATGTCCCACTTGTTCGCGTTAATCCACCCGAAAATGAAGGCAATCAAACCTCCAATTCCAAAACACAATACCAAGACGATACAGACGATCCCCAGCGTTTGTTCGCCGGACTGAAACATCTTAATCAAGACCAGTACGAAACAAACCAGACCGGCAATTCCCAATAGCGCTTGAAGCCCCTGAATGACAAAGATCATGGATTTTCCCCCACGAAGGTTGCCGCCTACATGATTGCTTGAAGAAACTCCGCAGTCTGATTGGGATGCATTAGATGCCGTGGGCTTTAGCTTGTCAACTTTCTAATTCCCTTTTCTTAGCTTTGCTGCCACTCTCGATTCTGTATGTTGGGAAAAATCGTTTCCTTCGATAAGGTCCTTCCTTCTTGCCCTTGGAGACTCCCCCCTGCCCTATACTATGAAGCAAAGGCCTCAATCCCGCCCTGCTACGGACGACGGACCACGGACTGCTGACCAACCATGCCGAAGCGCACCGACCTCAAGAAAATCCTGCTCATCGGCTCGGGACCGATCATCATCGGCCAGGCTTGCGAGTTTGATTACAGCGGCACGCAGGCCTGTAAGGCCCTGCGCGAAGAGGGCTACACCGTGGTGCTGGTCAACTCCAACCCGGCCACCATCATGACCGATCCAGGCATGGCCGACCGCACCTATATCGAGCCGGTGACCTGGGAAGTGGTCGCCAAGATCATCGAGCGCGAGCGACCCGACGCACTCCTACCTACCCTAGGCGGCCAGACGGGCCTGAACACGGCCATGGAGCTGCACCGGCATGGCATCTTGGAAAAATTCAACGTGCAAATGATCGGCGCCAACGCCGAGGCCATCGAAAAAGCCGAGGACCGGGAAAAGTTCAAAGCCGCCATGATCAAGATCGGGCTGGCGGTGCCCAGAAGCGGCGTGGCCCGCTCGCTGGCCGAAGCACAAACCATCCGCGACGAAATCGGACTCCCCTGTGTGCTCCGCCCCAGCTTTACGCTCGGCGGCACCGGCGGCGGCATCGCCTACAATCGCGAGGAGTTCAACGATCTCATCGCCCGAGGCCTCGATCTTAGCCCGGTGCAAGAAGTTCTCATTGAGGAATCGGTCATCGGTTGGAAGGAATACGAGCTGGAGGTGATGCGCGACAAGGCGGACAACGTTGTCATCGTGTGCTCGATCGAGAACCTCGATCCGATGGGCGTCCACACCGGCGACTCGATCACCGTGGCCCCGGCGCAAACGCTCACGGACAAGGAATATCAGCGGATGCGGGACGCGGCCATCGCCGTGATCCGCGAGATCGGCGTCGAGACGGGCGGCAGCAACATCCAATTCGCCGTCAATCCCGACGACGGGCAGATGGTGGCTATCGAGATGAATCCGCGCGTGAGCCGATCCAGCGCTTTGGCTTCCAAGGCCACTGGCTTTCCCATCGCCAAGATCGCGGCCAAGCTGGCCGTGGGCTATCGGCTCGACGAGCTCAGGAACGACATCACCCGCGAGACGCCCGCCTGCTTCGAGCCGACGATTGATTACGTCGTCACCAAGATTCCGCGCTGGACGTTTGAAAAATTCCCGGACGCCGACCCGACTTTGACCACGCAAATGAAGTCGGTCGGCGAGACGATGGCGATCGGCCGCACGTTCAAGGAGTCGTTGCAAAAGGCCCTGCGCGGACTCGAGACGGGCCGATTCGGACTGGGCTGCGACCGGATTGATCGCTGGGGCACGGACAATCAGCCGGGGATCGATGAAGTCCTGGGCCGGCTGGCTACTCCCAACCACGAGCGCATCTGGTTTATCCGATACGCGTTCAAATTAGGCCTGAGTATTGAAGACATTTACCAGCGAACCAAGATCGACCCCTGGTTTCTTCACAACATCCGCGAGATCGTGGAGATGGAAGATCGCCTGCGAAGTTGCCCGAACCTCGAGTCGGCCGATGCGGATTTGATCCTGACCGCCAAGCAGTATGGCTTCTCCGACCGGCAACTGGGTCATTTATGGCATTCAACGGAAAGCGAAGTTCGCAGGGCACGCAAAGAAAAAGGCGTCGAAGCGATTTTCAAGCTGGTCGATACCTGTGCCGCCGAGTTCGAGGCGTACACGCCTTACTATTATTCCACCTATGAAGCACCCGCGAGGATGGAGGATGGAGGATCGAGGATCGAAAAAGGAGTCGGCGTGGTTGATCCTCGGTCCTCGATCTTCGATCCTCGATCTTCGATCCTCGCTGATGAAACTCGGCCAGCGAGCGGCAAAGATCGCATCATGATCTTGGGCGGCGGTCCCAATCGCATCGGTCAGGGAATCGAGTTTGATTATTGCTGTTGCCAGGCCGCCTTCGCCCTCAAAGAGGCGGGTTATGAGACCATCATGGTCAATTCCAACCCGGAGACAGTTTCGACCGATTATGACACCAGCGATCACCTGTTCTTCGAGCCGCTGACGGCGGAAGACGTGCTCAACATTTGCGACCGGATGAAGCCGAAGGGCTTGATCGTGCAATTTGGTGGGCAGACGCCGCTCAATTTGGCGAAAGCGCTGGAGGCGGCCGGCGCCCCGATCATCGGCACCAGCGTCGACAGCATCGACATCGCCGAGGACCGCGAGCGCTTTCAAGCCCTAGTCGAGCGCTTGCAGCTCAAGCAGCCGGCCAACGGCATCGCGCTTGACTTGCAGCAGGCAATCCATGTGGCTCGGCGAATCGGTTATCCCGCGCTGGTTCGGCCCAGTTATGTCTTAGGCGGCCGGGCTATGGAAATCGTCTACGACGAAGAAGCCCTGCGCCGTTACATGGTCAAGGCTCTCGAGGCCTCGCCGGATAAACCAATTTTGATTGATAAATTCTTGGAGTCGGCCATTGAGGTCGACGTCGATTGTCTCAGCGACGGGACACATACGCTGATCGGCGGCGTCATGCAGCACATCGAGGAAGCCGGCGTCCACTCCGGCGACTCCGCCTGTGTCATTCCCCCGCATAGCCTGCCCGCCGAGATTATCGAAGAGATCAAACGGCAAACCCGAGAGCTGGCCAAAGAGCTGCAAGTGAAAGGACTGATGAACGTCCAATTCGCCATTACCGGCGCGGGGCAAACTGGCCAATCCGCCGAAAGCGAAAATAGATTAGATGCCTCCTCTTCACTAGCCACTAACCACTGGTCACTGGCCACTGTGTATGTCCTGGAAGTCAATCCTCGCGCCAGCCGAACCGTGCCGTTCGTCTCCAAAGCAACGGGAATCTCGTTGGCACGGCTGGCGTCCCTTATTATGGTAGGAAAGACCCTGGAGGAGCTGCGGACGCCGGAGGGACGGCCATTGCAAGAAGTCGTGCCGCGACATTATTCCGTGAAAGAGAGCGTCTTTCCTTTCAATAAGTTTCTGGGAGTGGACATCATCCTCGGCCCGGAAATGCGCTCAACCGGCGAAGTGATGGGGATTGACGACGACTTTCCTATGGCGTTCGCCAAGAGCCAATTGGCGGCCAGCAGCGCCTTGCCCTTGACCGGCAGAATATTCATGTCGGTGGCGGACCGCGACAAAAAGGAAGCGGCATCAATTGCTCGGGCTCTGGTCGACATGGATTATCAAGTGATCTCGACGCGGGGGACGGCGGCGGCTCTACGCTCGGCCGGGATTCAGGTGGTCGAGATTCCCAAGATTCAGGAAGGCCGACCGAATCTGGTGGACTACATGAAGAATGGTCAGGTGGACCTGGTCATTAACACGCCGAGCGGGAAAGGCGCCCGCACGGATGAAGGCAAGATTCGAGCCGCGGCCGTGGCTCATGGCGTTACTTGCATCACGACCCTGGCGGCCGCTCACGCCGCCGTGGATGCGTGCCGCGCCCTTCGCCAAAGGGAACTCACCGTCCGCGCCTTGCAAGAACGGTTTGTGAATGATCAGTAGATTTTTTTCATTTAGCCGCGGGGCTTGCCCCGCGCGGAGCAAGCTCTCGACTAAATGTTCATTGGAGGAGGGACCCAGTCATGGGATTCAAATTGGACCGCGTGCACGTGTGGTCGGGAGAAATCCAGGATCAGGCCGGGGGCATCGCCCAAAAGCTCGCGCCCCTGGCCCAGGCGGGAGCCAACCTGGAATATATCTATACCCGCCGACAGCCGGATAAGCCAGGCACCGGCATGTTGTTCGTCGCCCCGGTGACCGGCCCAGCACAGGTGCGAGTGGCCAAAGCGGCGGGGTTTGCGGAGACGCACGATCAAGTGGTCCTCCGGGTGGAAGGGGATAACCAGGCCGGGCTGGGTCATCGCCTGACGCAAAAATGGGCGCTGGAAGGCATCAACTTGCAGGGGCTGACCATGTCCGTTTTCGGCGCCAAGTTCGTCGGATTTGCTACGTTCGACGACGTGGCCGATGCCAATCGGGCCGCCCAAATTTTAGCCGACCTAGGGTCCTCGTGAGCCGCGACGTGATTTATCGATTCCCACTCGGAGAATAGGCGGGAAACTCGACACAATCGCACCCGTCGCCCTAACTCTCAACGTGCTTTGAATTTCCCCGGTTATTCATAGGCGCAATCCTTGGACGAACTTATAATTGTTAGAGGGAAGAGATCGGGACTTTCTCATAGGTCAGGCTTTCCAGCCTTATGCAGCATAAGACCGTCAGGCTGAAAGCCTGACCTACGGTGAAGTCGGACAGGAGTTAGTCCATGGCCAAGCTCCGCGACCCCGTCAAGCCGGAATCCGGCGTCAAATACGAACACTTCGTCGAGCAAAAGCTGGCCGAGGCGCGCGGGCGTATCCGAACGCTGGACCTCACGGCGGGGTTCTTGGGATTGTTGGTCGCCACCATGGTGTTTACCCTGGTCGTGGGATGGCTCGATCGCTGGTTTCAATTCTCCTTGACGACGCGGCAATGGGCGTTGGGTTTCTACGCCGTCGCGGCCATGGTTTATATCGGGTTCGTGTTTCTTCGACCGCTCTTGCGACCGCTGAACCCGTATTATGCCGCCCGGCAGGTGGAGACTGTTCTGCCCGGCGCCAAAAACAGCGTGATCAATTGGCTCGATTTGCGACACGAGACATTGCCGTCGGCCATTCGAGGAGCTTTGAGCCATCGCGCCGCCAAAGATATCGGACAAGCCAATCTGGAAGAAGCCATCCACGGCGGGCGAACTTTGTCTCTGGGCGCCGTGACCTTGATTCTTTTCTTGATCACCGTCGCCTTCATGTTCTTCGGTCCGGGCTTTGGACGCCTCTTTCAGCCGATCGGATCGAATCCCGTGACGGAAATTCGCATCATCAAGCCGGAAGGTGGGAATGGCAGGATCGCCGAGGGCCGGGCCGCCACCATTGAAGCGGTAGTTCACGGCCGGCAGACGGAAGCGCTCCGTTTTCTCTATCGGCATCATCAGATTGATCCCTACGAAGAACGACCGATGGAGCATGGCGAATCATCGCGCGACTGGGTGATCACAGTCCCGGCTTTCGAAGTTCACAACGGCTTCTGGTACAAACTGGTCGGCACGGAGTCGGAGACAGATGAATATCACATTGAAGTGCGCTCCGCGCCCGCCTTCAGCGAATTTAAAATCCAATATCATCCCCGTGCCTACTTGCGGCTTCCGGATGAGACGGCCAAGACTCATCAACCGGAGTTGAAAGGCATTCGCGGCACCGAGGTGCAAATCTTGGCCCGCACCAACCGGCAGGTTCGTGTCGACGAAAGCGGCCTGATCATCACCGGCCTTAAGGACACTATCAAAGCCGAGCCGGTCGTCGACGATCCGCAAGCCATGCGATTTCACTTGGTCTTGGATAAAGACGGATCCTATGGGATTCAGTTCACCTCTACCGAAGGGGAGCGCAATAACCCGATCTTCTACGGCATCACGGTTCTGCCCGATAAAGCGCCGGAAGTGCGCATCACCAAGCCTGGAGAAGACCCGATCTCATTGCCGGCCAACGGTGTGCTTCAGATGGAAGGATCGGCCACGGACGATCATGGACTCACCGGCTTCGCGCTTCGCATGCAAATCAAATCCAAAGATGGGCCGGCCGAACCGCTGCCGAGCAAACCCTATTCTCCTGGAAAATCTTTCCAGTTTGCCGACGGCAGCTATCCCCTGGCGCTGGACTATCACGACTTTGTGGAGTTGAGCAAGGTTCGTCCCAGCGGGCTGCTGCAGCCGGGAACGGTCATGGAGTATTGGTTGGAAGCGACCGACAACTGCGATTTCCCAGCCGCCAATGTGGGGAGAAGCAAATCCAAGTTCGTGACCATCTCCGCCCCAGACA
>Ga0207070_1121_pt1 | contig 19202 bp, 14 predicted proteins | sample Alteio_BWMinHeat_92_FD_153591 | JGI IMG/M metagenome (GOLD analysis project Ga0207070, IMG submission 153591) | Enriched cells from forest soil in Barre Woods Harvard Forest LTER site, Petersham, Massachusetts, United States -... | ecosystem: Environmental > Terrestrial > Soil > Temperate forest >...
GCTGGAGTGTTTGTACAGTCGAAGGAAGATCCTCCAATCTGGATCTTTGACCGAGGATTGCATAAGTGAACTCAGTTCGGTCGCTTTCGATGAAGAAGCTGTCTTGTTCTCTTCGGATCGATCCACGATGGGTAGCGAGAAAGGCGAGGTGATTATCGAGTAAGGTTTCTTCTATTTTTCTCATGCACTCTCCCGATATCTATTATTTTTGACAATCTTTATAATTAGTCTTGAATCTTTCTAGTTAGATTGATATATAACTAAAGGAATGAAAAAGCAAGTTGAAAACTCTTTTCGTGGTAAGTGTCGGTTCGAGGTGAGCTTTCGCTACGAGCTTTTTTATTCTCTAAATATTCTTCTCGACCCTCAGTCTCGGATCCACCCCACATGGCGACGATCGAATCTTCGGGTGCTTGGCGGTGAATTTAATAAATTGATGAATGAGATCGGCCATTCTTGGGAGATTTGGCCGGTTCTAGCGGCGACATTGCCAGGCCCGCTTTCCAATCCAAAATTTGAAGAAATTTTAGATGGTATCCATGCATTGCCCATCTTGAGATTTCAAGAAAAAGTCATTCAGGGCCTTCTCCACTCAGAGGATGCTACGAGGTCCCTAATCAAAGGACAGGTTTCTTTGAAGGAAGCTGTTTCGAAAATTCCGAAAAGAAAACGGGAGTGGATCAGCCACATTGGATTTTTTCCATACGATTTGAAGTCGCCACAGGTCATCGCTTTAGAGAAGCTGCTATCCGATCCAAATCAGTTTCGTGAGATCATTTCGCGTATTCTTGAAATCTATTGGAAGAAAAGTTTTAGTAAAACTTGGGAATGTTTAGTGCCGCAACTTCGTCGGTCTCTTCAAGAGCGTGAGAGGCTTTTCTATTCGTGTAGTTTTGCCGAGTTTGCCCGTCAGGCCTTGTTGCGGATAGCGGTCGACGAGGAAAAAGGCGCCATCTCTGCTATTCGTGGAGGCTATCGCATTCGCTTTAAAGATATTGAAGAGTGCTACTTCTTAGCCTCAGCATTTAACGACCGAAGGTTTTGGAGTGCGTTTCGAGATGACGGCAAAAACACCACAGTTTATTTTCCTTATTTTGACCCCTCCATTGCTTTGGATCTTCAGGTTGCCAAGCAAGTGGCAAAGGTGACTGATCCATTACTTGATCCCGCCTTAATATTTAAGGCCCTCGGTGATAGCACCCGATTTGCGATTGCAACTCTACTTGCAAGGTCGCCAACGAGCTCAGTCGAGCTTGCAAAAATTTTGGCTGTTTCAAAGCCCACGATCTCTCATCATGTGCACTTGCTGCGAGAAGCAGGTCTCATTCATGAGACCTATGTTAATGGCTCTGTTGAACTCGAGCTTAAGCGGTCAGTGCTGGAGAATCTGTCCACATTGACTATTTCTAAGCTCTTCGATTCCGGCGCACCAATCAGTTTAACCCGAACAAGAGGTGGCCTACTTTCATGACAAATGTATACGAGTTATGGTGTTTAGTTTTTATACAGCTTTTGACTAGATACTAGTCAGTCTTTCGCATCCAGAATGCTTCGAGGACAGCTTTACTTGAGTCCTATTAAATTGAAATGGGCATGGATTTTGAAACTTCTGTCTGCTCAGGGGGATAGTCATGCGTCTACATCCAATGCTTTTCGGTTTGATTTTGATCAATAGCGGTTGTTCTAACTTTCAAGCGACCAATGCTCTTTCAGGCTCAACAAGCCAAAGCTCTCAATGCTCTGTCAAGGCGATGAACCAGTCTAATCAACAGACTGCGCAAGTCAACGATGGTGACTACCACGTAAAAATATTCTCAGACGCAAGTGAAGTTCATGGTCTAGCTCTTTATTTAAATGGCCAAAGCAGCGCCTCTACTGCCGCAAGATGGCAGGGGGCAAGCATTGCATGGACTTACAATCACGCCGGAGCCCCAAGTTCATTTACCGAAAATCAAGTGCTGGCGACCATTCAAAAGGGTATGGATAATTGGTCTAGTGTCTGCAACATTCAATGGAAGTATGTGGGAGCCAGTAGTGCGACCTCAACCCCAGGTTCTACAAATGGCGTAAACGTGATTGGGTGGGGTGATTCGGGCGGTGGCTCTGCGGGCGTCACCTACAATTACTCGCGCAAGGACTCACAGGGTTTCTCTATTTTCGAAGCAGATATGATTGTTAGCAATACTCAGGTCCTAGATGCACAAACCCTTCAAGGAGTATTGAATCATGAGTTGGGACATTATTTGGGATTGGCGCACTCAAACGTGGTCGAATCGATTATGTTTGCAAATCCATATCATCCGGTTCCCTACCTCTTAATTCTTCGCCAAGATGATATCAATGGATGTTCTGCACTTTATGGTGCGGCTTCATCGGTCGTGGTGACACCTCCGCCGACAACGACCTCGCCGCCGCAGACCTCTCCACCGGCGCCGACAACAACAACACCTCCGACGACAACACCTCCGACAACGACAACAACACCGGCATCGCCTCAGTCACCGAATTCAAATTCAGGAAGTTCGCCTCCGCCGACAAGTCCTGGATGTTGAGGCGTAAAGTTTTTTACGGTTATCTCAACCCCATATTTCCGAACTGCTTGAAAAAATCTTTGAAAGATGTTCTCCTGGTAAAAAAAGAACCAGGAGATTCACGATATGAAAAGGATTTTTGTCGTATTTGGATTTTTTCTCTCAGTTGCTTCTTATGCGTCTCATTATCAAGTTGAAAATGCAGCGAACATATCGCCGGTTACATCGTTGGCGAATTCATGTCCAAATTTGACGGGTTTTTATTGGGAAGATCCGAGTGATAAACCGCAAGATGGATTTTTGGGCCGGATGATGGAACTGCGCCAACAAGATTGTGATAAGTTGCTTATTTATATCCACTGGGTGGACGTCACCGGAAAAATTGTTGATGAAGATAAAATCGGATATGTGTGGAACCTTGATGGCAGTATGTGTTCGCAAACTGGACAAAGAGTTGATTGCCGCGTTCACAAATCCACCGCAGATGCGATCGTCACCTTGGACAGTGGTGTAACGAGCGCACCACATCATCAGCTTTGCCTATACTCCGAGTTTCGTTGGTCTATAGATGCTAGCGGGAACATCGTCGAAACGACGCCGGTCACATGCGAGGACGGATTTAAGGGCGATCTCACTCGATTTTTCGAACGCATCAAATAAGTTTGTCATGTGATTCTCTTGCCTCAAAACTGTATCAACGTGGGACGAATTAAGAGTCGGCAGAATCAAAGCGTTCAATAATTTGCCGAAATATGAGTCTCTCAACAAAGCTCCGCTCTAGACTCGACAGCTTAGCCTCTCGAGCAGTGGCATCAATTTTGTACCTTTGATCATGGTGAAGGGTGGGGAGACATGATTCGAAGGCATCGCCTTGAAGAATTCAAGCGTTTCATTTTGATCAGCTTCTGCTGTTCACTCTCGATATTTTTCAGTGCTTGTGGCGGCGGGAGCTTCAAGACAATTTCTGCCGATTCTCTAGGTCAATCTTTGCAGTCGGCGCCCGCGCCGACGGCTGGTGGAAGCCCAACCTTAACGACGCTTCCTCCTGGGGTAACAAGTTCGGCTCCAATCCCGCCGCCTTCACCAAATGCTCCACCGATCTCGGTAACCGCAGGCCAATTCACCGTGGTCCCTAAGGGCCTTACAAACTACCCCTGGATTGCCTCCAATTATATTTCGGTCGTTGTCGTCGACAGCGGAAAAATCTATGCGGGAACTCCCTCTGGCCTTTCAGTTTCAGCTGACGGCGGACTCACATTTGCAAATACAACGGCTGGCTTTGCCAGTAAAAATATAAATGATATTTATGTCTCAGGTTCCACGGTCATTGTTGGCTCCCTCTCGGGATTGTCGATTTCAACAGATGGCGCAAAAAGCTTTTCAGATAAAACCACGGCCCAGGGACTTGGTGATAATAATGTTCTTTGCGCTTACGTTGCAGGATCGACAATTTATGTGGGGACTTCAACTGGTCTTTCCACTTCTACCGATGGAGGAAGCTCTTTTGTCGCCAAAAATCTTAATAGCGTTGTTTATAAAATTCTTATTTCAGGATCGACCCTCTATCTTGGGACTTCGACCGGAGTCCTATCTTCGACTGATGGTGGAAAGACTTTTACCAACATCACTCCAAGCCTCACCTACGTCTTTGACTTCGCCATCACCAGCTTGGCGATGTATGTCGTGGCTAATAGAGATCTACTGAGATCAACTGATGGAGGAGCGAGCTTTACCGCTCTCTCGGGCCCTCCACCTTACAATGGCTCTCCGGGCGGCAGCGGCAACAATCCTGGTGGTGGCACCAGTCCGCCGCCTCCCTCGCCGTCCCCGCCACCGCCGCCCATAGTCCTTGATTCGACCACATCTGTACGAGATGTTCTTGTTTCAGGCTCAACAATTTATGTGGGTACTCAAGTTGGCCTTTTTATTTCTACCGACGGCGGAAAAAGCTTCAATAAAAAAACGATGTCTCAAGGACTCGGCAGCAACTCCGTTAATTCGATAAACCTTTCAGGAACGACTCTTTATGTAGGAACAGCTGGCGGCCTCTCTATTTCGAGCGATGGCGGGACCTCGTTTACTAATATTATGTCGGCACCGGTTGTGTATGATGTTGCGTTGTCGGGATCTCTCATTTACTTAGCAACCGATCACGGCTTGGGTGTGTCCACCGATAACGGGAATACCTTCATATACAAGGGCGTAGCTCAGGGCCTTGCCGGAGTTCCGGTCAGACGAGTCGCAGTCTCCGGCTCAACTCTCTATCTGGCAACCACCGGAGGACTTTCCATTTCAGCTGACGGCGGTAACACTTTCGCAAATAAACAATCGTCAACCTCAGGTTTGGCGAGCAGCGATGTGACAGATGTCGTAGTCTCGGGAACCAATCTTTACCTTGCGACTTTAAACGGACTTTCAATCTCGCACGATGGTGGCGCCACATTTACGAACAAGACGACAGTCAATGGCTTGGGTACCAATTCAGTTAGTGCCCTTAGTGTCGTCGGTTCAAACGTCTATGCCGCAACTGACGGTGGCCTTTCGATTTCAACAGATGGAGGAAATACTTTTTCTAATAAGACCTACCTCCAGGGGCTTGACTACAATATTGTTTCGCGGGTGTTCGTATTGGGCTCCACAATTTACGCTGCCACTGAGGGTGTTATTACCAACACGACCAGCATCACTGCCAATGTGTCCGTTTCTACTGACGGCGGAAACTCATTTAAAACTCTGGTCACCGGCCAGAAGCTTGACACCAGCACGATGACCAGTACTATTTCGTGTATCTTCTCAACCGGATCTACGATCTATGTTTGTTCCAACACAGGCCTTTGGATTTCGACCGACGGAGGTTCAACATTTAACGGCATGACAAGCGCTCAGGGACTCGAAAGCAATTATGTCAATGGCATAGCAAGTTCGGGATCTTTACTTTATGTTGCCACTGCGGGCGGCCTTGCTGTAGGCCTAGCAAAGTAGGGGCCTATCAATAACTCTCGATCGTATTCTGAATGACATTGTTTGAGTAAACAGTTCCAACAATGCTTTCGTTACTGTATACAAGTTCCGCTCGAAACCGATCATCATGGAGATCAATTTTTATAAAAGCCGAATGTTGTATGCAATCTCCGGTATGTCGGTTGCAAGAAACTCCCGCGGCTTGCATAAATGATTCGCCAGAGATTTTGTCGACAAGACCTGTTCTACGCAGAAGACTGATCTCGACGTAGCCTGGGCTTGTCGTCGAAATGTATGTGATACAAATACGATCCGGAAGCATTTGCCCTCCGCTCAAGCCATTTAGCTGCGAACATCTTTGGTTGGTGCTGCTGTATGCCAGAACTTTTTGTAGAGCTATAAAATTAAAAAATAAAACAGCTAGAGCTAAAATGACTCCAAAATTTCTCATCATCGACGTCCTCTTTCTTTCTTGATTATGATTCACTTAATTTTTCTTCTCAGAAAATATTTGGGTTTGACGGCACCTTAATCTGAGGGTGTGTTTTTTAAAAGAGACAATTAATAAACATTTGTTTCTTATTTAGAAACATTTTTGCGTCTATCAATATATTGGGAGCCGAGTCGAACGCCTTAAGTGCGGTTGTCATTACAAGACAAGACACTCCCAGCCGAGAAAACAGTGCTTTTGGTCCGAGGATGGCTCATAACCGGCATAGGCACGGGTGCGATATGCAAAGGATTCACACCTTAGTTTATCCGCATAAAACGTCATGTTGCCAATGCGATGTCGAATAATGATTTTACCATCTCTCTGCACAATCTCCTGAAGGGCTGCGCAGGTCATAGTACGGGAATCGTAAGGATTGGTATCGGCCTGGGCCCCTGCTGACACAACAATGAAGATTATGAAAGTGATCCATGTTATCATGTGGCACTCCTTGATCAGGATTTCGGTCGACCAAGCTCTAGGCTCGATCCGACCGAGTGTCAAATCCGATTTTCTTAACCCGCAAGTCACGACATCCGTGAATAAGGACGTTCCCACCTAGTTCAGCTATGGAGCGTGTCGTTCGCGGTGGCGGTTGGAGCGGTATAGCCTTGAATATTCGCTCTGCGTTTCGCGGTGCTAACATGCCTCCATCTGGCAGGCTCAAATTGGATGATTCATTGACCGGCCAATCTGTGAAAGGAGCTTTCGCGTAAGAAAATATTAAGGTTCAAGTTGAGATTGAACATATGAATTCTACTGAGATCGATAAGGGTCCGGTTGCAATTGTTGAAATTGCTTGATGCGGCTAGACATTTTCTCTTCAGCTTGTTTATAAGATGCCGTAAATGGAGCGGGAGACGGGTCTCGAACCCGCAACCCTCAGCTTGGAAGGCTGATACTCTAGCCAATTGAGCTACTCCCGCTCTAGGAGATGCATCGTTGAGGGACGAACCTATCAAACCCGAACTTTGCAGTCAAAGCTTTCGTTTTTTGTTGATCCAAGCTGAGCTAGCTGAAAGGCTAGTCAGCCGAATTATTTGATTTTTGCAAATTCAAATTTCAAAAATTTTGATCAAAAGTTTGCACGTCTAGCCCGAGTTTCTAGCAAACTGTCAATCTCATCGCTACCGAACTGGCTCATTTTTGAAATTTGCTGTGATTTCATCTTATCTTGTAAAACTCTTGCATATTTTAAAACGCCGCCAAAGGAACTAAGATAATGAAAGAGTTAAATTTAAGGTCATGGGTATTTTCTTATCTTGTGCGTTTTGAGGGGGCTGCCATGAAAGCGAATAGAAACAATAAAGGCTTTTCAATTATTGAAGTTCTCAGTACCATCGCACTCTTGGGTTTTGTCGGTACCGCCTACGTGCACTTCTCAACAGTGTCAGGGATAAACTCGAGACATGCTTTGCATGCGTCCTTGGCAACTAATGTTGCTGAGAGCGTTGCTGAAGATTTGTCGATGATTCCATCGAGTAATATCTGGCTTTCAAGCCAGGCCGAATTGCCGCCAACTTTTCCTTATCCATTTAAGAGATTTTTTACTCGCGACTGTAAGGAAACCACAAATCTCAATCTGGCCTTTTATACAGTGTCTTGGATTGTCACTCCGGATAAGCCGATTGCGGGAGCTCGTTCAATTGGTATGACGGTTCAGTGGATCGAGGGCGGGATGGCACAGCAACTCGGGATGAGAGTCGTCAGATGAAAGCTTCAACGCGTGGATTTACCGTTATTGAACTTTGTATGGCTTTGGTCTCGATGGCTGTGCTTATCATGGTTGCAAGTCAAATTTTACTGTCCGGGCTTAGGGATTTTTATTTTTATGAAAATCAGATGAATTTATCTGATAGAATTATTCTAGTGAGTCGACTGATTGAAAATGAATTTACAATGTCTGGCGGAAACTTCTTGCCCCCATGGTTATCAATGCAGGTCGAAAATAATTGCACGACCCGAATTGGCTTGCCGGACTGCGCGGGTTCCGATCGCCTGAGTATTGCAACCAGTCTTTACGATCCGATTAGTTTTGCGTTTTTTCCAACTCTCTCGGTAAACACTTTCGATACCGTCAATAAAAAGATTTCAATTAGTTTTTCTCCCCCAGCGCTACCTTGCCCAATTGTCGCTACTCAACAAAATCAGCACGTCTTAATGACAAATGCAACGACAACAGAAGTGTATTCTTTGTGGACGACAAATGTCGATCTGGTTAACTGTACGTTTACAGTTGAATCTGACGTTCAAGGCAATATTTTAAATTCTGCGAATTTTGCTACCACTAATTATGCTTTGGGAGCCTTGAGCTTTGTTCGCATTCGTAGTTATTACCTTGATACGATCGCGCATCAACTCAAATACTTAGAAAAAACCACAAACAGTGCGACTCTCGATCCGGCCGACATTCATAATTTAATTTACAATGTTTATGATTTTCAATTGGCCTTAGGTTACGATACCGCACCCCAGGACGGACAGGTGGATGATTCGGGCACAAATATTGATGAAGTCCTTTATAATGCTCCCGGAGATAGTATAGCGACTTTGGGAGGAGTCGGTGCGGGGCCTTCAGACCTTCGCCAACTCTTCGTGGCATTTGTATTGGGAGAGCCTGTAAAAGGTAATACTGCCTTTGTTCCGAAAACTTTTAAAAATTTTGATGGGCCTGTCGTGCAGGCTCCGCATGTGAACCTGCAAGGTCTTGAGCGAAAAGTATTTTTTAGAAATTCCATGACGTATATGTGAGCGTGATGATGAGGCTGGTGATGCGACTGATGATGAGCCTGATAATGAGCCAGATAATAAGAAGGCGACGTAATGAGCGTGGCAATATTTTAATGGTGATGATCGTCTCAATTCTGTTGGCCTCGCTATCGCTGGTGGTGGTCGCGCAGATCGCAAACCACTACCATCTATTTGCTAGAAGTCTGGCCAAAACTAAAACGAATTACGAAGCTGAAGGAATCGTCAAGATGATTGAGAGGATTTCGCAGCTTTATTTCGAAACCAATATCGTTTATGACAATCAGTCTTTAACGAATTTCATCGCACCCTATATTCCGAGCATTCAACCGACAAACTACCAAATCCTTGATTGGAAAGTGGATATTAGTCCAACTGATACTATTGCAAATATTCGAAGCGGCTCCTTCAAGGGTATGCAATCTGATTCGCGTGTCGTTAAGTATTGGCTGACCCTCAAGGAGTTGGCAAATAAAATGCAAACTTCAATTTACATTGAGGGAAGTATTTCAGCGATTACGTTTACGCAGTTTTCGGCCTTTAGTTTTGGTGATTTCTTGAGTTGGAGTGGTGTCAATTCATTGATATTTAATGGTCGTGTGCATACAAATGGTAATTTTTGCGGCGGCGGCAACCCAGAAATGGATATGCAATATTTAACTGCTGCCGGATCGATTTTTCATTTGAACAATGCCGGTTCACCTTGTGGACCAACTTATGGCTACACCTTGCAAGTTAAAATTTCAAATGGCACCCTCAATAATGCTCTCATACCAAATGCGACGAGTGGATGTACCAATTGTGCTGGTACGGGCTTAAGTTGGGGACAGTATGCAATGAATCGTTGGAATGGGCATGTTCAAGACAATGCCTTCGGCGTCCCGAAACTTAAACTGCCGTTGACATCGACTCCACAAGTTCAAAATGTATTTCGTTATGGAGATCCGGTCGGGCTCAATCAGCCCGAAAGATTTTTGATTGATCCGGTGCGCGCCATTGACGGGGCTGACGTCAAGTCTTTGAAGTTTGCAAACCGAGCCGACATTAGGATTATCAACGGGACATGGTATTTGCGAAATCCGGCGAATCCAAGCGACTGGCCCGGAATTCCTGTTTGGTCTGATCATCCTGGGAGCTTTACCACAACCGATGAAGAAGGGATTGAAGGCTTCAATCAAGTTGGTCAAGACGATATCAAAGCCTGGTTTACTGCAAAATTTAAAAGTACGGCAAAAGGCGATTTAACGATACGTTGGGCGGCTGGCGAAACTCCCAAGAAATTTTCATATTATGAATTTGATTCGATCGCAGGGCATATCAAAGATAATACCGAAGGCATTGTTTCTTATGGCAATCTTTATCGAAAAGCTGTGAACCAGTGGATACCTGGTTTTTACGCGATGAATGGCGCGACCTCAAATGTCCTTTGCCCGCCGGCGGTCGTCTGTAGTGATGCGGGTTGCACAGGTTCTCCAAATTTGATTCGCAGTTTTAATGCCCCACTCGCCTGCGCTGATGGTAGTGCAGGGCCTTCACGGGGAACACGCCTACTCAATTCAACTCGAAGTGGATTTCGCTTTGGAATGTGGATGGAGGCAGGCTTGCCGACAACGGAGTCTGATCAGAAAAGCAAAATTTTGCCAATGAACTTTGATGTCCAGGCCCTGCAAGATGCACTGAAATGTAATTTTGATCCCGCCAACCCGGCTTCAGATCATCCCGGTGAACTGGGATGTTATTTTACCAGTTGGGGACTTATGGGTCGTGAATTTAATGGGGTCATTTATATAACAAATACCTGGAAAAACCAGATGCAGGGATTTGGTAGCAGTCATGCTGGACGACAACCTTATATGCATGGCGGTCCCGATGCGGATTTCTCACCTGGGACCAATATAGATGGCAGCCAGGTCGATGTCTCTCATCCGGCGCAAGAGCGAGCGCTACCTTTTGAGCTTTGTTCGACATCGCGAGCTGGTCAGGCATTTGATACAAATGCTCTATTTAAAATACCGGATTGCGCGCAATATGATCTTTCATCGGCAGGCACTAGTAAACTGCGTACCCGACCGAGCGATATTCGTGTGGTCAATGCTAGCCAAATTGATCATACGATTTTAACTCACGGATTGTCGATCGTCTCAAATGTGAATCTTTTTCTTCAAGGTGATACAAATATAAACTCCGACACCTCTTCGGCTACGGCGACTCCCTGGACCCCGATGCTCATCGGAGCCAATAACCTCTTGCTCTTATCGAGTGCCTGGTCCGATGACAGCGATCGATGGGATGTCTCACCTGTTGTCTTGCTTGGCCAGCGAAAAGCAGAAAGTACTCAATACAATCTAGTGATGATTACCGGCCAATTTCCGTTTTTTCTGAATGAAGATTGGCGAACAAAAACCACACATGTGCGCAGCCCCTTGCTCTTATTTTATGATCCCGCCTTCGATAATATTGGGGCTTCGGTACAGACTGGCGATATGACTTTTTATCCAGGTGGTGTTGACATGCTTTATGATAATCATTTTGAATTTTTGGCTAACCAACCACCGGGAGTTCCATTTATGAACATCTTTTCGACCAATGGTTGGTTAATCAAGTAACTAGTAGACCGTCCCAGCTAAAATGACGGGTGATTGCGCAGTGGATTTTGCGTCAGACTGAGGCGGAAGGACGAAATGCTAGCCAACGGCGCTAACAAGAGGACGACCAACGAAAGGCTGACGTAAAAGACCAAGCAAGCACCCGTCATTTTAGCTGGGACGGTCTACTAATGCCGCGACCGCCTATAAGTTTCTACTAGTCTTCAGAATCATCGTCGTCATCTTCTTCATCATGGTGCTCTTCGCATTTGCATTTACCAATTGTAAATCCGTTGTGGTTTTTACCATCGCGGAGTGTTTTTGCAAAATCCGCTGATCTAAACATCGTCTTCATTTCAGTGGAGTCACCAGAAGGAATATGACAGACCTCGACACAAGCGCTTATCTCATAATTTTCGTTCTCTGAGATATGAGTGTGATTTTGATTTTTACAGTTCTTTGGATGATTGGGGATAAAACGTCGGCATAATACGGTCTCTCCCGGAGTATGATTAGCTGCACTCATTTTATCATGATCGGCCCGACGACTGTGTTCGTCATGACGACGTTCGTCGTGATCGCGGTCCTTATCGCGGTCATGGCTTCGGTCATGGTCTCTGTCGCGATCATGATCGTGATCTCGATCGCAGTCATCTCTATCGTCGTTGTCTTCATGGCAAGAAATTTCTGTTCTTTTATGTTTGTGATCATCGTCGTCCATCGTCGGTAAACAAACCGGTGGGGTTGGAGAAGGTGTAGGTGTTGGCGTTGGCGTAGGCGTTGGCGTAGGCGTCGGCGTTGGCGTTGGTGTCGGCGTAGGTGTTGGCGTTGGCGTTGGCGTTATAATAGGGACATCAGGTGTCGGCGTTGGCGTAGGTGTAGGTGTAGGTGTAGGTGTCGGCGTTGGCGTAGGTGTAATAATAGGGACATCAGGTGTCGGCGAAGGTGTTGGGGTGTCCGATGGCGTCGCAGTTGGGGTTGGCGTCGGTGAGCCACCGACAATCGGGATTGATTGAGCTTGAGGCCCCTGCGGATTTTGAGTTGAATCTTGCCCTGAAAATGAGTTCGGGGAACACTGCTGATAAAAGACAACTATTGTCCCTAAAGTAAGCAGCGATAAACTCGTTTTAAATTGAGATTTTAGTTTTTTCATGATGGTCTCCCCACAATTTTTTCTAATTGATGGCAATTTATATTATGATGCTTTGCAAGGAGCTCTCCATATCTAAAGCTTTGAGATTGCAGGAAACTGTCGAAGTTTTAAACGGCTGCGGAGCAAATAGTGAATATCTCGCTTTTGGAAGATCTTAATTTGACTGAATAATTTTGTGCGAAAGTGCGCATGGCGAAAGGTGAATTCAAGGAATCGCAAAGTGCAAAAGATCTGCACTGTTTGATGACGAGATGTTTTCGAAGTTTCTTGTTAATTCTCTGGGGGGGTATGGCAAGAATGAACTTTTATTTTTTGAGAACCACTGGCTCAGGATTTTTCGCAGATTCAAGACTGCTCAAACGAGCAACTATCTTGTTATATGATATCGCGACATCTTTGAAATAATCGTTTTTACGAAAATGTAGTTCTTCTAATTTACCGGTGGTTCCAAACTCTTCCATATGTTTTACGAGTCTAAAGATTGGTCCAACGACGCGGTTCGAGACGATCATCCCTAGATAGATTGCAATCGCGGCAAGTATTAAAAAAGTGCCAAACACAACAAGGTCAAAAGTACTAAAATCGTTCATGGAGTTCATTTTAAGCATCAAAATTCTTTCGAAGGAAGAAGCTAGAACCAATCCAAAAGATAAAAATAAAAACCCCATCGAAATGGCATAACCAATAAATACCAATTGCACTTTGGAGTTGATCAGTACTTTTCTTTGATGCCATTTTACTCTTGCGTCTTTTGGTGCGTTCTTTGGGTGTTCCATTCACAAATTATTTCATTAAATTTTTATGCCGTCCAGAGTCTGTGTCTGACAGATAGGCTTTTCGGGGTCTAGTTTCGTTATGTCTGATAGAATGTTTTGATTAGCGTCGGCACTTAAGTCCGGATGGACTAAAGAAAAATAAAAACCTCGTTTGGCCAAGAGCTCGGTGTGGTTTCCCTCTTCAAGAATTCGCCCCTCGTCTAAAACAACAATCCGATCGCAATCTTTGATTGTTGAAAGCCTGTGAGCAATGATCAAACTCGTACGTCCGGCAATGACCTTTTGAGTTGCAAGGTGAATGAGAGACTCGGTATGGGAGTCGACATTGCCAGTGGCTTCATCCAAAATCAGAATATCAGGTTTGAAAGCCAAAATTCTTGCAAAAGCCAGAAGCTGTCGTTCACCGACTGACAGATTCGCGCCGTTCTCTTCGACCCAAGAACTCAAATCACGCTTGCTTCGACGCAAAAGATCTTCATAGCCAACTTGTTCGCAAGCCCGCCGAACATCTTCTTCAGTAATATCAGCCCGGCATAAAGAAATATTATCGCGTATCGAACCTCTGAAAATAAAATTATCTTGAAGCACGACTCCTAATTTTTTTCTAAGACTTGTTCTCTGGATTCTTTCAATCGCCAGATGGTCTATAAAAATACTCTCTGGGGGAGCCTGGTAAAACTTCTGTAGGAGCGAGATCAGGGTTGACTTCCCCGAACCTGTCCGTCCGACGATTGCGATACTTTCACCATTTTTAATTTTGAGATTGATATTCTTCAAGACCCAGGGGAGCGAGTCATTGTATCTGAAACTGAGATCTCGTATGTGAATTTCACACTTGGCTTCTTCAGCGATCGCGAAAGTTTCGGTTTTTAGGCTCTCTTGAGTTTCATCAAACATCTGAAAGACTCTTTCGGCACTGGTGAGAGAGTTTTGAAATTGTTGATACTTCTCTAAAATTTCTCTAAGCGGTGGAATAAAATCTTGCACATGCATGAGAAAGGCCACGAGAGAGCCAATGGCGAGACTGTTTTGTGAGCTCAAAACTCCGCCCTCGTACAAGGCGACACTTAACGTGACGGCGCTAAATATATTCATCACAGGTTGCAAGAGGGCATAAGCGCGAATAGACGAAATGTTGAGATCACGATATTCGCCCGAGAGCTTTGCAAAATGTCTGCGATTGCGAGACAATCGATTATAAAGCTGAATCACTTTTATCCCGTTTAAAGTTTCTGCAACAAACGAACCAATCAAAGACAATTTTTTCTTAGACTCCCTTAAAATGAGTCGAACCCGATCGCTCAATTTGAATGAAGCCCAAATAAATAAAGGAGAAAGTCCCATCGTGATCAGCGTCAGTTTAAATGAAATAAGCGACATCGCGACGAGGATTGCTATTAGGCTCACGAATTCAGTAAAAACATTAATCACGCCATCGGTAAAAAGATCCCCGAGATTAGAAACATCATTGGTGGCTCGGGTGACGATTCGACCGGCAGGAGTTTTGTTAAAATAGTCCATGGGTAAACATTGAATATGCGAAATGAGATCTTCGCGAACAAAATAGAGCAGACGATTGCCAAACTTTTGAAAGAAAAAAATATAACTCCACTGAGAAGCACTTTTAATGACTTCACATGCAAAAAATGCCAGTGCGACTTTGAAAAGAATCTCAGGCTTAGATTTTATAATTCCTTCATCTATGCCGTAGCCAAAAAGAAAGGGTAGAAGGCGAGATGAGATGGTTAAGAGGGCGACCGAAATTAAGGTGAAAATAAATAGACCGGGGCTGCGTTTTCCATAGGGCCAAAGCCTTTTAAACACCTGCACATATGAAATGTTTGCTTTGATCTGATCGTCGCTTATGAAGTGATTCACGCAAGCCCCTGAATCTCGGCCAAGCGAAGGTAGGTTTTTGATTTTTTTAAAAGTTCGTCGTGGGTTCCGATGGCTTCAACCTCACCATGTCGCAAAACTATGATTTGATCCGCCTTTACGACTGAGCTTAGGCGATGCGAGACGATGAGTTTCGTGCGTCGTGGTTCGCGCGCCTGCTCAGGCGGTAGCTGGTGATGGGACGGCTCTATTGAATGTTCGTTGGGTGAGCTCTTGTTGAGTCGCTCTTGTATCGATTTTTCTGTTTTAGTATCGACGGCGCTGAGCGAATCGTCGAGCATCACAAAAGGGGCTCGCACGATGAGTCCGCGCGCGATTGTCAGTCGTTGTTTTTGACCTCCCGATAAATTGACCCCTTTTTCCCCCAATTGCGATTCGAATTTAGCAGGCAGACTTTCGATTTCATGGTCAATATCGACAACTCTTGCCCAGTATTTAATGCTTTCATGTTTAACACGTGCTTCATCGATCGCGATATTATCTCGAATTGATTCACTGAATAAAAAGGCCTCTTGTGGGACCAATACAAATTGTGAGTGCAAAGAAGCTTGAGAGATTTTCTCAATTGAGGTTCCGTTGATTAAGATTTTATCAGACTCCACTGGGTAGAGCCTATTGAGCAAATACAAGAGTGTGCTTTTTCCACTGCCGACGGGTCCGACAAGACCAACGCTTTGGCCTTGACGAATCTCAAAATTAATATTTTTGAGGACAAAATTTTCGCGACCAGGATATCGGTAAGAAAGGTTTTGAACCTTAAGTGATTCAAAGCTTTTGAGTTCGAAACAACCTTCATCAGGAATATCAGACTTCTGCGCAAAAAGTTCTTTGATTCGTGAAAAAGAGGCCATTGCCCTTTGATATTGTGAAAGGCCAAGTCCCAGAGCGGTCATTGGCCAAACCATTTTCTGAATATAGCGTTGAAATGCCACCAATGTCCCGATGCTTGCAACACCCGACAAAACATCTGGGGTCGCAATGAAAAGTAAGATGACACTACCGGTTGCGATTCCAAACTCCATCACTGGCATAAATAGCGCATCGACACGTGCCGTGCGATTCGAACTCCATTCAAATTCTTTACTCGCGCGATTATAGAGTTTGAGCCGAGTTTTTTCTTGGGCAAAACTTTTGATAACACGAATTCCGGCGACGATTTCTTGTGAAATTCCTGACAATTCGGCCAAACTATCTTGCTGAAGTTTGTAATTGCTAAAGATGAGCCTAGTGAGTTTCCAAATAATTAAGGGAACAAGTGGCAAGAATACCAATGTTTTAAGTGTCCACATTGGATTCATCATGATCATAAGCGGCAAGATGACGCATGTAATCGTGACAGAGTCGACTAAAATTAACACGCCATTACCGATTCCTTGACGAAAAGATTGAACGTCGTTTGTGATTAATGACATCAGTTCGCCGATAGAGCTTTTGTGAAAAAAGTTAGGACCCATTTTAGTGAGGTGTTGAAAAACCCGATTACGCAGGTCTTCGGCGGCAAGGCTATGATATGTTCCGAAATAACGTCTCCAACAGTAGCGAGTGAGTGCCAGCCCAGACATCATCAGAAAAAATAAGGCCGCCGTTTTTGAAATTTCATTTATTGGAATTCTATTTGAAATTTGGTCAATGCCCTTTTTTAAGACAAGCGGATACAGGCCATCAATCACGTTGGTGATCAATAAAAAAAACATTCCAAGACCGAAGGCACGACGATTGGATTTGATATAAAACCAAAGTGGATTTTTTATAAGGGCGTTTTCAGAGTTCAATTCAGAATTTAGCTAGGAATTTAGCTGGGAGTTTAGCTTAGAGTTTGACATGGGCGAAAGTTGATCAAAGCACAACGGGTAATATTCGGCAAATCTCTTCTATCGCAGGTTCGTTCTTTTTGCCTCGCTCGTTGCCACTTTCCTGGCCAATAACCGGGCATCGTCGTCGCGCCTTGTCCAAGATGAAAAACTCCTTATTTTTGCCTTCATATTTTACTTGTCGACAAAATTTTCTCCTGCTAAGTTGCGCTGCTCAAAAAGAATTTTGGGATGGCCAACGCAGTTAATTAAGTTATGCCCTTGTCAGGCGATAGTCTTTTCTGCCCATGTGGCTCAGTGGTAGAGCACACCCTTGGTAAGGGTGAGGTCGTGGGTTCGATTCTCACCATGGGCTCCATAGTAGTGTAGAGTAGACCCGTGAAAAGGCCGGACAAAGCAAACCAGCAGGATGCGGGCTGTTTCTCGGGATCCAGGGTTTAGGATCCGTGACATAGGGAACTTATTGACTTTAAGACGTTTTAATTTAATTTAATTAGTTTTAGGAAAAATGAGAAATAGGCTTGAATTTTTAAGATAAGATTTTTATTAATAAAATGAATCATTAAATCCTTCAGGAGGACATAAGTAATGGCAAAAGAGAAATTTGATCGCAGTAAACCCCACTGTAATATCGGAACTATTGGTCACGTTGATCATGGTAAAACTTCGTTGACAGCAGCGATCACTAAAATCCTTGCTGAGACTGGCGGCGCAACGGCTCTTGCGTATGACCAAATCGATAAAGCTCCTGAAGAAAAAGAGCGTGGTATTACAATATCGACTTCACACGTTGAGTATCAAACCACCAACCGCCACTATGCGCACGTTGATTGTCCAGGCCACGCGGACTATGTGAAAAATATGATCACTGGTGCCGCTCAGATGGATGGTGCGATTCTTGTGGTTTCAGCAGCAGATGGTCCAATGCCACAAACTCGTGAGCACATTTTGCTTGCACGCCAGGTCGGTGTGCCTTCAATCGTGGTTTTCTTGAATAAAGTTGATATGGTTGATGATGCTGAGCTGCTTGATCTCGTTGAACTTGAAGTTCGCGAATTGCTTTCTAAGTACGAGTTTCCTGGTGACGAAATTCCAATCGTAAAGGGTTCGGCGCTTAAAGCTCTCGAAGGCGATCAAGGTGAGCTTGGAAAGCTTGCTATTCTAAAATTGATGGCCGAAGTTGATCGTTATATCCCACAACCAGAGAGAGCAATTGATAAGCCATTTTTGATGCCAGTTGAGGACGTGTTTTCGATTTCTGGTCGCGGTACTGTTGTTACTGGTCGTGTCGAGCGTGGAATCGTGAAAGTTGGCCAAGACGTTGAAATCGTGGGTATCACCGCAACTCAAAAAACGACGGTCACGGGCATTGAAATGTTCCGAAAACTTTTAGATGAGGGCCGAGCTGGAGATAACTGCGGTTGTTTACTGCGCGGAACTAAAAAAGAAGAAGTTGAGCGTGGACAAGTTCTGGCTCAAGTTGGAACAATCAAGCCACACAAAAAATTCAAAGCTGAAACCTATATTCTTACTAAGGAAGAGGGCGGACGCCATACCCCATTCTTTAATGGTTATCGTCCACAATTTTACTTCCGTACAACTGACGTAACAGGGGTTGTAACCCTTAAACAGGGTACTGAGATGGTCATGCCCGGCGATCGCGTTGAGATGGAAGTTGAATTGATTGCACCAGTCGCTATGGAAAAAGAATTGCGCTTTGCCATTCGCGAAGGTGGTCGAACTGTTGGTGCCGGCGTCGTTGTTGATATCATCGCAGAATAGTCCGGCTTGTTATCAGAGTGATAACTTAGCGGAAGTTATCTGCTAATTGGCAACAGAGTTTTGGAGCCTATAGAATTCAGGGGCAAAATGATATTTTGCCCCTTTTTATTTTGAGCCTTGATTTTTTTCATATTTTTATTGTAGGCTCTATGCCGCAAATCCCTTTTTTAGAAAGCGAAAAATACCAGCTAGCAGAAAAGAGATTTGCGATATAGATACTAGTATAAATATTAGTTTAGATATTAGTTTAGATATTAGTTTAGTAAGGTACTTGAGTTTAATTTTTGTTTTTCTTTGGATTCTAGGGTAGTAGCTCAATTGGTAGAGTTACGGACTCCAAATCCGTCGGTTGGGGGTTCGAGTCCCTCCTGCCCTGCCATTTGCAGCTAATTTTTCACAAAAAATTATCTTCAATTTGGTCAGATTTTGGTTTTCAAAGAAAAAACATCATATTTTTTTGCGATGATAT
>Ga0207070_1122_pt1 | contig 19178 bp, 15 predicted proteins | sample Alteio_BWMinHeat_92_FD_153591 | JGI IMG/M metagenome (GOLD analysis project Ga0207070, IMG submission 153591) | Enriched cells from forest soil in Barre Woods Harvard Forest LTER site, Petersham, Massachusetts, United States -... | ecosystem: Environmental > Terrestrial > Soil > Temperate forest >...
CGCGATTGCCAAGCTTGCGGGGTCAGGCCGAGCTCGACGTCCAAAGATGCCATCGATCGGCTGGTCAATGGCTACTTGTTGGAATTGAACGGGCCCGATGGCTGGCTGGATCGAATGTCGGCGGTAGTCGCGCTGACAGAGGAAATCTCCGAGCCGGAAAGCTGGCCGAACCGGATATTCTTCCAGCGATTCGAGGCTGTTTTGTTTGACGGATTTCATCGATTCGAGCCTGTGGAGTTGGATTTGATTGCCGCGCTGAGCAAGGTGCGCGAGGTGGTGCTTTGGTTGGTGGGCAATCCGGGGACGCTGGCGTGGGAAACGGTAGTGAAGGCGACAGAGTATTTGAAAGATAAGAGTCCGAGCACGTTAGTACGGGACCAGGGCTTCGAAGACTCAACCCCGGCCTCCCAGCTCACTTCGGTCACCCCGTTTGCTGAAATAGGGCGGCGATTGTTTCGAAGCGAGCTGGATGCGAATTTGAATAGCAAGGGGGCGCCCTTGCTAGCGCGTCGGGCTGCCCGCCCTGGACTGTTCAAACTGGAAGTGGGTACGCCGCTGGAGGAGGCAGAGGAGGCGGCGCGACACATTAAAGCGGATTATTTGGATTCGCAAAAAACGGATCGGCCGCTTCGACTCTCGGACGTGGCGGTCATCATTCCAGGTCCTAGTTATGATCCGCTCATTCGCGAGGTGTTTCCGCGAGCGGGTTTGGAGTTCAACTTAGCCGGGCGGGCGCTTCAAGTGTCCACATCGCGGCCGGCGCGCGTTTTGCTCGCCGCCATCGACCTCATTCAAGGTCACTGGCGATATGACCTGCTGCTCGATTTTCTCAATCAACCGCTGGTGCGACGCAAGCTGGAGGACGCCCATCGGCTCAACGATTTGTTCGAGCAACGTCCGCGGGCACGGCGGCAGATGAATCACGAACTCTGGTCCAATTCATGGAAAAAACAACTCGAACGCTTGAACCATAGCATTGAAGGATGGCAGTCCGGTCGGCTTGATCTGCCGGAACGAACGGCTTTGTCGCGCGAAGAATATGTGGCCCCGAGCATTCACCAGACCATATGTGATAAATTGTACAGATAGAGAGATGAGTTGAGAATTGCGATTAGGCTTTGGCAAGTTTAGCAGCGAACGTCGAACTGGCGCGACTGTATCTTGGGGCTACTTTCCGCGCCGCTTTTTTCTGGTCACTTTAGGGCGGGCTAGAGCACGAATATCTTGAAGCGCCATGCGATCGACCCATTGATGCCGCTCGCGCGCGTAATCTCCTCGGCCGGCCTCGAGTTGCTACAGAAAACGGATCATCCCCGCCCGACCGAGCCGGTCACGAAGAGCTTGCAAACCTTCTCGATAAATCTCATCCTGGGTCCGCCGCATGTTCGACCTCATCGAGCCACGTTAACGGATTCTCGACACGAATACGCAAACGCTTGGCGTCGTTACCAAGCTCTGTGTGACTAACTCGGAAACTGCATCCGGCTTACCCTGGTTAAACCGTCGGCTTCTTTAGTAACGCGGTACGCAGCATGATCAATGCCCCATTCCCGTAAATGTGAAGACAAGGCTTCATCGCGGCTAGTCACTACCATTTGGACGTCGGTCTCATTGAAAATGAAAGAAAGCGCCTTGCGCAAGTTTGCAGAGTCGAGGTAATTCTCGACCTCGTCAATGATAATCGGAAAACCAAATTCCGTCGCAACCGCAAGCATTTCTAGAAGACCCAAGATTTGGCTTTCGCCACCACTCGTCTGAATTTGCCCTTCAATACCGTCCTGCTTCAAGAGGAGATTCCCCTTATCGTCGACGTTGAAATCGAAGTTGAAACCGAAGAACCTCTTTCCTTCCCGCACAAAATTCACGAATCTTTGGGTAAGGGAATCTATGTCCTCGTCGCTAAAGCGAAGTTTATCGAAGTAGCTGGCCAGAACGTTTACAGCTTGCTGATAATGGCGGCTTTTCACCTCTTTTGAGTTAATATCATCCTTCAGATTGTTAAATCGCTCCTTGTGCTCTCCCAAACAGCGGGCTGCTTCTTCAAGCTTATTCGCTTCCTGCAGCAAGCCATCGAATGCGTTATTGGATGTTGCACCTTTAGTCAGACCTTCAGCCAGATTCAGGACGGGGCGAATTCTTTGGGCCCACGCGCCCATAGTGACATCGACAAGTTTGCCTGCGGCTTTTCCTGTCTTCTCCTTTAATTGCAGCCAGTCTTGCTGCCACTCGCTCTCCACCCAGTCCTTAGCTTCGGGCAGACCGTCGCCTGTTTGGGCATTGGGCAATTTCTCCTCCGAGCACCCTACGGATCGAAGCTCGACAATAATTCCACCAAGAGTCGGGCGCATGTTGGATGCTTTTTGCCCGTAGGAGTCCTGCTCTTCTGACGCAAGTCCACGCGCTTGCTCAATATTCAAATGGAGTTTATCGTTTACCTTCTTGTAATATCCGATCAACTTACTGATCCTATTTGCCGTAGCATCTTTGGCTTGGTCGTAGGGTGCGATTACTTGGGCACTAGCTAATTCTTCGGCGGAAAGTTGTGCCGTCAGCTTCCCGGGCAGTTCAACGAGTACCGGTTTGCCCAAATAAACCATGCACGCGACTTGGACGGGCTGCCGCTCTTCCTCTGTCACTCGCTTAGCCGCACGGAGCTTTTTGCTCTGATCTGTTAGATGTGCCTCCATTGCTCCCAATTCATCGAAGGACGAGATTAGGCAGTCTTGGCCCTTCAATCTTTGGTGGCACGAAGCCAACAATCGACCGCGCTTAGCGATTCTTCTGAGCTCAGAATTTAATGGATTGCTTATCACCAACATGGAATTTGGCATATCCGACTTCAATCGGTCGGTGTCGAACACACGTAATGATTTAGCGCGCTCTCCAAGGTCAACTGTCAGCTCGCGCAGAGTCGCCTCTGCGCTTACTAATTTCGGCAGCTCTTCCACATTTGATAGTTCCGTTGCGATTTTAGCCAGATCGCGCAGGCGGCCGATCAACTTGTGGATAAACCTGAGAATTTCACTGAGTTCAGTCAACTGCGTGCATCGCGTTTCCACACATTCGACAGAAGGAATTTGCGTCCGTTCACTTTCGCTAAGGGCACCCGCGGATACCCAATCATTCACGATCTGAAGGAGCTGCTGTCTTAATCCTTGAATTTCCGTCTTCAATCCAGACTCTTCTCCCGCGACTAACTCTCGCACTCCCTTGCACCCGTCAACTTGGGTGGCCAACGATGTCTCTAGACTCTGGCGCAGGACGGTGCGGATATCCGGCGTCTTTCCATCTCCATCAAGCGTCATCCAAGGCGGCCGACGTTCACTCGTGGTTAGGAAACTAACAGCGCGCACATCGACGCCAATTCTTCGGAGGGCCGCATCTGGGTCTAATTGTCCCTCGGGACCGCAGGCTTCATGAGGTGACCGGGGACGGTTGTAATAACCAAATGTGTAATCCTGGCCTTCATAGCAAAGAGACAGTTTTGCGCGACCGTTTCGCTCGCCTCGTCGCGCAAGGTTTTGTTTAGTGACCTTACCGCCCCAGTGGGTACTGTTTAGCCCCCTGTTGGCTGCTGCCTGAAGACCAAGAAGTGCCAGCACGGAGGAAGCACAGATAAGTGTTTTTCCAGCCTTGTTCTGCCCCACCAGAACACTCACCCTGGGATGAAATTCAACCCCGACCTGGGCCAGGTCAAGAATGCGGTCTACTTCCAGACTTTTCAGCACAATCCTACTCATGCTTTCTGCCTTCGGGCACGCAACTCTTGATTATTTCAAGAATGTCATCCTTGCGATTTCGTGGACTTCGTAGCTGAAAAAAAGGAGAGAGCTGCTCCACCATTTGGCGGGCCCACTCTCCATGTTGCGTCCGGACGTATTCCAATGCCGCTTGTTCAGTCGGAAGTCGTTCTCGCACGTTCCTGGCAATAGCCCCGGCTCCTTGGAAGGCAACAAAACGCAGGTCAAGAAACTTGTTGCCGTAAGTGCCCAGCAGTCCCGTCTCAAGCTCGCCTTTCGGGCGCGGCGAGACGTACAGCCGGACTACCATCTCTTTGTGCTTGTCCTTAGCCACCAAAAGGTCCAAAGTTTGCCGGAGGGCTTGGTCCATCTCTTGTTCAGATGCTTCAACCGTGCAAATCGCGATCTTGACTCCGCAGTCCACGGCAACAAACTGAGGCAGGAGATCGTCGCCTACAACCACAAAACCCCACGGTATTGCATCGCAGCTTTCTAGGGTAAGGCTGCCATTAAGTTCGCGACTGACAGTCAGATCACACTGGCTTCCCACTCGCGCTTTCCAAGGCAGACACGCCGGGAGAAGGTACACTCCTTCTCTCGACGGCCTGAAAACATGGTTGTGCCCATTGACGACCAATTGAAACTTCTTGCAGGCCGCGGCGAGAAACCCCCCGTCGTGAAAAACGTTCAAGTCCTCGTGCAGGACAAGAATTCGTGAACTGAACGCAGAAATGTCCACTTGCTCGATTGCGGAGCGGGCCTGCAACGCGTCTTGCCGCGGAGCCATGAGATAAGCTCCGGCCTGGTCGTGCAGGGACACCCAGTCGTCTCGTATGATGCGCGGCCCTCCCATATATTGGAAGAACTGGCAGGACTCGACGTCGTCGTGATTACCCATGAGGAGGAACGTTTTCGCGGAGGCCCCGGCCAGCTGATCGGCGGCATATCGAAGTAGCTCAGGCTTTTGCGCTGATGAAGATGAAGAGCCTTGAAAATCGAGCGTGTCTCCTGCGAAGATAACATTCTGTACTTGGTGCTGCCGCAGCGCTGGAATGACTACCTCCTTCAAGGCGCGCTGCTTCCAGCGACCGTCCCCGATATCTTTCGAACCGAGGTGCAAATCGGCGATTATTGCCAGCTTCATCCCGCACGCGACTCCTAAAATATTTTGGCCAACGACCCGGCTTCATACCAGGTGCCACGAACCCTTCTTTCTCGGAACAGTGCGTTTATAAACTATGGCATCAAATGGAGATCCGGGCGGAAGCGGGCCATCACCATCCGACTTCGCGATCTTCTTGATTGCAGGCAACTGCTTCGTCCAGAACCCCAATTCGTTCATGGTCTCCAAGCTTGACTCTCCTGGCGCTCTCCACGTCGGCCAATGCCGATCCCACAACTTTGTGACGAGATTGTCGCCCTCCGTCGGCGGAGTGGGGGCAATCTGGTGAACGGCCTTTCTCCGATCTTCGCCCGGTAGCGCAGAATAGCGTGCATTAAGAGTTTTGAGTGCCTCTTTCAAATGCGGACCCCAAATGAACTCCTGGTCATCGCGGAGAAACAGCGGGGCACAGTTTTGGTGAACTCGATCCCCTGAAACGAAGAACTGACAGAATGGTAGGTAGAAGAGATACGTAATGTCCATTCTGTGTGACACGTTCAGTCGTCCTTTGTGGACCGAGATGTGAAAAAACAGTTCGATGCGCAGGACGAAGGCTACATAAGAAGCAAACTGCGTTAGCCCTGGTTCACCAGCGTTATAGAATCGCACGACGATCTGTTCCACGTATTTTTCGTTGACGCCGAGTAATTGCAGAGCGAGAGTTAGTTGTTGATCCGGCCGCAAGCGTCTTAATAACTCGTCCGTCACTGTTCTCACATCGAGCAAAGTGGCACATGGCGTTTCTTCAAACAACTTTCGATCTTTCAAGTAAGCCATCACCATAGCCGTGTCCCTGCCAAAGCTGTGCTGTCGCCATTCCGCAGCAGCTTGTCGCTCCTCCTCTTCATATAGTCTCTGAGCCCAACGGAGAAACGCTTTGGCTTCGGCACTTTCAGGAAGAACGGACAAGAGATGGCCCGAAATGGTTCCTTCGCACCCCCGAGGCAAAACGACCTGCGGCCGCAATGGTACTTTTTCCCCCAATAGACTCGCCGTGCACATCATCACATGATGTACGTTCGGCGAGCCCGAGGAACCCGGGAACCTGTCGGCGATACGTTGTACTAGTTCTTCTCGGGTGATGTTCTTGCAGTCCTCTTTAGCCAAGTCAGATTGGGTTTCCGCATAGAATATCGGGCACACGTTTGCCAAGAAGAAATGGTCGAACCAAACAGATTCGTCCAAACTCAGCGACTGCAAGAACGACTTATCAAACAGGGCAATCGGACCCATCGAAAGTCCTTCTTTAAGTGGGGAACGGTGGCAAGCATCCGGCCCGCCTAAACGGGTCATTTTCCGCGAAGTTTCCCGCATTCAAGTTTACAGCTTTAAGATACAGATGTACATTGCCAACGTCAATTATGTTTTTTCAGACAGGAAATGGAAGAAAACGATCAAAGCGATTTTGAGCCTTGGGTCGGAAAACATTGTTCTGATCAACCCTGAGCATCGATCAGGCGGGCTTCAAACTCTTCCTCCAGCCCAAAGCGGGTTCGCGTTGTCGCAACCGCTCCCTTAACCGGGGGCCAAATTATGGCCGTTGACTTGGCGGGCGGGGTTGGCCACCAGAAAAATCAGGCAGTAGCCGGCAAAACCCGGAAGGTCTAAGACAAGCCCCGTCAGCCCCAGTCACGCAAAGCCGTGCACAATTCTTCATCTCCAAGAGTGCGTGCGCGTGGCAAAGACACTCGCATCGGAGTCGCAAGTCATTAAATATCAATAGTTTAGAGTTTGAAAAGCACTTTGCCAACCGGTCGATGAAGTTGGCAAAGTGGCAAACTAGTTTTCACCCATCGCATCAGGGAAGGTCCGCCTCTTGCACTCCCCGGTATCCACGCGCTCGGTAGAAGAAGAATCGCCTCTGGCGTTTGGGGCCGAAGGGGAGTTTGCCGATGGAGAGGACGATATCGCCGGCGGGTTCGATAGATTGGAAATGCTTAGCCAAGATGGTCAGGGTCCAGGGGTTTCCCGTGCCGCTTTCGAGCACAATGACGGCGTCTTGGCCGCGAAGCTTCTCCGGGTCGGACCAGAATTGATACTGCAAATTGCGGATGCCTAAAAGGCTGCTGCCGTGAACGTTTTCAGGATCGTTCAAGTGAAATGCCAGCTGGCTGGGGCATGGATAGGAGCGGTTGCCGATGGCGAGGTAGAAGACACCACCCTGTGGGAAATCCGAAATTCGAAATCCGAAATCCGAAAACTTCTCCACGTCGATCGTATGTGCGGGGTGCGATTCTTGATCCGATTTTGTGAGAAGCAGCGTGTCGCGTTCGGCTTTGGCGCGGGCTACGATTTCTTCCCAGCCGTAGGTTTCACGAAGCGGCGAGATTCCCGGAATCACCCAGGCGGCATGCGTCACTCCTAAGGCCAGAACACAAATGGCCACGGCCACGATTCCACGAATCCAATTCCGGTAGAACCGGGCAATGAGAGTTTCTTGGCGAACAACCGCCCCGGCCATGAGCACGGTGAGCGAGAGATATGCAGGCAGCGCCCAGAGTACGTGATAGCTGGGCGTGAAGCCGAACGCCCAAAAGAACGCGATCATGGGCAAGAAAAGCCAAAAAAGAAATCGCTCGTCGGCTCGACGGCACTTGAGCGCTTGCCAGAGGGCCGCGATGCCTAGAGGCAGCGTGAGAGGCAGGATGGCCAGCCATTGCTCGCCGAGGAAGACGCCACCCGCTCGCCAGCTAAAATCATTGGCGGCCGAGAGCCGGGCCGTGCTTTGAAATCGGAACGAGACCCAATCATGCGCCCAGTTCCAGTAGAAAACCGGCGAGAATACAAGAAGCGACGCCACTCCTCCGAGATAGGGCCAAGGAGTCGCCAGCCAATGCCGATGCTGACGGGAAAAAATCAAATAACAAAAGACCGAGGGCACCAAGAATGCGGCCGTATATTTGGACAACATGGCCGCTCCGAGGGCCGCCCCCGCGCCCAGCCACCACATGCCTTGGCCCGTTTCCAGCGACCGCCAAACGAGCACTAAGGTCAGCGACCAGAAGAAGAGCAAGGGCGCATCGGGAAATCCCCATCCTCCGATCACGAGGACGCAGGGGTTGAGAGCCAAGAGCACGACGGTCCAGGCAGCGCCTAAGTCGCCGTAAAATCGCCGAGCGAGTCCAGCTAGAAATACCGCGGTTCCGATCGAAAATATCACCGGAAGAAGCCGAACACCAAGCTCAGTATCGCCGAGAATCAGCCGGCCCAGGGCGATGGCCCAAGCCAGCATCGGCGGATGATCGTAATAGCTCCAGTCGAGATGCCGGGCGAAATTCCAGTGATAAGCCTCTTCAGGGCTTATGGGAATGACCCAAGCCATGACGAGGCGAACCGCTGTCACGACTAGCAGTGCGGTCAGCCAGTAATGTTTTGTCTGGAAGTAGGATGGAGATTCGGCCGCTCTACCGGACGGGAGCGGTTCAAGCTCTGCATGAAACGTGGAGAGAGGACGGCGAAGAAATAGGCTATCCATGCCTTAGTTTCCGGTGGACGGGGTTCCGGTCCTTCGCGGCATCTTATAAGGAATCGTTCACAAAAGGAAGGCGGATGATACCCGATGCCTCAGTCTGAATGGAACGGAACAAGACAGGGGAAATAGAGAAACAAAAGCCTTAACTTCATTATAATTTCAACAGGAGAAAACAGAGAAAACCGAGGCAGCTTTTTTCTCTGTTTTCTCTGTTTCCTCCTGTTTAATTCTCGAAATAAGCCATGGCCACTTCGTTGCTCGATAAACGAGAGACACGCATCCGGCGAATGTTTGGGGACATCGCGCCTCGTTATGATCTCCTTAATCACTTGCTGAGCCTGAATGTGGATCGTTATTGGCGCTGGCGGACGACTCGGCTGGCGCCTCCGGACGGAACCGCGCCGATTCTCGATTTGTGCACCGGAACGGGAGACTTGGCGTTGGCTTACGATCGCGCCGCCGGAGGTCAGACGCCGATTATCGGCGCCGATTTCTGCCATGAGATGCTCATTCGAGCTGAGCAAAAGACCCGCCGGAGACAGGCAGCAGACCGCATTCGCTTCTTGGAGGCGGATGCCCAACAACTACCTTTTGGGGACGGCCAGTTTCAAATCACAACGGTCGCCTTCGGTCTGCGCAACGTCACGGATACTGACTTGGGTCTGGCGGAAATCGCACGGGTGACGCGCGCGGGAGGCAAAGTGGCGATTCTCGAATTTTCGCAACCACGCGGACGGCTGTTTGGACCGTTGTTTCGGTTTTATTCCAATTGGGTTCTACCCGTCATTGGCCAATGGGTCTCGCGCAGCAAAGATGACGCTTATCGATATCTTCCTGCCAGTGTGCGCGAATTTCCTGACGGCGAAGCGCTCGCGGATCGGCTCCGAAGCCATGGATTGATCGACGTGCGCTGGTATCCTTTGACTTTCGGTATTGCCACGATTTACGTTGGCACTAAAGCGTGATGCAGAGAGGGTATCACCTTGTGGACTAGACTGTTAACTATCGCGAAAGAAGCCTTCAGGGGCGCCTTCGTGTACGCTTTCTTCTTGACCATAGTCTTTGTCATGGCCCTGGGCTTCATTAATATGTTCACGCCGCATGGGGCTAATTGGGGCAGCGGGATGATAGTGCTACCGATTGTGACTGGAGCAATTGTTGGCGCAAGTGTGCGAGGTTTGATTGCCTTTCTGCGTGACAGCAGACCAGGAACGGTCACTTCGCACTGGTTGACGAAGACATGTATCATTGCCGCCGTCTTGTTGCTCGGCCTCATACCAGTAGCTTACATCCTCAGCTTGCTTAAATTGATATGATCGATCCCGGAGCTGCATCGAAAGAGTGCCTCCTGCCGTCGTCGCCTCACCTTTTGGTGCGTGCGGCTAAGGGGGACGCGGTTGAGCGACCGCCAGTCTGGGCCATGCGGCAAGCCGGCCGTTGGGACCCGGAGTTCAATCGGCTCCGAGGTGAACACTCCTTTTATGAGTTCTCAGAAAACGTGGAGCTGGCCGCGCAAGCGTCGCTGCTGCCGCGGCGCTTCGGCGTCGACGCGATTATTCTTTTCTACGACATCACGACTTTGGCGGTTGCGATGGGTTTGCCTTTCACCTTGCAGCCTTCGCAAGGCCCGATCCCGGACCATCCGGTGCGAACGATGGCTGATGTGGAGCGGTTGGAATCGCGACCCGATCCCGAGCGATTTGGACATATTCGAGAGCTATTGGCCAAGGTGCGAGCTGAACTTCGCGGCGAGCTGCCTGTGATTGTTTTCGCCGGCGCTCCGTTCACCTTGGCCGCCTATTGCATTGCCACCGGTAAAGATCTCTTAGCCGCCAGGCGATTTACAAAAGAGCAACCGCACGTATGGACCGCATTGCTGGATAAGCTGACAACGGCGACCATTCACTTCTTGAGCACGTTGATCCAAGAAGGCGCGGATGTCTATCAGTTGTTTGATTCTTGGGCGGGAATGCTGGAGCGACAGGAATACCGACAGTGGGCTCAGCCGCACCACGAGGCTATTTTTGCCGCGGCATCGGGCGTGCCGCGGATACTTTTCATCAAAGAATGCACGTATTTAGACCTAATGGCCAAAAGCGGCGCCGAGGTGGTAAGTCTGGGCACGCGCCACGAACTGGCCGCGGTTCGCCGTGATTATCCCGATCTCGTGCAGCAGGGGAATGTGGACGAGAAACTACTGCGCGAAGGGACGCCTGATCAGGTGGCCCAGGCGACCCGCCGCTGCCTTATCGCAGGCGGAGGTCAACGACACATTGTGAATCTCAGCCACGGAGTGGACCGCCGCACTCCCGTCGAGAATTTTGAAGCATTTGTGCGGACGGCGAAAGGCGAGCGGGGCGTGTGAACGCCCCGGGGTGGGTTGAGCACCGGGGCGTTTACACGCCCCGCTCGCCATGTTGTTGTTATAATCCGGTCCATGAAAAGTGCGTTCGCCGACGACCTGGCCCGATTCGGGCCGGAATCGAAATACGATCCTTTCAGCCTGCATGACGCCCGAACCTACTGCAGCCGCATGGCCCGAATGCATTATGAGAATTTCACGGTCGCCTCGTTGTTACTCCCTCGTCGGCTGCTGCAGCACTTTCACAACGTCTATGCCTATTGCCGTTGGGCCGACGACTTGGCCGACGAAAGCGGCGACGACACGCGGGCACTCGACTTGTTGCATTGGTGGAAACAGGAACTAATTCACTGCTACGAAGAAAAGCCCAGGCATCCGGTGATGGTGGCGCTCTCCGAGACCATTCATCAATTTCGCATTCCGCGAGATCCGTTTCTCGACCTGCTGATCGCCTTCGAGCAGGATCAACGAGTCAAACGTTATCAAACTTATGATGAGCTATTGGGCTATTGTCGATATTCGGCCAACCCCGTGGGCCGGCTGGTGCTTTACTTGTGCGAGAGCTACAACGAGGAAAATGCGGCCTTATCGGACTTTATCTGCACCGCCTTACAGCTGGCTAACTTCTGGCAGGATGTAGCTCCCGATTTTGACATGGGCCGTGTGTATTTGCCCGAAGAGGATCGCCAGCAATTCGGCTACTCTGACGCTGACCTGGAGAGCCGGCGATTCACACCCGCTTTTGCCGAATTGATGCGATTCGAGGTCGAGCGGACTCGCGATCTCTTTTATCGCGGGTCGCCGTTGGTGGAACGAATGACGCCGGAGGTGCGCCTGGATATTGAGCTTTTTATCCAGGGCGGACTCGCGATCTTGCGCAAGATTGAAGGGGTCCGGTACAACGTCTGGCAAACTCGCCCCGTGCTGAGCAAGGTGGACAAGGTTCGATTGTTGGTCAAGGCTTCGGCTCGGCGTTGGTTGAAAACGAATTCCCCACAGAGTCACAGGGGACATTGGATAAAATGAGCATTCGCGCCAATTCTCCGCTTTTCCTTATGTTCTTTGTGCCTTGGTGATGATATTCTTTCCCCTCATGACGCTATCCCTCGCCGATTCTTATCGATATTGTGAGCAGGTCGCTCGTAGAGAAGCGGGGAACTTTTATCACGCTTTTCGAGTTCTGCCGCGCGGCCAACGGCAGGCGATGTGCGCGCTCTATGCCTTCCTGCGCTTGACGGACGATCTTGGTGACAGCCTGGAGCCGGCAGCGAAAAAGCGGACTCTGCTGGCCGATTGGCGACAGCGGTTCGAGCGATCGCTGGCGCGTGACTACACGCATTCGCTTCACCAGGCGTTTCACGACACGATCAACACCTATCAGATTCCAATCCAGTACTTGCACGACGTCATCGACGGAGTGGAAATGGACTTGGATACGGCGAGTTACGCCACGTTCGCCGATCTTTACCGATACTGTTACCGAGTTGCGTCGGCCGTGGGATTGGCTTGCATTCATATTTGGGGATTTACCGACGACCGGGCCAAAGAACACGCCGAAAAGGCCGGCATCGCTTTTCAGTTAACCAACATCTTGCGGGACCTGGGCGAGGACGTCGCCCGCGGCCGAATTTACTTGCCGGCAGAAGACCTGGACCGTTTCGATTATCCCGCTTGCAAACTGACCCGGAAAGAACGGGATGATCACTTTCGATCGCTCATGAGTTTCGAGATCGAGCGGGCTCGAAGTTATTATGATTCGTCCGAACGTCTGGCTCCGTTGCTTCACCCTCCGGGCCGAGCCGTTTTTCAAGTGATGACTCGTACCTACCGGGGTCTACTTGATGCCATGGAAAAACGCGATTACGACGTTTTCAGCAGCCGAATTTGCCTCAGTCAATGGCGGAAGCTGGGCTTGGTCCTGCAGGCGCTTCCAGTCCGACTAGGTTGGATGAGTTCAGGTTAAGGAACACAATTTTGCGAGTCACATCGGTCAGATGGGCAATCGCGTCATTGTCATTGGAGGAGGCTTAGCCGGATTGGCGGCCGCGACGGCCTTGGCGCCGCAGGGATTTCAAGTGATTCTCCTAGAGTCGCGCAACCGCCTCGGCGGCCGGGCCGGCTCTTTCACCGATAGCGCCACCGGGCAGCTCATCGACGCCTGTCAGCACGTCAGTATGGGCTGCTGCACTCAGTTCAAGCATTTCACGCAGACCGTCGGCATCGAGAAGTGGATGCAACCTCAGTCATGTCTCTATTTCATGACTTCCGATGGGCGGATCAGTGAGTTTCGAGCCGATTCTTTGCCGGCGCCTTTTCACTTGGCGCGCAGTTTCCGGCGCGCTCATTTTTTGACTTTCTCTGACAAGATCCGAATCGCCTTCGGTTTAGCGGCGCTGGCCCTCTCCAACTCAAAAAACGACGGCTGCCTGATGGATTGGCTCATGGGCCACGGTCAAACCGCGCGAACCATCGACCGTTTCTGGAGCTTGATCTTAACCAGCGCGCTCAACGAGACTCCCGACCGCATGGGCGTGAAATATGCCCGCAAGGTGTTTCTCGATGCGTTTCTCCGCGACCGCAGGGGATTCGAGGTCGAAATCCCTGCGATACCATTAGGCCGGCTGTATGGCGAGGAGTTGCAGCAATGGTTTCATCAGCATCAGGTCGAACTTCACTTGAGCGCCGCTGTCAAGAAAATCCATATCGCCGGCGATCAAGTACAGTCTCTGGAGATGTGCAGAGGCGAGGAGCGCCGGGCCGACTGGCATATCGCGGCCGTGCCGTTTGATCGTCTGTTGGACCTGTTGCCTACCGAGACAGTCGCCGCTCATCCGACCTTCTCCCAACTGCGAAACCTTGAGGTTTCACCGATCACGAGCGTTCATTTGTGGTGGGATCGACCGGTGATTTCCTTGCCCCACGTGGTGTTGGTCGACTGCCTCAGTCAGTGGATTTTCAATCGCGGTGAGTCGAGCCCCGGGGAGCATTACATTCAAGTGGTGATCAGCGCATCCCGGCAATTTCAAGGATTGAATCACGATCAGATCCAACTTCAAATTGTCCAGGAGCTGACGCGCCTTTTCCCGGCCTCAACAAGTGCAAAGCTCTTGCGGGCGCGGGTCGTGACGGAGCGTGCGGCCACCTTCAGTCCCGTGCCCGATGTCGACCGCTGGCGGCCAAATCAAGCTTCTCCGATCGGCAACCTATTTCTGGCCGGCGACTGGACCGCGACCGGGTGGCCGGGCACCATGGAAGGCGCGGTTCGCAGCGGCTATCTGGCGGCGGAAGCGCTCATGGCCAGCAGAGATCACCATTTAGCCGCGGGGCTTGCCCCGCGCGGAGCAAGCTCCGCGGCTAAATGAGATTCCGAATCAATCAGTTGGGAAGTTCTTTTTCGGCGGCGTGAATCAACTGCCAAGTATCGGCAGGGGTTTCGGCCGCACGAAGCTCGTCTGTAAACCCCGGCCGCAGGAGCAACCGAGATAGCCTGGCCAGAATCCGCATGTGCGTCGATTCATCCCGGCAACAGAAAAGAAAGAAGATGTCCGTCAAGCCTCCACCCGCGGCGCCGAAGGGAATTCCCGATGCCGTTCGGCCATAGGCGATGACCGCCTCGGCCATGGCGCTCGGAAGAGGTCGATGCGGGTGGGGCAAGGCCACTCCCGACTCCAGCCCAGTGCTGCCCATCTCTTCCCGCTCCTCGACCGCTTTCAAGATCGCATCGGGGTCATAGATTTGCCAAGACTGTTGGGCGAGGCGAACCAGCTCGCGAAGAGTGGAAGCGCGCGTCGTCGCCGCCATCGGCATGGCCACGCTGGCCTCGGCTAAGTAATTGCAGATCAACAGCTCCGGCGCGGGCCGCTCTTGATCCTTGGATTCGAATTTGGACAGTTCTTGCTCGGTGTATTCGGGGAGTTGGGTTTCCAGCCAGTGATTGATCTCGGCGCGGGCGAAGCGCCACCGGCCCGACACTTTGTGTCCGGGAAGGTGGCCTCGGCTGGCCAACTTATTGAGCTCGCGCGCATCGCGCTGCAAGTAGTCGGCCAACTGCTCCAGATCCATCATGTCGCTGCCCATATCAAATCCAAATTCGAAATCCGAAGCTCGAAATTCGAAACAAATTCAAAATCCGAAATTCAAAATTCTTAGCCACAGAGTCATAGAGGATACCGAACAGTGCCTCTGTTGTTCTCTCTTCACTTTGTGTTCTTTGTGTCTTTGTGGTTAGCTTCCTCTATTCGGTCCAGGTAATCCCGGCAAATCGAAGCCCCTGCCGCCCTTGAGCAATTGCTTTTGCGCTTGGGTCTGTTGTCCCAGCCCATGTAGTCGAATAAATCCTTTCGCCGCCTCGTGATCGAACTGATCGCCGGTCTCGTAAGTCGCCAGCTTCTTGCTGTAGAGACTGTTCTCGCTCTTGCGGCCAACGACCGTGGCTTTGCCCTTGAGCAGCTTCACCCGGACCAGTCCATCCACGAAACGTTGATTATTGGCCACAAACTGAAATAGGTCCAGGTGAAAGGCGCTGAACCATAATCCATTATAGACCAAATCGGCGTATTCTTGGGCCACGAAAGTCTTAAATCGATGGGCTTGTTTGCTCAGGCACAGGAACTCCAATTCCCGGTGAGCGTCGTGGAGAATGACCGCGGCCGGGGCTTCATAGAGTTCCCGCGATTTAATGCCCACGAGCCGATTTTCGACGTGATCGATTCGGCCCACGCCGTGCTTGCCGCCGATCTTGTTTAGTTGATCTATGAGCGGCACGCCGTCCGTCGGCTTGCCGTTGAGAGCGATTGGAACGCCGTGCTTGAATTCGATCTCGACGTATTCCGGCTCATTGGGCGCTTTGACGGGATCGACGGTCCAGGCGAAGGCGTCCGGCGGCGGTTCGTCCCAGGGATCTTCGAGAACCCCAGCTTCACAGCTTCGGCCCCATAAGTTTTGGTCGATGCTGTAGGGACTCTCTTTGGTGGCCTCGACCGGGATGCCGTGCTTGGCGGCGAATTTGATTTCCTCGTCGCGGGTCATTTTCCATTCCCGCACCGGAGCGATAATCTTCAAATTCGGATCGAGCGTTTGAAACGTGACATCGAAGCGGACCTGATCGTTGCCTTTGCCGGTGCATCCGTGAGCCACGGCTTTCGCCTGGTGACTGTGAGCCTCATCGACCATCAGCTTGGCGATGAGCGGCCGGCCCAGCGCCGTGGCCAGCGGATACTTTCCTTCATAAAGCGCCCCGGCCATAAGAGCAGGCCAGACGAAATGATCGACGAATAAATTGCGGGCGTCCAAAGCGATGGCGTCCACCGCGCCCGTCTTGAGCGCTTTTTGCTTGATGCGCTCGATGTCCTCACCCTGGCCGAGATCGACCGTGAAGGTGACGACATCCATGTTGTACTTCTCACCGATCCACGGCACCATGACCGAGGTGTCGAGTCCGCCGCTGTACGCCAAAATGACCTTGTCTCGGGGCATGGGTTCGTTCAATCTAAGAGAGGTTAACTCGTTATTTAGCCGCGAGGCTTGCCCGCGCGGAGCAAGCTCCGCGGCTAAATGCTTTGAGAAAACTTAGCGGGTATTCCAACCTTGTCAACGCCTTTTCAACTCCTCATTCCCCGCGCCATCTATGATGAACTGATATCTCAAGCCTATTCGGAACTTCCCAACGAATGTTGCGGGCTTTTGGCCGGTGTCATTGTACCGCCTCCCGGAACCAAAATGAGTAAGATAACTACGGCTCACGTCAAATGCCGTTATCCTTTGGTCAACACCGCCGCCAGCCCAACGGAGTTCTTTTCCGACGCGCGCGGCATGTTTGAAGCCGTCCGCGACATGCGCCGCCAAAATATCGATATTGTCGCCGTCTATCACTCTCATCCCACCTCCGCGCCGATTCCGAGCCGGACGGACCGCGAGCGCAATTACAGTTCCGAGGTTGTGAATTTCATCATTTCTTTACACGAGGAAAAGCCCACTGCCCGCGCTTGGTGGCTTACCGAAATAGACTTCCGCGAAGCCGACTGGCGTTTGACGGATTGAGCCAAGCTCACCTCAGCAATTCTCTCCAGAAATAATCATCGCCCAGCGGCATTTTTTTTGTCCCTTCGAGGCAGAACCTTAGGTGGGAAGATCGTCGATTTCCTTTTCTTTTCAAGGAGGCACCCCGATGAGAAAGTTGAGTAAGATTTTTTGCCGTCACTCATCCGTTCGCCCACCCCGACGGTTGACGTTAGTGCTTGAGAGCCTGGAAGATCGTCGCCTGATGTCCAACGTCGCCATCGTGCAGACGAATCTGGTTTCCGACGTTCCGGGCCTGGCGCCGGCCAACCCGGTCGATCCGTTTCTGTTGAACCCATGGGGTTTGGCCTACAGTCCGACCAGTCCTTTTTGGGTATCGGACAATAACGCGGGTGTGTCTACGTTATACACCGGGACCGGCGCTAAGATCCCCCTCACCATGAACCCGTCACAGGGAGTGGACATTCCTTCGCCGGACGGCAACCCGACCGGCGGGACGCCGACCGGAATCGTCTTCAACGGAGGAACTGGGTTTGTTGTTTCCGAGACTATGAACGGCGTCACGAAATCCGGTCCCGCTCGATTCATTTGGGCCACCGAAGACGGCACGATCGTCGGTTGGGCGCCGAACGTCGATTTCAACAATGGCATTATTGCCGTAGATAACTCGATGATTCCAACCGCCGCGGACGGCGCGGTGTATAAAGGGCTGACTATCGCCACGGATTCCGCCGGCCGAACCTTGCTTTACGCCTCGAATTTCCGAGCCGGCACGATCGACGTATTCGACACGAGCTTCAAGCCCGTCACCAACTTGCCGGCCGGCGCGTTCACCGATCCGAACCTTCCCAAGGGTTACGCACCGTTTAACATTCAAGAGCTCAACGGCAAAATTTTCGTCACCTACGCCTTGCAGAACGCGGACAAGCACGACGACATAGCCGGTCAAGGCCACGGTTTCGTCGATATGTACAACCTCGACGGCAGTGGCGAGACCCGCGTAGTGAGCCGCGGCCGGCTGGATTCTCCTTGGGGATTAGCCATCGCCCCGAAGAGCTTCGGTGACCTCGCCGGCGACTTGCTGGTGGGTAATTTCGGCAACGGACGAATCAACGCCTACAGCATTGACAAGCAAGGCCACGGTCACTTCGAGGGCCAGCTCAAAGACCCCAACGGCAAGCCGATTCAAATCGATGGTCTATGGGCATTGAAAGTCGGCAATGACCATGCCGCCGGCAGCAGCAACACGCTCTTCTTCACGGCTGGGATCAATGGTGAAAAAGACGGCCTGTTCGGTTCGCTCCAAGCTGTACCAAGGCATCATGACGATAACGGCGATGACGAGGATCAGGGTGACGACCACGCGGACCGCGCGGACCTAGGTCGGGACACGGCGGCCAGTCTGAAGTCATCGTCTGGCGTCTCCTTCGCCACAGGCAGCTCGCCCGCCAATCCTTTGGCAAATGTGTTTATTAGCCCCGCCGACGTACAAACCTTCACGCCGGGTCACTCCGGCAGTGAAATGCGATTGTCGCATTCCACCGCTTCTCACGGAGGATCGTTCGATTGGAATAACGATGCGCTGGTGAAGGATTTGCTGACGCTGTAACTAGGGGACTTTTCGCGTCTTTTTCTACCACGCTCGAACATCGCTTGCGGCTTGGCGCTAAGCCGCAAGCGATGTCATGTTACTATCTTGGACGGTAGCGGACAATTCTCACTTCCCCGTCGAAATCGATGGCTTCCACTTCCCGCTGCATCCAGGCAAGAACTCGCTCCGCTTTTCCACCGCCTGATCCCGCGCCGATGAGGGGAAACGCAATGGATTGGTATCCTTTCTGTTTGGCCAGAACCATCGCATTGCGAACCGATTGGGTAACGGACCATTCCGAGGAACGCCACAACAGGTTAATGCCCGCGACGTGAATGATGCCTTTGAAAGGAAGCCGACCAGGGCCAGTTTCCACGGCGCCGCCCAGCGGAATCATGGGCATGCGAGCCAGCTCACGAAATGGCTCCTTGCCTCCTCGTCGCTTGATGGCTCGCGAAACACCTTGAGGCAGCAGCAACCACCACGGAAATAGGTTTCGGTTCCATGCGTTAACAATAACTTCGACTTCTTGATCGAGAAGATCGCCATCGACAATGTGAAGGACCATTTTAATTCCCTGGAGTATTCTCTCCGTTTTTCCCACTGGAACAAGACCGCGAAATGCGGCAGAATACACGCCGTTCAGGAGCACACCAGCCATGCCCTCTCCCGGCCAACCTTGGGTCGATGGTCTGACTTTTGCGCGGGTTTTGCAGAAATCGGCCGAGCGTTATCCGAATCAAGACGCTCTGGTTTTTCCGAAGTTATCGTACCGCCGATCGTATGCGGAGTTTCATGCGGACGTTGAGGAAGCCGCTCGCGCTTTGATGGCG
>Ga0207070_1123_pt1 | contig 19005 bp, 17 predicted proteins | sample Alteio_BWMinHeat_92_FD_153591 | JGI IMG/M metagenome (GOLD analysis project Ga0207070, IMG submission 153591) | Enriched cells from forest soil in Barre Woods Harvard Forest LTER site, Petersham, Massachusetts, United States -... | ecosystem: Environmental > Terrestrial > Soil > Temperate forest >...
TCACGCGGTAGCCGCGGAAATAGGCGATGCCGACCTGGAATTGCGGCATTTCGCCAAGGCTCGGGAACTCGTCCATCATGAACAGCACGCCGAACGGCTCGGTTTTCCGGTCGGGCATTTTGCGCGTCATGAAGTCGGTGGCCTGCTGGTAGAAGACTTTGAGCAGCGGCTCGAGGCGCTTCAAGTTGTCGGGCGTGACGCCGCAGAAGACGCTCATTTTTTTCTTCTTGAGCAATTGCATGTCGAAGTCGGAGCGGGCGGTGGCCGCGTCGATCAGCGGGTTCGCCCATAGTTCGAGGCCGGAGTTGAGCGTCGAGATCACGCCGGAGCGTTCCTTGTCGGCCTTCTGCAAAAACGCCGCGATGTTCATGTAGGCGACGGGATGGATGCGCTTGCCGATGGTGTCGAGCACGACGGCGAGGTTATAGACGACGTCATCGCTGCGCATGGTGCGCACGACTTCGCCGAAACTTTGCACTTTTTCCGGCACGGCGATCAGGTACAAAATCACCCCCAGCATCAGCGAGCGCGCTTCGTTCTGCCAGAATTCCTGCTCGGGCAGGATCAGATTGCAGATTTTCTGCACGTCGTCGACCATCTGGCCGGGCTTGTCGGAAATCCAGTCGAGCGGGTTGTAACAATGGCTGAAACCATCAGGATCAGCGGGGTTCCACAGGAATACTTCCTGGCCGATTTTGCGCCGGTAGCCGCTGCATAGTTCGTGGTTTTCCATCTTGATGTCGTGGCAGACCACCGACTCCTGCCAGAACAGCAGGTTCGGGATTACGAAGCCGACGCCTTTGCCCGATCCGGTCGGCGCGAACAGCAGCACGTGCTGGAAATCGTCGCAGATGAGATAATTGTTATTGCCGGTGCGGCCGAGCAGCAACCCTTTCTTAGCGCGCAGCTTGGCTTTGCGGATTTCGGTCTCGGTCGCCCAATGCGCGTCGCCGTGGATGCTTTCTTTGAGTTTTAAGGGACGAAAATCAAGCAGCGGCGCGCGGATCAGATACAACAATACCAGGCTGGATAATAATCCGCCGGCCGGCGGGCCTACCAGTTTCAAGGTAAAATCCTGCGGCAATTGCGTATGGTATTGCAGCCAATAGTTAAACAGGGCCGAGTACTGGTCGAACAAATAGGACGGATTATAGACGGCGTTGATATAGGCTTCGCCATAGTACAATACAAAGGCCGCCCCAACGCCGATATAGCAGGGAATAACCAGGATAGCGGCTGTAATCGCCAGCACAATGATGCGATTGACCAGCTTGCGCTTTGTATTGGAGGCTTTGAGGTTATGATCGGCCATAATTCAGTTGTCAGTTAACAGTTATCAGTTGTCAGCCGTTTAACTGTCAACTGTTAACTGACAACTATATACTTTCCCTAAAGTATATCTCCGAGACGAACCGCATCCCGCGGGCGCCCCGCTTAAGCTGGATTATAACGTTAATTACGTTTTCGACATAGCTTTTTATTTGGTCGCGGGTGATGCCTAAGCCCGCCTGCATGATCATCAGGATAAGCTGCTCCATGGCCAATTCCGGCGTGTCGGCATGCAGCGTCGAGATTGAGCCGGGGTGGCCGGTATTGACGGCGCGCATGAAGGAAAACGCTTCTTTGCCGCGCAATTCGCCCAGCATCAGCCGGTCGGGACGCAGACGTAACGACGCTTCGATCAGATCCTGCATGGTGACTTGCGCGCGGCCTTGCCCACCCTTGGAAGCGATCAGATGCACGCGGTTAGGCAGGTGCGGAATCATGATTTCGCGGGCGTCCTCGCAGGTGATGATGCGTTCGGTAGAAGGGATGACTTTAAGGGCAGCGTTGAAAAACGTCGTTTTACCGGTTGACGTGCCGCCGCTGATGATGATGTTTTTCTTGGCCAGAATAGCCTGCTTGATGAAATCCTTGACGTTACCGGCATTGAGCAGATCGCGTAAGTGCTTATCCACCTGGTTCAACTCATGGCGCACCACCGTGTTTTGGAACGCGCCGATAGCCTCATACTGGTCGAGGTCGAGGTCCATGATGGTCTGCTTGCGGATGGACAGGGCGATGGTATTCGCCTCGCAGGCGGGCGGGAATACGACCTGAATGCGGTATCCTTCCGGCAGCGTCGCCGACAGCAGCGGCGTTTCCTCGCTGATTTTCTGCTCGGTCGATTGCGCGACCAGGCGCCCTAAGGATTTGAGGTGATCGAGATCGAGTTCCGGAACGTCGTGCCGCGTCATGTCCCCGGCGATTTCCACCCATGCTTCTTTCGGCTTGTTGATGGAAATTTCGCTGACCTGGGGTTGCGTCAGAAATGTCTTCAGCGGCGATAAGTAGGTGTCAAGAGCGGTGTAACTCATAGCTATCAGTCCTTAGTCCTTAGTCCTTAGTCGTTAGCAAATACTGTCGACTAACGACTATCGACTAACAACTATTCTACGAACGACTTATCCACCAGCGAACCGGGGAAAGAGAGGTCTTTGTTGACGAATATATTGATTCGCGTGCCCTGATCGACCGTCAAGGTCGGGCGAAGGTCGAGCATGGTATTGACGACATCCTTGCCGATACTTCCTATGCTTCCGACCGCAGTGGCACCCGCCGGTGCGGCAGATGATCCGGTGCTGGTCGTGCCGTTGGAGTTGGTAGTGGTAGTGGTACTGTTTTGGTTGGACAGCGCATCTACCGCTACGGCGACGCCGATGTCGAGCACGCTGGTCAGGATGGCCGCACTGAAAATTTCCGAGTATTTATTATCGACATTGCCTACGACGCCGGCCCGTCCCAGCGGATCTATGCCCGGCGAGCCTATCTCCAGGTCAACGCCGTCCGGCCGGATGAGGCGCGTCCATATGATCATAACGCGATTCTGTCCTCTCTGAACGCCAGTGTTATAGGTGCCGACGAGGCGTGAGCCTTTGGGAATCATCACCTCGCGGCCCGATTCCGCATAGACATCGCGGCTGACGATAGCGCGCAACGTGCCGGGCAGATCGGTGTTGATGGCCGTTTCCGTCACGGCGTCGATAATTTTACCCTGGGCGATGGTCATGTTCAGATTGTTGAGGCGGGTAGCCGTAGTTTTTTCCGCCGTGCTTGCTTTGAGAACGCGGCTGGAAAAAGCCTTATTGGGGTCGCTCTGATCCAGCGCGTCGGTTGCTGCCTTCTTTTCATCGCTGGTCTGGCCGGCTTTCCCGCCATCCATAACCATCATGTTGGCATGCAGGCGTTTCTGCTGTTCCTTATCGTTTCCTCCCACAGGGCTTAATGCCTTGACTTCCAATGATGGTGGCGGCGGTGGCGGTGCGCCCGGCTTAGGCGGCGGCGGCGGTGCAGATGTCGTTGCCGGCGCTGGCGGCGCTGCCGGGATAATCGGCTTAGGTGGCGCTGGCGGCGGCGGTGGTGGCGGCGGTGGAGGAGGTAACGGCAGCGAGCCGGTGGTTGGCGGTGGCGATGGTGCCGTTGGCGGCGGTGGCGTTGCAACGATATCCGACGGGTGTACTGCCGCTACCTGGGCGTTTGGGTTCACCGGTTGCGGTTTGTTGGAAAAAAGGCTGTAAAGCACAAGGGCAACCACCACCAGCATAATGAAGCCAAAGGCAATGACCTTGCCTGGACCTGTTCCAAGCGATGGTCCGCTGCGGGTTATGAAAGACTCGTCTTCTCCCCCGTAATGTTCTTCGCCGTTCCCATTGCCGCCGGAAGGCGGCAGCGTTGGATCGGGAGGAATGTTACTATCGTCAGCCATATGCTCTCTTATTTTGGATTCAGCATCTCGTTATATACATACACGGTGCCGTTATTGCTCACGAGCATCCATTCGCCCGCCACGGCATCGATCACCATGAGATTATTGTTCACAGAAAAGCTCACGGATTTTGTTTTGCCGTTAAGATCGACCATATAGACGCTCGGCAGCGGCTGGTTATCGCGGTATTTGACAAAGGTGGATGTACCGTCGTCATAGACTTGCGCCGGCGCCGAATCGTCCGGACCGGAGTAGGTATAATTGAAATTGGGATGAACCGGCTGCGTTACGCCGGGGACCGCCGCCGGCGGTTTTGCACTGGCCATGACCGGCATGCCAACCGGCTCCGCTATCGAGGCGGCAGCGTGCTTTTTCTCCTCGTTTTTCTTTTTGTCATCCGGGTAGGTGAATTTGGCGACGTATATATTGCCTGTACTTTTCCCGCCCGCCACGGATTTAAGATCGAATTGGTAGGAATGCTTGTTGGTGATCAGCGTCATATTCGTCTGCGCGTTGTCCTCCATGGGGCGTATGAACAGGCGATTGCCCGCCGGGATGATTTGCCACAGGCTGCGGTCGCCTACGGAGATGGTTTGTATTTCCTCCGTAAGGCCAAAGACGATATTGGTCTGATATCCATATTTGGTCGTGATGGTGTAGACATCCGATTCGTCGTAGGTCAGTAACTTGATCCGGCTATCGGCCGGAAGCAAAGGGGAGGGTTCATCTGCCAGGACATAGCTATGAGCGGCGCAAATGAACAATATGCCTAAGAAAAGTTTTTTCATATGGGGGCTCATTTTTGTATTACATCCTCATCTACACGGTAGTCTTTAACTCTGAAACCCAGCGGGTTAATGTAACGCTCTTCATTGGTTAAACTCATTTTGATATACTCAAACGCCACCAGCGCTATCTTGTGTTGCTGCGTATTTTTTTCTTCGATAAGCAAACGCGCCTGCGCCAGCCCCGGATTCAGATAGGTGATCGATTTGAACTTCACGGTTCTGATGCCCGTACTGCCGAGGCGGGCGGCATTGCTCTGCGGATTATTCGGGTCGGCCTCGGCGATGAACTGGGGATAAACACTACTGCTTTCGGACATGATGCGCACAATATTGTAATTCCTGGCATAGTCCATTCCGCTGTAGCCTTCGCGGGAACGGATATATTGCACGATGAAGAAATTATTGACTGCCTCATTGGCAGTCAATTCCTTGACCGTCAGAGGGTCGACAGTCTGGGTGATGCCGCTTTTCTGGTCGACCTGGATGACAAAAGGCTCCACGGTTTTAAGGGGCGTCATATACCCGATCACCAGCACGGTGAACAGCGTGCCTGCCAGTGATAACAAGGTAATCATCGTCAACAGCTTGCGTTGCACGAGCACGTACTGGTACCGGTCTTTGTACCAGTTTTTATTATCGACTGTTTCCGCTGCCTGCTTAGCCATGGTTGCTTAATCTAAAGAACATTGTTAAATAAATGGTTAACTTCACCTTCTATCCCACCGGATTCCTAAATCCTAACATTCCACCAATAGTTTCGATAAAACTACGCGTTGCATTGCCCGATGCGGCCGGGGGCGTTTGTGGAGAAGATTGCTGGCCTACACTTTGACCCATGCCGGTTGCCTGACCGAAGCCACCCATGCCGAATCCGCCGGCCAGAGAAGGCATCGCTGCCGGGCCGGAAAGCTGCCGGGCAATATCGGGCGCATTTTTTAGCAGAACGTTGAACATATAAGCGATCATGATTAACGCAAATAAGTTGTACGACATGAAGTACAGGAAGTCTTGTGCAGTGAGCAATTGGTCCGGGGCAATGATGGCGGCGTTGCGGATGGCCGGAATCGGGCTGAGGGGATTGAAAGCGGGATTGCATCGCAATGACGGCATGCAAGGCAATCCTACCACGCAAGCAGATGCTGGATTGCCGGGAGGACTGTAGGAAGTGATATACCGGCATATGCCCCAGCTATTCACCGGGTTCATTACCCCGCCTTCCCCTACCCGCAGGTCCTGATAGGGGAAAATCACGTTAGACAGCGTATTGAAAAAACCGCCGAATAATGACATAGCGATAATCCACAACGCAATGATGGCAAAAACGATGGTCATTTGCAGCGAATAGGCGACCAGATATTTGAGCCAGTCTTCGAACAGGTGATTCGTGGACTGAAAGAGCATAAAGCTGATAAAGATAGGGCTAAGCGCGATCAGGAAAGCGATGGCGCTCAAGCACAGCAGGAAGCTTATCAACGTACGCGCTAGCATCGTGAGGGTCGTGACCAGCCAGGAAATAGCCATGGCGAAGATCGGGGGGAAGATGCCCATCAATACCAGAAAAAACCCGATGACCTTGTCGTTGGCGGTCGTGAACGGGCCGAGAATGGCGGCATAAATAATGCCATCGATATACTGGTATACCGACATGACATTGCCGCCACTGACATTGGGGCACATTCCGCTAGTGGCCAGGGAGGGGATGGTACACACGGCGTTGAGAACCCATCTGGAGCCGTCGTTCATGGCGCCCGCGAAGAATTGAAATGCCATGCCTATTCCCCACGTGGATTGCGTGACCAATGTCCATACGCCGGCGATTTTCAGCAGCCTGATGACGATTTCTTTCGAATTGAGCTGCGCCGTGCCCATCAGAATCTGTGCGCCGAATACGACGACATATAACGTCAGCAGAGCGGCAAGAATGGGAGTAATGGCATACTGGATGCCGCAATAGACTTTGCCTAAAACACTGTCCAAAATGAGAACGAAGTTGCAGATGATCTGGCTGAACACATGCTGGACGCCCTGATAGGCGCAAGCGCCCTGGCTGTTTACCGAATCGGCGTAGTAAAACTGGCCGCCGCCGACGCCGCCGCTGCCGTCGCAATAAAGTTGGACTTGGGCATTGGCCGCGACGGGCATGAATACGAGGCTCAGTGCCGCAACGAGTATCAGTAGGTATTGTTTTAGTCTAAACATGTTATCCGCTTGTTTACGGCGAAATAGCAAATTTGCCGCTGGTGGCAGCCAGGTGTTTAACATCGTTGGCGAAAATCGCCCGTATATCGTCCAACTCGCTTACATTGATCCGGAGCGCCGTGCATTCGTTATTCTGCTTGAGCAAGAAATCGCCTTTCTGGCGTTCCATCTTGCGCAGCAGGTGGGCGTCGCTGTCGTCCAGCCCCAGCTTCGCCGAGGCATAATCCAACGCGATATCGTCCGGCACGTAAAGCCGCGTGGCGCAGCCTTGCATGATCGTATTGAAACTATGCGTTTCACTATGGTCGAATGGCTTGCCGGTCGTAAAGATGACCATGGCGTTGCGTTGTTTCAGCATCTCCAGCAGGCTTTCCAGCCGCGGTGCGAAGAAGGCATTCTCCAGCAAGTCCCACGCTTCGTGCAATACGATGATGGTGGGGCGGTCGTCGAGGGCGGCGATCAGCCGGTGCAGCAGGTAGGAAAATACCGGGATGATGCATTCCGGGCGCTGCACGATGGTATCCATGTCGAAGGCGTGCACCGGACGGCTTAGGTCGATTGTGTCGCTGTGGGCGTCGAGCAAGCCGGAATATGCGCCGCCGCTCAGCCACGGGCTGAAAGCGTTGGCCAATGCCGGATCGGTAGCGGCAATAATTTCCACCAGGCCAGGCAGATGTCTGCTCTCCGGCGGCTGCGCATAAAGCTGTTCTATGGCGGCGCGTAGGGTGTTTTTATGCGGATCGGAAAGCGCGAAGCGCGGGGTGATCAATGCGCCGCACCAGGCCAGCAGGAAAGATTGGTTGCGTGCATTATTTTCCAGCGTGAAGGGATCGAGCTGCAGGCGGCCTTGTTTGGAAAACACATGATAATCGCCGCCGAGCTTATCGAAAAAAAGCCGCGCCGACTGATGGCGGTCGAAAAGGTATAGCCTGCCGTCATATTTGCGCGTCTCGGCCAGCAGAAAGTTGAGCAGCACATGCCCCATCGCATCGTTGAACGAGTTGAAGTCGAATATTAGGGTGTGGCCATTGTCGTGCTGATGGAAATTGAAAAAATAAGGTGAGTTCACGACCGTCGGCACCACCGTGACGGCGCTGCCCCAGTGGGTGTGGGCGGCAATGCCGCTGGCAAAGCGGTTTAGCCGGCAAAGGCCGCCGATTTTAGCGGTATTGATCGGGCTGCTGCGGCGGATGAATTCGAAATTGCCCGGCAGTTGCGACCAGAAACACTCTTCAAGCTTGATGTCCTCGCGGATGGTGATAAGGCCTACTTCGCCAAAACTGGTCTGTACCTTGGCGACTTCCTCGTCCAGGCGCCTGTAATCGTCCGCCATCAGCATGATACTGATCTGATGCTCGCCGAAATCGACGGGACGGCCTTTATTGCTAGCCAACATATCGTCGATACCAGCGGCCCTGATCGAATCCTCATCGTTGTTGGTATCGAACAGTGTTTTCTGCTCCTCGTATTGTTTTAACGCCCGCTTGGCCGGGATGAAATTGAATGTTTCGCTGACGATGAGTTCCATCGGCGCCTGCAGCACGCGGTCGACGGTTTCAGGCGGAATTTCCCGGTATTGCTTCAGGGTCAGCACGGCGCCGAACCGGCGTTTCCCGCCATGGCTTTTGGTTTCCAGCGCATTGAACCCGAACGTCATGGCGCTGTTCAAAAGCGCGGCGCTCATATCCGTCTGGGGAAGAGGAAAATGTTCGGCGCGCAAATTTACCACCTGGCCCAGGAATTCCATCGGCTCGGAATAGACGATGGGCTGGGAATGATGATCCGCTTGTGCCGGCGCCCTCTCTACTGCCGATAATAATGTTGCATCGTAAGATTTGCGCAATTTTTCAAGCATCGTCGATACGATGCTGCTCAGGTCAGACCGGGCCGTTTCCAGATAGGCATTGCGGAAGCGCCGGTTGCGATTGGTCAGGAATACATGGCCCAGTATTTTTCTGTCGAATAAATCGGCGGATTGGCCTTCATGGAGAATGGTGACGTAGACTTCATTATAATACTGGTAGCGCCAATGGTTTTTTTGCTGCCATTGGTTATGAACGTAGGCGGCAAACGCTTCCTTGAATTGCACGGCATGGCGAACGCTCTTGCGCTTTCTCACCGTATGCACCCACAGGGCGAACTTATCGCTGTCGATGGATTCAGTGATGGCCGTGCGGATGGCTTCCCGCACCGTCATGCCGTCGCCGTTTTCATAATCGCGCCCGCTTGCATTGCCGGTGATTTTGATGATTTGCAACAGTTCGCCGTTTTTGGTCAGCAGCGTATGGGGATCGAAGTGGCAATAATACGGAAGGAATTCATTGAACGAAACCGGTGCGGCACCCTGTTCCGGCGTGTCGGCATCGTCCGTTTTTTTCTTCAGAAAAAGCAGCATGTCTTTCCTGTTCCTTGCCCGCGCCCATCATGGCAGGTGTGGTTTAAGAAATAGTGAACACTCTCCCTACCGGCCTGTACCGGTAGGATAGAATAATTATAGCAGAAAATTGTGACAGTTTTTTGACAGGCCTTGAATCACGCCCGCCACGGCAATTTTTGCAAAAACCAGCCCGGTTATAAGAATCAAGTGCAAGCCAGTGTGCCGGTGAGAGCGGTTACTATGGCGCTGGCATTGAAAATGATGGAAATACCGATAGCTACCGTAATCGCCAATCCCCACGATACTTTGCCGAGCGTAGCACCTGCGCCTATAATAATCACCGCCAGCGTGGCAAGACCCCGCCCCAAATTGCCATAGACCCAGAATACAATCAAACAAAGCACGTTACCCATGGGAGTAATGGCAGCATAGGCCATACTCACGGATGCCGTATAGAGGGCGACGGTCAACAAGGCCAGAAGCATGAATTTGTATAATACCATCGGTTCCGCATGGGCGGTTTTTGTGATGTTAGCACGCATAAGCTTCCCTTTTCAGCAGAGCAACAGATTTTATATAGTATCCATTATTATTACTATAGCACAGAATTGTGACAGTTTCTTTACAACGGCAATCTTTTTTATTCTAGGCTTCCAGTCAGTCATACGGATTGTTTTAAAACAGCTTGATTAACAAATAGTTAAGTAAATTGCCGGTTGCAAAACAAGTCGATAATCTATAGTCGTTAGTCGTTATAGCGGGTTAATTTAGCGTTGACGCACTCTCAATCTTCCCCTCTCCCGCCCCCGCGAAGCGGGGAATAGCGGGAGAGGGGAAGTAAGCGCGTCAATGCTATGTTGATTTGCTATAATAAACAGTTCGCTAACGACTATAGACTAACGACTAAGGACTTATTTTATGCAAGGCGCTATCGAAAACAAGCTGAAAAGCATGAATATCGAACTTCCGCAACCGGTTACGCCGGTCGCCAACTATGTTCCCTATGTGATTACGGGCCATCTGGTGTTCATCTCCGGCCAGTTGCCGGTGAAGGACGGCAAGCCGCAGCATATCGGCAAGGCCGGCAAGGAGTTCACTATCGAGCAGGCGCAAGCCTCAGCCCGGCTTTGCGGCATCAACCTGTTATCGCAGTTGCGCGCGGCGTGCGGCGGCAATCTCGACCGCGTGAAGAAATGCGTGCGCCTGGGCATATTCGTCAACTCGGCGGCGGGATTCACCGACCAGCCGAAAGTGGCCAACGGCGTTTCCGACCTGATGGTCGAGCTATTCGGCGAGGCAGGCAAACATGCGCGCGCTGCCGTCGGCGTCAATGAATTGCCGTTCGGCGTGGCGGTCGAGGTGGATGGGGTGTTTGAAATTACGTAATGTTATCCGGATCGGGATATTCTATTTTTTCCGGTAAATTTCCGCTACCTCGTCGCCATAGACTTTTTCCCAGTCGTTGTGATAATCGCCATTGTCGTAGGCAACGGCGAACCATTGATTGCTGCTCACTATCATTGCATCGATACGGTATTTCTCAAGTACCTGTTTCCACCCATGTTTCATATAGAGAAACGTTATATAGTCATCGATCGTTTCCTCAGAATACGCCGTACCCGCGCGGCCGTCGATAAAGATCGGCAATGTTCCGCCAGTTTCGTAAATAAGGCGGCCGCCCCAATTATAATTATTGAGAAGATGCTTGCCGATTTTATGTTGAATAAGGTAATTTATTGCTGGTGCGATATCTTTATCAGTATCGATCCTATAACTTTGGCCTTTAAGCGTATCGATCATGATCGCGCTGGCTATGGGTAGCATAACTGCTGCCATCGCCATTTTTAGCGGCATGCCGGAGCGATGCAAAAAGTGCAGCGGGTCAACCCGGGCGGTACGAAATCTTTTTAATCGATCAAGAAAGCGTTGTATGCTCAACGCCATATAAGGCGCTGAAACCAGCATAAAAATGCTTGCATTGCGTATGGCAAATAATATGAAAGGCAGCCAAAAGAAACTGATGATTTTATCTGCCAAGGGGATACCGGGTTCGCGGAAGTTGGACACCAGAATGAATACCATGAGCAAAGCAGATATGCCGATACTGATGCCAAAAGTGAAAGGCGTCCATTCCATCACATAATTCGTTATGCCGCTATGTAATGTGTGCATAACAGCGATGTATATGTTCATTCCGTAAGGATTAATGAGCGATGATAACGCGCATAAAATGCTTATCAGGGCGAGGCGTTTGCATTGTGCCCGCTGGTGTCGATGCAAAGCCTGCAGGAGGTAAGCGCCCAATAAGGTAAACCCAACGATAAAACTTCCATGGGTATTCACCCACAGCACCATGATTGGTATCAGCCAGAGCAAGCCGCTTACCCTAAAATCATTGCTGTTTTTGTGGAGATGTCTATGAAACAGCACAATGCACAGGTATCCGGCAAGCTGAGGTCTTGCCGTAACATTGTCGACCAAGGTCAGGCAGGCCAGCACCAGGGTGAAAATCAAGGCATCGCTGCCAGCTTCCTTACGATCGTTGATGTTATGCGCAAGGCTGGCGATTATCAAAGCGGCGAATGCCACGGTAAAAATGAAAAGTATTTTTACTCCGCACAGCCGATCGATAACGCCGAGAGATACATCCCATAACCAGGAAATAATGTACCAGGGTTGCCCGGATGCCGTAAAAGACCACGGATCGATGGCGGGCAATGTGCCGCCGCTAAGTATGAGATGGCCGGTTGCAAGATGCCATGGCACGTCCGAATCGGCAAATAAAGGTATGGCGTCGACATAGAAATAGGCATAGGCCACCATGAATGTCAGCGATATGAGTGCTAATGATGAAATGCGCATTGCTTGCATAATGACTCCCTCAAAATGGCACGCCTGTGATCCACTCCAGCGCGATAAGATGCAGCGCATAAATATACCCCGTATAATAGGAAATCAGTTTTAAAAACCGCGAAAGCCAATGCGGGCCGGCGCTAATGTTTTTTATTTCCAGGCGCGACAGCAGCAAGTAAACGGCGCATAAGGTGATGGACATGAGCAAGGTATTTATGGGCGAGAACCCAGCGTAGAACGCCGAAAAAATGCCATAGGCGATGAAACTTGCGATCAAGAATCGCCGCGCCAGCGCCTGCGGATAATATTGGCTGCGGCGCGCCAAATATCCACTGATGGCGAACAGCATCCCGAAGCTGCCATACTGTACCGCAAAAATACTGGCGATTAGCGCCAGCGAACCGGCATACCATTCCCATGGCCGCTCGATGGTTCGGCCTTTGCTCTCCAGCCAGGCGAAGATGAGGCGGCAGAGGAGGATGGTGAATAAAATATTCTGCGTGCGCAGATGGTGGGTGAGCAGAACATCGGAGACGCTCATGAGCAGCGCGAGCGCGAAAATATCCCATTTGAAACGGTAAGACGCGGCGAATCCGCCGAGGAACAGGAAAATTGGCACCGCGCCGCGGCCGATGGCGCGAAGCCATTGCTCGCCGGTGAAATAAAAATGGCCGCTATGGTCGACGAACATCAGCAGCAGCGCGAGGAGCTTGATTGCGTCCCAGCTGTTGAGGGCGCGTGCCGCGCCCGATGTCGGATGCCGGATGTCGGATGTCAAGAAATTATTTTTTTTGACATCTGTCATCTGACATCTGGCATCTGCGAAGCGACTGTAAAAGTCGCTTCGGTCTTGCTGCGTATCTCATCCTCGCTTACTCCGGGGGACATTTCAATCAGCTTGAACGCATCCGGTTCGATGGAAAATACGCCGAGTTCGGTGATGACCAGGTGTACGACACGCGTGCCGGTTAGCGGCAGAGTGCATTCGCGCACGAGCTTGGCCGCGCCGTCCTTAGCGTTGTGTTCCATCAGCACGACGACGCGCTTGACGCCCGCGACCAAATCCATCGCGCCGCCCATGCCCTTGACCATCTTGCCCGGCACCATCCAGTTGGCGAGGTCGCCGGTTTGCGACACCTGCAACGCGCCTAATATGGCGAGGTCGATATGCCCACCGCGGATCATGGCGAAGCTGGCGGCGCTGTCGAAATAGGAACTGTCGGGAAGCGCCGTGATGGTTTGTTTCCCGGCGTTGATAAGGTCGGCATCGACTTCGGATTCGCTGGGGAAGGGACCCATGCCGAGCATGCCGTTTTCGCTTTGCAAGGTAACGCGCATGTTTTTTGGAATATAATTGGCAACCAGCGTCGGCATCCCGATACCGAGATTGACATAATAGCCGTCCTTCAACTCACTTGCCGCGCGGCGGCACATATCTTCGCGTGTCCAGGTCATTATCGTGCTCCTGCCGGTTCGATACGCACACGCATTCCCAATGCATCGATGACGCCGAGCACGGTGCGGAATTGCGGGTTGCCGCGCCGCGACAGCGTGCGGTACAGGCTTTCGCGGCTGAGCCCCGTCTTGCGGGCGATTTTCGCCATGCCGCCTTTGGCCTTGGCCAGGCGCTGCAGCGATTCGAGAAACGCATCCACATCATTGTCTTCCAGGTAATCCTCGATGGAGACTTCGAGATAGGCTTTCCGGCGTTTGGGGTCGGCCAGTTCCTCACGCATGAAATCGTCCCAACTGCTGGACATGGCGCGTATTTTCTCAAGGTCGAGTTTTTTGGCCGTTTTTTTCTTATTCATAATAGTGTTCCTTTTTGCTTGCATTCGTTCCAATATATCACTGCCTTGCGGATGTCTTTATCCTGCGACGACTTGTCCCCGCCGCACAACAACAATACAATAGTATGTTCCGCGATGCCGAAATACACCCGGTATCCCGGCCCGAAATCCAGCCGCAACTCATGCACGCCATCGGCATTCTTCAGCGGCTTGCAATCGCCGAAATTGCCTTTAAGCAGTCGCTCGATGCGCTTCTCAATGCGAAGGCGGGCACGTACATCGCGCAGAGAGCTGATCCATTCCGAAAAAGGCTTACGACCGTCTGCGGTTTTATAAAGGCGAATTTCGTATGACTGCACTTTCATCGCTATTGTAGCCTATAAGCTACGGATTGGCAAGAGGAGATAAAGAATGTGGCAGCGCGGCGGCACATATCTTCGCGGGTACAGGGCATAGCTATCTCATTATGGCAGTTGGGTTGGTCCGCGGAATCCTATTATCAGAGCGGAATATTCTGCACTTTGTCCTGTAGCTTTCATTAATGCACTAATATGCCCATAAACAGCAGCCGCTCGATTGATAATAGAATTTGCTACCTTAATATCCCGAGAATCATGTGCCGCCATGTTACTTAATGCAGCTTTTAAAGCAATATTGCCAGGTAGTAAGACACCTTTTTCCCTGAATGTAGTAATAGATGCTGTTAAACGATTCGCATCTTCCGCCGTTATTTTTTCCTGTGTTTGTTTGAATAGATCACGGCATTCCTTGAATTCTCTTTTTGCGTCAGCGGGCAGAGAAACATAATTGGAGTCCAACTCATAGTTCAAATCATCTACTGCGTCACTGATTCCTTTGATATACTGTTGCAATCGGGGATCTATAACAGAATTACTCATACCCTTATCTCCCTGTTGGATTCTCTCTCGTCGTCCTAAACTCAATCCTCTTCTCAAACCGCTCGCCCTTAAAAATGCGATGGACGAAAATTCCAGGCGTATGGATGTCGTTAGCGTCGAGCTGGCCGGGTTCGACCAGTTCCTCGACTTCGGCGACGGTAATTTTTCCCGCCGTGGCCATCGGCACGTTGAAGTTGCGCGCCGTTTTGCGGTAGATTAAATTTCCCGCCGTGTCGCCCTTCCAGGCTTTGACGATGGCGAGGTCGGCTTTGAGTCCGGTTTCCATGACGTACCAATGATCGCCGAACTGGCGTGTTTCTTTTCCTTCGGCGATTTTAGTGCCGTAGCCGGTGCGCGTGTAGAATGCCGGAATCCCGGCACCACCGGCGCGGATGCGCTCGGCCAGCGTGCCTTGCGGGTTGAACTCGACTTCCAGCTCGCCGCTTAAAAATTGTTTCTCGAAGGTTTTGTTTTCACCGACATAGGACGCCACCATTTTTTTGATCTGGCGCGTGTGCAATAATATGCCGCTGCCGAAATCGTCAACGCCGCAATTATTGGCGATCCAGGTCAGGTTTTTCACGCCCGAATCGCGCATGGCGCGGATGCAATGCTCGGGAATGCCGCACAGGCCAAACCCTCCGGCCATGATCGTCATGCCGTCGAATAATAACCCCGAAAGGGCGGTGGGGGCATCTTTATAGACTTTGCTCATGGCCATAATTTAGCCCATAATTATTAACATTTTGACTAAAATCGTCTAAAATTTGATTAATATTAACTATAAATTAACCACTATTGTGATTTAATAATAGGTGAGAAACTCTATCCGATATGCCCTTCGTATTGCAATAGCGTAATGATGCGGCTATTGATGATACGATCCGGCGAGTATTTTATTATTGGCATATCCATGACCCATTTGACGCATATGGATGTAAGAACACTCACACAGGAACCTTCCTCCAAGGTTCGCGGCCAGCTTGCCAGCAAAATCGCGCTGGATTATCGCTCTGGCCATTTTACCGCCGCCGAAGCCGACATTGCCAATGATATTTTCCGCATTCTGCTGAGAGACGTCGAGCAAAATGTCCGGCTGGCGCTTGCCGAGCAGCTGGCGCATTGCGCCAACGCGCCGCGCGATGTTATCCTCCGGCTGGCCAATGACGAGACGGACGTGGCGTTGCCGGTGCTGGAATATTCCACCGTGCTGACCGAAGACGACCTGATCGCTATCGTCAAGAGCAGCGAGGAAGTCACCAAGCTATGCGCCATCGCGCGGCGCAGCACCGTATCGCAAAGCCTGTCCGACAACCTGATGGATACGCATTACGAATCGGTGCTGAAGGATTTGTTCGCGAATAAAGCCGCTGTGCTGGAAGAGCGCAAACTGGCGGAGTCGATGGATTTTATCGCATCCAGCCCGCGTGTGCTCGAGGCGCTGGTGCATCGCGGCGGGTTGCCCATCGTGATTGCCGAAAAACTGTTCACCGCCGTCTCCGCTGAATTGAAACACGAGCTGGCAACGCGCTACAAGCTCAATACGCCGTTCATGCACAAGGCGGTGGATGACGTGCGCGAATGGAAGATGCTGGGCGTCATCCCGCTGCGCAGCGGCAGCGATCCGCATGACGACGAGCAGGTGGAAGATTTGGTCGATGAATTGCACATGAACGGGCGGTTGACGCATTCGCTGCTGGTGCGCGCCTTGTGCATGGGCAATTTAAACGTGTTCGAAGCGGGCGTTGCCAAGCTGGCCGGTGTGCCGCGCGTCAATGCGCGCATCCTGCTGATGGATGGCGGCGCGCTTGGCTTCGGAGCCATTTACAAGGCAGCCTCCATGCCGGAAGGCTTCTTCGAAGCGGTGCATACATTGCTTCGCATCAGCCTGGAAGAAACGGAGTTCGGCCGCACGCGGCGCAGCGATTTCCGCAAGCGCATCCTTGATCGTATTTATGTGGAGCGCTACGATCGCACGGTCGAGAACATGCCCTACCTGCTGTCCATCATAGGGGGGACGCTTGCCGCAGCCGATGCCTAAGGCCGATTCTCTTGCCATGGAGCTGACCGCCGAAGAAGTCAACCAGCTTCTCGAAGATACGACCTCGGCGGCACGTATCAGCATCACCGAAAAAATCGCCGGCGCTTACGGCCATAATCAGCTCGATGAAAAAGAGCGGCAAGCGGCTGAGCAGGTCTTCCGCCTGCTGGTGCGCGACACCGAAGTGCGCGTGCGTGCCGCCCTGGCGCAGCATATCAAAGACAGTGACCATATCCCGCGCGATATCGTGATGCCGCTGGCACGCGACGTTGAGGAAGTATCGCTGCCGGTATTGCAATATTCGCAGGTGCTGAACGATGAGGATTTGCTCGAGCTGATCGACGCGACGCAGGAAATCTCGCGCTATGTGGCGATTTCCAAGCGCAAGCAGGTGTCGGACATTGTCTCCGGGACGCTGCTCGACAAGGGCAACGATGAAGTCGCGGCGACGCTCGTCGAAAATGACGGCGCGCAGATTTCCGCAACGCATTTGGATAAAATCATCGAGACGCATCGCGGCAACGAAACGCTGATGAAAGCGGTGAGTAACCGTCCGCATTTGCCGGTGGCCGCGGCGGAAAAACTGATCCATGTCGTTTCCTCGTCGCTGGCCGATACGCTCAAACGCAAATACCAGTTGTCGGCCGGACAAATCCAGCCGGAAGTTGAAAAAACGCGCGAAAGCGAGACGCTGCGCCTGGTGCGGCTTGCCGGGTCGCAGGAGGATGTCGATAAGCTGGTGAATCAACTGCTAGCTTTCGGCCGCCTGACGCCGTCTTTGATTTTAAGCGCGCTGTGCCAGGGCGACTTCGCGTTTTTCGAAACCAGCTTGGCCAAGTTGTCCAATATTCCCGTCAATAATGCGCGCACGCTGATTACCGACCCCGGCGAACTGGGCTTCCGCGCCATTTATAACAAATCGGAATTGCCCGATACCATGTTCCCGGCCGTCAAGCTGCTGCTCAAAGTGGTGCGCGAACTCGATGGCGAGGGCGAAAAGCCGGGGTCAAAACGCTACCCCAACCGCGTCGTCGAGCGCCTCCTGCACTATGTCGAGGAAACCCCCGTCGAAAACCTGTCCTACATCATCGCATTGGTGAGAAAAAACGGATAGTGAGTTTATCGGTTAACATTTGTCAGTTGACAGTGGCTAATAAGTGTTTAATGGTTAATAGCAAACACACATTCTGACAGTCAGCTGACCATGAGTTTCACCAAAATCGCCTGCGTGGCCGATGATTCGCCGAAAGCGCAGGCGGCGCTCAAGGAAATCCGAAAAGCTTACGACATCGTCGAAATCACCAAGCGGCGCATGAGCGCGCAGGTGATCGTCGTGCTCGGCGGCGACGGCTTCATGCTGCAGACGCTGCATGAGTACATGAAGATGAAACTGCCGTTTTACGGCATCAATTGCGGCACGGTCGGCTTTTTGATGAACCACTATGCGCTGGACGGCGGGTTGCTCGATCATATCAATAATGCGCGGGCGGCCAACCTTTATCCCTTGCATATGTATGCGCGCTGCATCACCGGCAAGGAAAAGCAGGCGCTGGCGTTCAACGAAGTGTCGCTGTTCCGCCAGGGCAGGCAGGCCGCCAAGATCCGCGTTGCCATCGACCATGTCGTGCGCCTCAAGGAACTGATTTCCGACGGCGTGCTGGTGGCAACGCCGGCCGGTAGCACGGCCTATAATTTCTCAGCCGGCGGGCCGATCATACCGCTCGGCGCTAATTTAATCGCGCTGACGCCGTTGGTGCCGTTTAGGCCGCGGCGCTGGCGCGGGGCGCTGCTGTCGCATAGCTCGTCCATCAATTTTACCATTCAGGAGCCTAAAAAACGCCCCGTTAACGCCGTCGCCGATTTCACCGAAATCCGCGACGTAACCGAAGTCGTCATCGCCGAGCAACGCAAATCCGGCGTTACTTTATTGTTCGATCCTGAGCATAATTTGGAAGAACGGATTATCAAGGAGCAGTTTACGTATTGAAGGAGGGGGTGATGCAAGAAGGCGATGTTATTGCAGAGATGGGTTTAGATGATCAAGGCAAGAAAGCGGTCATCATCACGCTTTATCCGAGCCGGCGCCAACAAATACTGAACATGGGGCGATTATATGGCATTTCCGATCAATTGAGGTCTAACTTGGGTGCCGAAATAATTGACTATAAGGGAGGCACTGAAGATTTAATAGATGATGACACGCAGCCATTGATAGGTAACAAGTACTTACGTAAACCTATGGTCAGAGATATGCCTTATAATATTCGTTATTCCGTACCCCCCAGTAAAGCGATTGTAGATTGGTTAAAGGTA
>Ga0207070_1124_pt1 | contig 18980 bp, 9 predicted proteins | sample Alteio_BWMinHeat_92_FD_153591 | JGI IMG/M metagenome (GOLD analysis project Ga0207070, IMG submission 153591) | Enriched cells from forest soil in Barre Woods Harvard Forest LTER site, Petersham, Massachusetts, United States -... | ecosystem: Environmental > Terrestrial > Soil > Temperate forest >...
TTCAGCACGGCCGTTAACGAGAAGTTCTCACACCAAAATCCCATGCGCATCATATAGTCAAAATCAACTGACTGAGCATAGCGTCCTCCCGATTGACGAACGCGGTCATTTGCGACTCCGTTGGGTAGCCTGCAATACCGCACTTCCTGTTTGAACCATTCCAGGTCCAGCATTGCAAGGCGCGCACGGATCAACGGCTGGAAAACCAGATCATTTCCCCCTTCCAGGCTGATGGTGCGGGCAGTTCGTTGAGCAATGTCCCAATGCTGGGTGTTTAGTCCGATACCGACCTGCTCTCCAGGGAAAACTGGAGCCAGAGTTATAGGAATATTGTAGATGTGACCAACCGGTGCGTTTACAACATCAATCCAAACCTCGCCGTAGGGTCCGGTTGCGCTGGGGTAAGGCGCAAGGTTCTCGCAGATTTCTTTCCAGCGAACACGCTCGCCTTCATCAACTGCGAGGATGACAGAAGCCTCTACGACGGCATTGAGAAGAAACTGCGCGAGGGCAAGGTCAAGAATCGAGTCCTGGTTGAGACGCTGGTCAACTGTAAATCCCCAATTCTCTGACGAGACACTTGGACTGAAGTGGTATTTCTTGTCGTCATTCCTCTTTACGTAGGCGGCAAGGAATCGGGCCGCCTCTCTCAAAAGTGGGTATACACGGTGGAGATAGTCGTTGTCCTGTGTATAGAGATACTGCCACCACAAACTCTGCACCATCCACGGGGTCATTGCAAACTGATAGGCCCACGGCGGCACTGGATAAACTACGATCTGGCTAGGTGCCGGAAAGGAAGATACCGGAAACATGGCGCCTGGGAGTCCGAATTGTTCTTCCGCGAATTTTGTCGCGATGGGAAGAAGGTTCTCACAGAGTTCTACGAAGGGTAAGTGTTGCTCCACGTGGTTGCTGGAAAAGACACCCCAATAGACCTGCTGGCAGTTATAGTCTGCATGATAGTCGCCATGCCAGGAGGTTCCAACCTCACCCGCCGACCAGTTCGCGAACAACCCGGGCGCCACTTTATTCGGCCGCAAGCAACAGGCCAAGAAATATTGGTTCTCATACCAGATGCGTTCTAATTCATGATCGCTGAACTCAACAGCGGAATGAGACCAGAATTCATTCCACTTCAATTCGGAGTTGTGCTGGATATGCCGCGGTTCCAAGTTTGCGAGTTCTGCGACCTGAAGGCGTGCAAAAGTCTTCGTATCAAGGTCTTTCGCGGAATAAACATGGTTTTGCGGAATGGAGATCCAGTCTTGGCCGCCGCGAGTTGTCGTCTGTTGTTGAATCAAGCGCCTCAGCAGAACATCGCGAGGCGTAGCCACAAGAGCGTCAATGCGGAGAAGTTGCCGCGTTCCGGGCTTCAGTTGGACATCTGAACTCGCACCCGCCGGTTCGATCGACCAGCGGCCGGCGACGCGAGCATATAACGAAACATTGCGGTCTTTGTCGGTAGGTGGAGGTGACGGGTGGTCGCTAGTTGGACCTAAAGCAGGAAAATGTTGAAACAAAGAGAACTCGGCGAAGTCAGGAAAAATGCCGGAAGAAGTTTCGGGGGCCCGTAGGAGTTCGAAAGCCTCCTTGCTCTTACCTGATTCGAAAGGTCCGGTATGAAAGCCGTCAATCTCTGGCGAATACACAATGGATCGGAGTGGCAAAGCTTGGTCAGTCAAGGCGGAAATGAGTCCGGTTTCCCAATCGACGAAGATAAACAGCTGAACTCGACTGTTGTCATTCTCAACATCGGTGCGCCTTAATCTCAGCGTGAATAAGCCACTAGCAAGGTCGAGAGTGTGTTGGCTCGGCTCGACCCACGTAGGATCCCAGTTGATCCAGATGGTGCCACACGGCCATGGGCGAGGCCATTTTTTCCCGTCGTAGGAACTCCCGACCCTTTCAGAATACTCGCGGAAAAACGGGACCCCGGTCTCCAGATACAGCATATCTGGCTTTCCCATCTTCTTGGCTTCTTCACTGGCGCGTTGCCAGAGTTGGAGTACCTCACCAAACGGGAGCACATGGTTTGTGACTGCCTCGCTTACCCGAATATCCCAGCAGTCGTTCTTGCCAAGGTGAATGCCAACCGCGTCCGGTCGCACAACTACACAAGCGCCAACATCACCGTTGCCGAGCAGCATACCGTCGAAGAACGCGGGACTCGGGGTGTCACGCACGATCATGTGCCTTCGGGCAATCTCAAAAGTGTTGAGATGTTCAGCGGTCGAGAGCTCTTCGGCACCGTTTTGAGAAACTGTAGGGATCGAATGTACCGCCGCGAGGGATGCCAAAGCCGAGGCTTGCAGAAACTCTCTTCGGTTGGTTCTCATAGTGGGTGTTTTCTAAAGAGTGTGCACGAAGGCCACGCTAAACAGCGCGAGTGGCGTGTACGTACACGGCTAACTTTACCCAAGCGAACTCTCGTTTGTCAACGATTCCTGGGAACAGCGGTGATGCGCCTTAGCGGGGTTGCGCGAACCATCCCTAACAGCGGCTGTCACGAAGGCGTTCTGCCGCGGACTCAGGGGTCACGTCCCGCTGCGGCGTGGCGAGCATTTCATAGCCAACCATGAATTTGCGCACGGTCGCGGAGCGAAGCAGAGGCGGATAAAAATGAGCGTGCATGTGCCACTCAGTGTGAGGCTCACTATCGGTGGGCCGCTGACGGAAGTCCATTGAATAGGGGAACGAAGTTTCGAAAACCGAATCGTACTTCGCCGTTAGCCGTTTCAGAATGTCCGCTAGACTGTCGCACTCCTGTGCACTCAACTCCGGCAGGCAGGCCGGGTGACGGCGCGGAATCACGATGGTTTCAAACGGCCAAACCGCCCAGAACGGCACCATGGCTGCGAAATGTTCGTTGCCGCAAACCAATCTCTTCTTAGATGTCTCCTCTAGCGACAGATATTGGCACAGCAAACAGCCGCCATGGGACTCAAGATGACGTCGCTGAGCTGCCTGCTCTTTGGTCGGCTCGCCCGGGATACTGCTGCTGGCCCAAATCTGTCCGTGAGGATGCGGGTTGCTGGCGCCCATCATCGCACCGCGATTTTCAAAGATTTGCACATAATTGACGAAAGAACGTTCGCCCAAATCCTGCCACTGTTGCGCCCACGCGTCTACCACGAGGCGAAGATCTGTCACTTCCATACCCGAAATGGTGAGATCATGACGAGGCGAAAAGCAAAGTACCCGGCAGATTCCCGCTTCACTCTTCGCGACCAGCAAACCATCCAGGTCCATGTCCGCAATGGGGGTATCAGGCAGTAAGGCAGGATAGTCATTGTCAAAAACGAAGGTGGTCCGATAGTCCGGATTGTGGGCGCCGGCAGCGCGGTTGTTGCCCGGACACATATAGCAGCTCGGGTCGTAACTCGGTGGAGCCTCCCTTTGAACTTGCTCCACCTGACCTTGCCACGGGCGCTGAGTGCGATGAGGCGAGACCAAGACCCATGCCCCCGTCAATGGATTGAAGCGGAGATGAGGTGTTCCTTTCAAATCCAAGCTGGTCATATGCGATGCTCCAGTGTTGGTGTCGTTGAGGATCATCGGGTCCTCGATCACAGAAATATCTTGACAAGATGTGTACGTACACGTCACACTTTAGGAGCCGTGTACGTGCACGTTACCATTTTAGCCGCCAAGTTTCTCTTTGTCTGCTGCGCCGCAACCGCTGTTTGCTCCTAGAGGACGTGACCTATGAGACCGACGTATCTTTCCTTTCTCACCGTGATTACAGTGGTTGTCGCTTTCCTAGCCTGCGCGAGCGCACAGGTCAATAACTCCGGACAGAAACCCTATCTCGGCTGGAGCAGCTTCAGCCAGCAAACCATTCAAAGCAACTTTCTGACGCAAGCGAACATGATCACGCAATCCGACGCACTCAAAGCCTCGGGCTTGCAGGACCACGGCTTCGTCTATATCAACCTCGATTCCGGCTGGCAGGGCAGCTTCGACGGTAATGGCAGGCCCATTCCGAATAGCACGACATTCCCTGACATCAAGGCAATGGTGGACCACATTCACGCCAATGGGCAGAAGGCGGGTATCTACTGGATCCCCGGCATCGAGCAGCCAGCTGTCGATGGCAACTATCCCATCCTTGGCACGTCGTACACCACGCAGGAAATCGTTGCGATACCGCTTGCCAAAGGCAACGCCTTCGCCGCGAATCCGCCAAATCCCTATCACGACAAAATCGACTTCACCAAGCCAGGAGCTCAGGAGTACATTGACTCGATCGTTGCGCTCTTTTCCTCCTGGGGTTTCGATTTCATCAAACTTGATGCGGTCACACCGGGCTCTTACGTAGACGATCTCTCCATCGATAACCGAGCCGACGTGGAAGCATGGTCGACCGCCATTGCCAAAACGGGACGCCCCATCTGGCTTACGGTCTCCTGGCAGCTCTCGGAGGACTATGCCTCGGTGTGGCAACAGTGGTCGAACGCACGCCGCATTGATGACGATGTAGAGTGCGAAGGCCGCTGTGCCACCCTGACCAACTGGCCGCGGATCGTGTTACGCGAGTACGACGATGTGGGCTGGGAGGATCAAACCAGCACTACCCTGGGATGGAATGACATGGACACGCTCGACGTCGGCGATGGCGCGCTCGATGGCCTTTCTGACGCGGAGAAGCAGAGTGCGATCACGATTTGGGCCATGGCGAACTCGCCGATTTATCTCGGCGGAGACCTCACCCAACTCGATAGTTTCGCCAAGTCGGCCTTCACGAACGACGAACTCCTCGCGGTCGATCAGTCCGGCCTCCCCGCCGTGCAGGTGACCGGCGGCCCACAGCCCGTGTGGATGTCGAAGCAAGCGGACGGCAGTATCTATGTCGCTGTCTACAACCTGAATGGTCTGACCAGCAAAGTTACAGTTCCCTGGAGCGATCTCGGCTTTCGCCACGCCTTGGCGGTGCGCGATGTGTGGACCCATACCAAGCTTGGCCGGTCGTCGACTGCGTTGACCACGACCCTCGCTGGGCACGGCTCACGTCTGTTGAAGGTCACTCCCTTGGGCTCGGTTACGGCGCCCGTCGGCCAGGTCTATGAAGCAGAGACCGCAGTGATCAGCGGAGGCTCGTTTGCTGCTCCTTGCTCCGCCTGTTCTGGTGGCGCAAAGGTGGTCTTTCTCGGAGGATCGACCTCCAGCAATAACGTGACCTTCAATGTCTTCGTTGACAAGGCTGGAACCTATCGCATGGAAGTTGACGCGCTGACCCAGGGACCGCGGGCCCTGGTGTACGTCGTGAACGGAACCCACCCGGCGACGCTGAACATGGGCGGAGGCAGCTTCAATCTGCCACAAGCCACCACCGTCCCCGTCACCCTTCTCGCAGGCAATAACACGATCACCTTTGGCAATCCGGCAACTTACGCGCCGGATCTCGATCGTATCGTCATCTCCGGCGACGGAAGCGCGCTCGCTCCGGATTTCACGACGTACGAGGCGGAGGCGGCACAACTGAGTGGTACGGCTGGCCTCGGCGGCTGCGGCTTCTGCTCAGGCGGGGCCTACGTTGGAAACTACGGCGCCGGTAATCAGAACGCCGTTACCTTTCCCGCGGTTACGGTCGCAAAGGCAGGCACGTATCACCTCGAGATCGACTACACCACCAGCGGGGTGCGCACGTTCTATATTTACGTCAATAACGGCCCGCCTACCATCCTGAACGTAAACGGCAGCACCTTCGATTCACCGGTACCTGTCGTGATACCAGTACAACTGAACGCCGGAGCAAACAAGATCGTGATCACTAATCCCAATCCCACGGGCTATGCGCCCGGGCTGGACAGCATCACCGTTGGACCGTGAGTTGGTTCTTCCAACCACCAAATCCGAGCCTCGGAGGGGCCGCCTCGTCGAGCGGCTCCTCTGGGCTTTCCGAAAAACGTTTGGGCTCCAGCCTGAAGTCTTCGGGATTTCACAGCGCCTCCTGACCGAAGATGACCTTGCACCCTCCATTTAGTTCAAATAGTCACCTCGGATGCGCCCGCAGCTGCGGCGGAGACAACAATTTGCGGCGATAGTCCCGTCAGTTTCTCGTACTCGCGAGCAACGATCGCTTGAAATTCTGGAACCACTTTGCTTTCGACTAAAGTGATCGTGCACCCTCCAAATCCTCCGCCAGTCATGCGAGCGCCGTAGATGCCTTCGAACTCTCGCGCAAGCTTGACCATGATATTGAGTTCCTTGCAGGTCACTTCGTAGTCCTGGTCCAGGCTGTCATGGGAGAGGTACATCAACTCTCCGAATCGTGCGAGATCTGCGCTCTCTAATGCCGCCTTGGCATCTTTGACGCGGTCGTTCTCTGTGATCACGTGCCGGCAACGCCGAAAGTCGACGCTGGAAATCTGGTTTTGGTAGTGTTCGAGGTCCTCCAGTGTCAGGTCCCGTAAGGCACGGACCTCCGGACGAAACTTAGCGATAGTCTCGACCACTCGTTCACACGATGCTCGCCGCTCGTTGTATTCCCCAGTGGCGAGTTCGTGCTTTACCATCGTGTTGCAAATAACCAGGCAAACATTGGGCGGCAGTTGCAAGTACGTAGCTTCCATCGATCTGCAATCCAGCATCAGCGCATGGTCTCGTTTGCCGAAGCATGAAACAAACTGGTCCATGATGCCACAGCGCGCGCCAGTATAGGTGTTTTCCGCGCGCTGGCATAGGCGGGCCACCTCGAGCAATGGAATCGTCACTCCGCCTAAGGATGTCAAGGCAAGAGCGGTCGTGACCTCAATAGCGGCTGACGAACTCAGGCCGGAACCGATTGGCACCTGTCCATCAATGACAAGGTTTGCGCCCCTTAACGGATATCCTTCGTCGCGCAATACCGCCGCGACTCCGCGGACGTAGTCGCTCCAGTGCTTCCGCGGAGGGCCCGCCAGGTGAGCTATGCTGAACTCGACACTCTGATGGAACTGCTCAGAGTAGACGGAGAGTGTGTGGTCGGCTTTTTCTCCGATTGCTGCGTAGGAATAGAAGTCAATGGCGGCGGGCATCACAAAACCATCGTTATAGTCCGTGTGCTCACCTATCAGGTTCACGCGCCCCGGAGCGCGGAAGGTGCCGCTCGGACTTGTTCCATAAACTTCCTGGAACCGTTCCGGGACCGCATTTGCCAGACTCGATAAATGGCTACGATCGATCATCGAAGTTATCATTGGCGCCAGTCGTCCTCACTTCCACGAAGCCTCGATTTGCTCGAGCGTCTTGCCTTTGGTTTCCGGCAAACGCGCTCGTATGAAGAGGAAACCCGCCACGCAAATTGCGGCATAGATCCAGAACGTCTTTGCGGCGCCTAGAGAGTGGTTAAAGATAGGGAAGGTATAGGTAAGGATGAAACTCGCCACCCACAGCGCCGTGACCGCGATCGACATGGCAGCTCCGCGGATACGGTTCGGAAAAATTTCCGAGATGACAACCCAGGTCACCGGAGCAAGGGACATCGCGTAACATCCGATGGCAGCCACCACCAGCACCAGCATGTGGACCCCTCGACTGTGCGTGTAGTAGAGAGCTCCCAGGCAGATATAGATGATGGCCAGTCCCGCCGAGCCAATTAGCATCAATACCCGCCGCCCGTAGCGATCCACAAATCCAATGGCAACAAAAGTGAAGACGAGATTGACCGCTCCCGTAACCACAATATTGAACAGAATGTCGGAGACGTTGTACCCGGCAGCGGAAAAAACCTCTTCTGCGTAATTAAAGATCACATTGATGCCACACCACTGCTGCAGCACAGCCAACCCAACTCCAAGCGACAGTGCTTTCAGGATCGGGCGTTCGAACAGAGTGCGCAGATCCGTTCGTTTTGCATTTGCATCTTCAACCGTGGCCTCGATTTCGCGCAAAGCCTGCGCGCCATAGGACTCGCCGCCAATACGGGACAGTACGCGTTTGGCCAGCGCATGCGCGCCTTTTTTTGCCAGCCATCGTGGGCTTTCGGGCAAGAGAAACATCGAGATGAAAAAAAGTACTGATGGTATAGCTGTCACACCGAACATCCATCGCCAGCCGACTTGGCCATTCCATGACTGAAGGATCTCGGACGCCGTGGCAGCGGGAGGAACTGGCTTCGCGATCAACCAGTTGACGATCTGCGCCAGCAGAATGCCGACCACGACTGTGAGTTGATTGAGCGAAACCAGTTTGCCTCGGTATTGCGCTGGCGCTATCTCCGCTATGTACATGGGAGAGAGACTCGATGCCATTCCAATAGCCAATCCACCCAAAATGCGCCAGGGCACGAAGGCTGCAAACGAAGCTACCAGCCCGGTGCCAATCGAAGAAATTGCAAAAACCAGTCCGGCCGCGATCAGCAACCGCTTACGGCCGAATCGATCACTCAGCCATCCGGAGATAAGCGCGCCAACCAGACAGCCAACCAGCGCGCAACTCATTGCCCACCCTTGCTGCGAAGGGTCACTCAAATGAAAGAATTTTTCGTAGAAAGGTTTGGCGCCTCCGATTACCACCCAGTCATATCCGAAGAGCAGGCCGCCGAGAGCTGCGACCGCAGAAATGGTGCAGATGTACGCAATATCAAAATGTTCTGCGTGGGTTGCAACTGGCATCTCCTGCTTGGCAGCGCCGATCATAGAAATTTCCGTGTATTTCAGGTCTTCACATCACTGCTGTGCTGTTGTCGTGGCAGGAATTCGCGTGAGCGACCCTAGCTCCTGCTGCGCGGCCATGTGGTTGCAATCGAGCGAGAGCACCTGGTTCAGCAGTGCCATCGCACGTTCGGGATTTCGCAGGCCGAGTTCGCTCAGCGCAAGCAGGAAAAGGCAGTCCACCTGGTTCCGCTTCTGAAGATCGTCTTCGAACAGAAGCAAATTGGGGAGCGAGGTCGCGAAATAATCGATCTTCACTTCCGTTCCCATCTGTTTCTGAGCAAAATCGCGCATATGATTCAGAAGGCTTGCCGCTTCTTCTTTCCGGCCAAGGGCATCAAGGCTGATCGCGCGGTAATAGCTGAGCCAAGTAATCGGGCTATCATCAGCCGCTTTTGCCCAGCAGCGGCGCGCCTCGTCCTCACGCCCCGTCTGCGAGAGAGCCAAGCCAGTAAAATAATCCAGATGGGTTTCACGAGTGAGCAAATGCTTGCCCTCCCCGAGGTTCTGCGGGTACTCTCGTGCCGCAGAAAAGTGCGCTAGAGCCTCTTGCGGATTACCACTCTCCAGCAGCGAACGGCCAAGCAGAATGTGAGCCCACACATACTGGCTTGAAACCAAGCTCTCGCCCCCTTCCCAGGGATTGAACCGCCGCGCCAGTAGCATCTCCAAAGCTTGCCCTGGCCGCCCGGTCTGGTTCAGAAGAGTTATGAACTCCACTGTCAGATCGTCACGTTGCGAGACCAGATGTGAATGACTTTCTAACGTTGACAGGCGTTGAGATGAGGAGGCGCCGGTACGCTTGCGTAACTGATCCGCTTCACACAGCAGGCGCGCGTCCGCAGGATTCGCCTTGAACGCATTCTCATATGCGACAAGCGCAGCATTCGCGTCTTTTCGAACATTGAAGTATGCAATGCCAAGATTTCGCCAGGGAATCGCAAAGGATGGATCGATCCGAACACTCGACTCCCACTCGCGGATTGCCTCTTCGTAACGCTTCTTATCATAGAAGAGGTTGCCCAGGTAATAGTGTGCTCGGGCATCAGATGGATTCTCTGCCAAAGCAGCCTGAAGCACGATCATTTCTTCGATCCGCGCCGGGAAGCAATAATTCGGTGAGGCCTTCGCCGCGTCCGCCCAATTTGCGACAGCTACCGAACGGTTGCCTAGCCGATCATTGCAATAGCCCAACAAGTACAGCGCAATCGGATGTACCCGCCCGGATAAGCTCACGTACGGTGATAACAAATCTCTAGCCTCATTCCAGAAACCCGCTGCCGCATAATCAAAGGCCAGGTCCAACTTAAGTTGCGTTTGAACTCTTTGCGCGACATCTGATTCTGGAACTTCGCCGCGGGCGGCAGGTTCAGCACAACAACTCTCGTGCTCATATCGGGACCAGACGTCCAGCGGATCGAGGTGTTGAGATTCGCTAGCGCCATCGGCCGACGGCGCGGTCGCCCCGAGAGTCCGGAGAATGGTAGTGCGAAGGTTGCGGGCATTCAGGTTATCGGAATTCGTTTTTAGCGAGAGTTCCAAATGCTGAAGCGCTCGCTCGAACTTCAGACGCCGGCAATCTATCTCAGCCAAGTGATAGTACGCGGCCGACTGCCACGCGTAATTCCAGGTTGCCTTATAGAATGCCGCAAATGCTTCTTCGAGACGTTCTTGATACTGCAGCGCAAGCCCGAGATAGTAATATGTATCGCCATCTGCGGGGTTCGGATTTCGCCTCGTCAGCCGCTCAATTGCGCGCCGAAAGTGGGTTTCGGCTTCCCGGAACTGCCCGCGTTTCAGCTTCAACAACCCCAAGGCGGTGTTACACCTGCTATCAAGCGGATCGCGTTCCAGAGCTTCTTCCCAGTACGGCTCTGGATAACGCGTGGCATGTCTGTACTGCTCCAAATGCAGACCAGTGACGTACAACTCATCGCTCGAAACAATTTCCTTTGGAAGCGGAGGCTCGGTAGCAGGTTCGGGAAGGGGAGATGTTGTGCTCCGGACTTTTGGTGGAGTGTACTGGATGATCTCTTGTCCCCCGCTAGTAAGTAAGCGGACCGAACACTCGCCGTGGCTATTGATTTCGCGAAGGCAAGGCCGGCCAGGCATCAAATCGCTAATCTCTTCGAGGACGGTTTTGCCGCCCGCTGTGACCAGAAGCTTCGCTCTTTCGAAAGGTTCAGTGACGCAAACGCCTACTCTTAGTTTTCCGTCGAATGGTTCCAGGTTGACCGCGGCGAACCGGTTGGCGTTCTTGGCCGGCCCGATTTGCTGAATCGGGTACCAGAACTGACTCCAGGTGCGGGTCTCATAGGGATGGAGCCAGGAGAAGTCGGGCTGATTGTCTGTAAACACGCCTGCCATCAGTTCGATGTAAGGCCCGTCAGCATCGGTGAGGTTTCGGTCCCAGGCATATCCGAACTCGGCATTGCCCCACGTCCAGAGTTTCTTCCCGGGAGCGACCATGCGGTTTGCGAAATGGACCACTCCAGCCTTTTTCTGATAATCATAACCACCAAAAAAGTCGTAGTCTGATTCCGTGACCATATAGGACATCGGCACAGGAATGTTCTTGTACCACGAAATATCGACGCCCTTTCTGTAATCGACACCGTAGTAAAAATTGCGGGCAATCGGAAATGAGGAGAGGGCGCGTTTGGCGTGATCAGCTACGTACGTTACGTCAGGCGGGAAAAATGCCTGGTACCGATCGTGCACCCGAATGCCGACATTGGCCCACCACAAGAATGTCTGAACAAAGGGAGTCCGATTGTATATCCGAACCTTGGCTTCGATATACGATTTGCCAGGATGTAAGCAGATGCCAACCATGCCCTTCATGCGAGTCATGGGATCGTGCTCACTCATCCAAATCGTCGCGCTTCCATCTTCGTTGTGCTCAATCGTGTGTTGTACGGGCATGTAGGTTGAAGGCCGGTGGTGTTGCGGCCAGTTGAATTCGACGCCGCCCGAAATCCAGGGTCCCAGCAATCCCACCAGGGCCGGTTTGATTACGTTCTGCCGGTAGAAGAAGTCGTAGCCATTCGTCTTATCTTGACCGATATGAATCCGTCCCCCAATGTCCGGAAGCATCATCAAGTGGACGTATTCGTTTTCGAGGAATACCGCTTTGTATGCCTTCTCTGACTTTTGATCGGAAACGCGATCCGTTATCGGGCTGGGGTAAACTTTCCCACTGCTGCCCTGGTAAACCCGCTTCTCAAAAAACATCGGGTTCTTATCGGGAGCCTGTTCGGGATAGGTGGGAATCGTGATTTGATCTTCCCAGGCACTGACACTCTGGTTGTCCGATTTCGTCACCTTCGCGTCTCCTGTGCTGCTTTCATGGCATCCACACGGTTGTCATCGCCGAGAAACCTGTGGGGCGCACCACGTCAAACTCCACTCGTGTGGCTCCTTCCTTTTCTTTGAATTGAAGCGGGACCGATGTCGATTCGCCCGGCTTCAGGGTAGACAGTGAGGCTTCACGACACTCAAGAGGTATGTTGGCGAATCCATACAAAATTCCGCGCAGCTTGTACCCGTTGACCGTGTATGCCGGGACAGAATTGCGCGTCCGCACGGTTACGCTGAATAAGTTTGGGTTACCGCTGCACTCGAGCGATTCGACCGGGCTCGATTCTTCCCGCAGCGCCGAATAGGACGGCTTGCGGCTCCCAAACAGATCGACGACTCCGTGAATGCGCTGCTTCATGACTCCTGTGCCTTGATCGCCGATATGGGTGCGGTAGTCGTTGTAACAAAAGAAAATCAAGCCGCCGACGAACTTCGTTTCGCGGCATACGCGAGTGTGATCACGAAGAACTCGAACCCGGCGGCTGTCGCCTTCAGGCCGGTCCGGCGTGCATGCACACCAGCCATACTCAGAAATCACAATCGGTTTATCAGGAAACGCTTGATGAATTTCTTCCAAGTTGCGACGCAGATCCTCAGAGGTGCCTGGATACCAACTCTCGTAGTATTCATTCCACTCAATGAAGTCCATTAATTTCGCCACATCGTTGTCGGCATTTCGCTGAAGCGAATTCGACGCGTAGGATCGCAAACGGCGGGGATTAAGACGTTTTGCCTCCTCATACATCTGTTTCGCAAATTTGTAGGCCGATGGATTCTGGCCATTGATCTCATTGCACAGTCCCCAGGAAAAAATACAGGGGTGATTACGGTCGCGAGCAATCATTTCCTGCAATTGCTCAAGTCCGTTCTGCATGATTTCAGGGTCGGGTTCGTCCTTCATGTCCTTGAAGGTATCGGGCCCCCAGGTTGGCACTTCGGTTTGAATAAAGATGCCGTGCCTGTCGCAGTAGTCCAGGACGCGCTTGTCCTGTGGCCAGTGGACACGAGTAAAGACGCAGTTCAAGTTCTTCAGGTCGCCATGGTCGTGCTCGATCCATGAAGCCGGTTCCACCATGCCGTAATTCGGATTGCTTCCGGCCATCCGCTCAACGCCCATGAGGCCGATCCGCTCACCATTGAGCCAGAATGAGCCATCCTTCGCTTCAATACTTCTTATTCCGAACGTCGTTGTGAATTCGTGCCCGCCCCCTGTGCCGCCTAAGGCAACGGTTAGGGAGTACAAATTCGGTGCGTCAAAATGCCAGAGCTTGGGTTTTTCAATCTTAAAGGTAGGCAAAGAGCGCGTGATCTGTGCGACTGGCGCGATTTCAACCGGGTTTTCATCGCTGCCCTCCAGCACGGTTAAACCAGTCTCTTCTTCAATGGCGTGGACCGACAGCCTACCCTTGAATTCCCTGTCCGAGCTGTTGCGGATCACTACTGATATGTCGACGTTCGCAAACCCATTTGCCAAGTCAGGCACTGCATCCACGTCGACGCGCGCGATGTAGATTCTCGGAGTGATTAATACGGTAACGGGCCGGTAAATCCCGCCATCGTGCGTCCAATCGCTGGAGTGACCACGCGGAAGCATTCGCGAGTCGAAATCGGAATTGACCATGACAGCCAAGAGATTGCTGGCCCCGGGATGAAGAAGATGGGTAATGTCAAATTCAAAGGCCGTGTACCCTTTGCGCAGGTGCTTGCCAACTTCGCTGCCGTTTAGCCACGCGGTCGCCGAGTGGAAGACTCCCTCGAACTCAATCCTGACGGTCTGATCCCTCCAGTCCCTTGGAACGTCAAGCTGGCGGCGATACCAGGCGGTGCCAAAGTATTCGGCGGATTCTTGGCCGACCTGCCACGTGTGTGGAACGATCACATCTTGCCAAGAATCCGTAGCCTGGTTCTGCTGGTACCACCCATTCGTCTGCCCAACTTTGCCGGAATCCAAATGGAACTGCCATAGACCGTTAAGCGACACCCTTGTTGTCGGTTCCGTGTCAGTAACGGAAGACGTCTTGATTCGGGAATCAGCAGCCGTGGCCGGGAGTGATGCTCCGATGGCCAGCGATGTTGCGGACTGCAAGAACTTGCGACGCGTATTCACGGGTGAACCGGTGCCTTCGTGTACGTTAACGTACACGGAAAACAGCTTAGCCCGTCTTCTCGGACACTGTCAAACAAAAAATGCAATTCTTTTGAGGCGGGAGAACTACTTAACGCCTGCGGGATTGTTCTGCTCGGCGGAGGGGGGGATGCGACCTAGGAACAACTCCAGATTGGATCTCATCACTATGTGGGGATTCAGTTTGATTCGGTGCGGTGGGCACTTTCCTTCTACGAGGAAGTGGTGGAGCGCCTCGAAGGCCATGCGGCCCTGGGTCTCAGGACGCTGATAGATGGTCGCGAGGACCCTGCCGGATTTAAGGAAAGGCACGAGTTGGGGAAATAGGTCGGTTGTGACGACGGCAATGCGGCGTTCGGGATCGAGTTCCTCAAGAGCCTGGATTACCGTTATCGAGTTCGCAGTGCTCACGTATATCGCTTTCAGCGAACGGTCACGGGCCAGGAGCTTTCGAGTCTGGTTATAAGCCGTGGTCTCATCGTCGTGAGTTTCGATCACGTCTGAAACCGCCAGTGAGCCGTTGAGTGAACCCAAGCAGTGCTCGAATCCGCGGAGTTTCTCGGAGTGATCAATGGTTGACAAATCGCCCGTGAAGACACCTACTGTTCCGGAGTCGCGCACCATCAAATGCAGGAGTTCGGCGACAATGGAACCGCTTATAAAGGGATCAGCCGAAACCGAGGTCAACCGTTCTGTGCCTGGTGCATCGGTCGAGACGCACACGACGGGAACCCGCTTCTGCGCGGCGCGGCGAATCCATACCTTCAATTGCGCGGGGTGGCCCGGGGCAATGATGATTCCCTTGCTGCCATCGTCCAGCGCTTCGCGAAACAATTCTTCATCGCCCTCACCCAATGCAGGATGGGTACGGAAATGCAAGTCAACACCCGCCTGGAAAGGACTAGAGGCATCACGAATACCGGCGCGAACAGCATCAAAGAACGACCCAATCCTGGCGGGAAGATTCACGGATACGCTAACTTGGCGAGGTGCTTTCAAATAACGGGCGGCCAGATTCGGCTTGTAGCCGAGGTTCTGGGCCATCTTCAGCACCCGTTCTTTTGTAATTGCATTTATCCCACCGCGGCCGTGGATAGCGCGATCCACCGTACCTATTGAGATTCCCAAGACTCGAGCAATGTCCTTGATGCCAAGGGGTCTGCCTTCCCTCGAACTTCGCTCGATGGCGAGGGCCTCATCCGCGGTTTGCGACCGCGATTCTGGAACGCCTTTTGGCCCTCTAGCCATTGCTCCAAGCCTCGATTTCCGGGTACGTTTACGGAACCAAGTATACTCGCATCCAATTCACCGCAAAATAGCCTCGATCACCAACGTATATATGGATTTAGGGTGAAGATGCACTGCGACCAGCGTCTGACCTCCACGGCTCTCGATCTTGACCGCTTCCATGTGCTGCTTCCAGTCAGGCACGCCGGCGCCTGGGGCCGTGGTGGTTGCGATCAGTTGAACGGTATCGCCGACAACAGAAAAGCTTGAGAGATCCAGTTGGGCCGTCTCGGGGGCATTGCCAGTAACCTTAACGATGACGAGCTTGTGCGAACCACGGTCATAAACCGCAATCGAGTTTGGCTCATCAACTCCGATAAGCTGATATCCCGGCCGAAGATAACGCGTGAACTGCCCATAAACATAAAACTTTCGATTGACCCGAACCAGCGGAGTCTTCTCTGCGCTCATTCGATCACGCGTATCGATGTAATTGGCGTTGATCAAACCCCATCCGTATTCAGGCACGTCCGGTTCGACGGGCTGCCAATAGACCCAAGCATTCGGCTGGAGTTCTTTCACGTCACGAATGATCTCCTGTGCCATGGTGTACCCCGATGCGTCCCCGTCTCCGTACTCGGATTGCCATAGACGCTTGTTTGCAACTGCGTGTCGCAGTTCAACCCGGTTCGGACCGTGGTATGGCTCGGTTCCATTTGAGTAGCCATGTACATTTACGAGGCCGATCAAACTACGGCCAACCTCGTATGCTTTCCATGTTTTGAGGGCTGCGTCCATGTTGTTCTCGTCCGCTGCACCCACAGCGACGTCATTGAGGTGTTCTCGATCTAGAGCTCGCCGCAGGCTTTCCAGTATCTTTTGCTGAGTCGCGACTTCGAAATGGCAGCCCTCCTGGCGATTTGGATATTTCCACCAATCGGCAGATGGTTCATTGAACGGCTCAACTGAATCGAATTTGGTTCCCCAATGGTCCGCTGAATAGCGCGCGACTGATGCAAGGTAAAACGTAAACCGATCGTAGTTCTCGGGCATCAGGCAGTCGCCACCTGTGTTGCTTCCCGCAGTACTGCGATTTTTATTCATCCACCACATTGGTGAGTCAGAAAACATCTCGAGCACATTTGCGCCACGCCGCCGCGCCCTCTGCATCATCGAACGCTGGTTCTCGTCCGCCGACCATTTCCAGGTTGCAGGGTCGCTGCTGTTCGGGTCAGCCCAATAGCCGTGAATATCCATCCGCCACTGCAGTTTCGGCCCTTTGTTTTCTTTGGGCTGCTCGATGCCGCCACCACCTACGTTGTAACGAACGATATTGAGTCCCAGACCTGGGTAACTGCCGATGGTCTTCGTGGTGTAAATGAGGTCGGCATAGTAATCGGCATTCGCGGTACCGCCGATAGCACGCGCCCACCAAGCCAGAGAACTACCCCATCCTTCCCACGTGCCGAAGTTTTCTGTGGGGTCGAGTTTGATTGTTTCGGCAGCCAGCGCACGTTGCTGCGCGTGGGTGCGAAGCCAAGGTTCCAAACCAGCCAACAGGAGCATAAGCGGCACTGTCACGCGGAGACGAACCGAGTAGTGGCCAAACATGGTTCTATTGTTGGTTTGCATCTGACTTCCGCATGGTGTACACGAATTGCTGAATCTGGTTTTGCTCTTTATTGGTCGCATCAGACTCGCTCTTACGCAGACGGTCGAAAATACCGAATTCTTCCTGCGAAAGGGCGCCGTTGCCTGCTCGTGCTAAAGCTTGTCCCAATCGGTAATGGATTCTTGCTGAGTTCGTGTTCGTTTTCAGAGCCCGCTGGTACTGTTCAATGGCCTCCTCATATTTGCGCTGTTCCTCATAAAGGTTTCCGAGTTGGAAATAAGCATCGGAATAATTGGGATCTAGTGCCAAGGCGCGCTTCAAACGAGATTCAATTTCCTTGGTGAGATCCGGCTTCGACTCGGTCTGATTTCCTTTCCACAAACACATGGCGAGGTAATAGTTGAGTTCAGCGCTGCGGTCATCATGAGTGATGAAGTTCTGAAGACGAGAACGGACCTGAGGAGCTAGTTCAGCCGAGGCACCGTCACACGCTTTCCCGAGGAACGTAAGCGGCAATGGATCGGCAGGGCTTAAGTCGGACGCTCGCAGGAAGGCGCGAACCGCTTCGTCCATCTGTCCAGCGCCATAAAACGCGATACCGAGTCCATCGTGCAGCTGGGCAGATTGGGGGAAACGCTGTGTGCCAGCTTTGAACACCTCGATGGCCGGCGCGAATGTCTGATGGAGCAAGAGCTCCGCGCCCCAATTGAGCATATTCTGTTCGTTGGGAACCATGCGCGCTGCCTGCTCGTATTGCGCTGCGGAAGAAACATAGTTCCGAGACTTTTCTTCGACGTCGCCGAGAAGGCTATGGAGTTCCGCGGAGTCCCGCAGAGTGATGAGTTGTTGGAGCTGTTGGCGGGCTTCGTCAAATCGCTCGGTTTGCTCGAGGGCCAGGGCCAGATCATACCCATTGTTGTAAGCCGAGGAGTTGATTTCCTGGGCATGCTTCAGGAACGGAATAGCAGAACCAATTTTTCCCGTTTCAATGTAGAACTCGCCTAGATTGTGATTGGCATCGTAGCTTTGCGGTTCCATTCGGACGACTCTCTTGAACCGGAGTTCCGCCTCATCCATGCGGTGTAGCGCAAGAAGGTTTGTTGCGAGGGCGGTTTGCGCTTCCGCGATACCTGGTTTCAGCTGAACGGCTTTCGCAAGGAAGCGATTGGCCTCAGATTGTTTTCCTTGAGCGACGTAAACCAGACCCAATAGTTCGTTGACTTCAAAACTGGTGGGAGCAGACTTCACCAACGGTTCGAGTTCGTGCTGGGCCACGGTGTATTGTTCAGCTTTATATGCGGCGAGTGCGGAAACAAACCGGCGGTTGGTTGCATCCTCAATCTGCCGGCTTTGTGGATTTGTTGTCCTCTCTTGCGGAATCGCCACGAAGCTCAGCAAGTGTACCGCGAAAAGCACCATCGATATGCGGATCACACGTGCCGACCGAGTGGAAGCCCGAACTACCGCGACTGGGTTGCTCATTTTCATATCCGCAGAGATCGTGGAGCACCGCCATTCACCTCGATCTCCACCCACCATCGCATCGTCTTGCCCCCGGCAAGCATCACGCATTCATTTCGTCGAATCGCTCCCGCCAGAGAATCGGGGCAGCCGCTGCACGGTTCAAGAGCGACTGTAAATTGTTTGTCGGCTCGGCTCTCTGGCCAACCACCTTGACAAATCCAAAGGCCCACATAGGGCACCAGCACGGGATCGAAGCGGAAAGCGATGCTTTCATTCCTGCTCGGCAGGAACATTCCGCAAAAGCCTTCGGAGAGGGGCCCCACGAATAACTTGTCCGCGGTACCTGCACTTGGAGACGCTACTCTATTGAGCTCGACAATGCGGCCAGACCGCTCCGTGGCTTTTGGCCAACCGCACCGGTCCGCTGCCTTACCCAATCGCTCATCCTTGGACCACTCTACTTCAACCTCCTTCACCTCAGGGGGCAGAATGATTTCTGCTCCCGCCTCGACTGTAAGCAGTGGATGCGCAGACCAAAGAAACTTCACGCTCGACT
>Ga0207070_1125_pt1 | contig 18845 bp, 13 predicted proteins | sample Alteio_BWMinHeat_92_FD_153591 | JGI IMG/M metagenome (GOLD analysis project Ga0207070, IMG submission 153591) | Enriched cells from forest soil in Barre Woods Harvard Forest LTER site, Petersham, Massachusetts, United States -... | ecosystem: Environmental > Terrestrial > Soil > Temperate forest >...
TGCAAATTTTTTTTTCGCAGCTTTAAACTTTTACCCCTGAGGTCTTTTCCGTCAAAGTAGAGAAGGTCAAAAACTTCAAAAATAATATTCTTTTTTTCAGTCACAATTTTTCCGTCAAGAACCATCGTCTTGTCGAGTTTCTGCAAGTCGGAAACAATTTGCGGATACTTTTTCTCAAAGGGCAATTTGGATTTGGAATAAAGATGCACCCGGCGACCCTCAACTTCGGCGATGGACCGCAAGCCCTCCTGGTCTTTCTCAAATATCCAATTATCCCCTTGAGGAATTTGGCGACCCACGGTTGGAATCATGGGTTTTATCTGCCGGGGCATAGGCTGTCGCCCTTTTTCTGCTGCTTTCTCAGTTGGCTTTTCTATCTGCTTTTTCGGCGTTTGAGGTCTTTTTGCGAGCCAGATGTGGCCGTCGTTTTTGGCTTGAGTGGCGATTTCGTCTAGAGTGCGGCCCGTTTTGACCGAGGTTTCGTCGAGCTCGAAATTTCTCTTATAAGTCGAATGGGAATCTCTTTTCTTGACCAGAAGCCAGGGCTTTTCGTCGGCCCCTTTTTTGAGACGAATGAGGGCAAATTCTCCTTTGAGCTTTTTTCCGTTCAAGATGAACGTGAGATGTCCCTTGTCCATGGCTTTTTGCATCGCCAGTTCGCTTTGCTCGCGCGTCTCTGAGCTGCGCTCGATGTAAGTTCCCTCATCCCAAATCATCACCGTGCCGGCGCCATAATTTCCTCGGGGAATGATTCCTTCAAAAGACCCATACTCCAGTGGATGATCCTCGACAAAGACCGCCAATCGTTGATCTAAGGGATTGAGCGAGGGGCCACGCGGAACGGCCCAACTTCTAAATACTCCGCCGAATTCGAGACGGAAGTCATAGTGGAGCCGAGTTGCCCGATGAAGCTGCACGACGAACCGCAACTCCCCCTCTCCTTTTTTTATTTTTCCTGGCGGCTCTGGGGTTTTGGCGAATTTTCTCTTCCGATTATAAATCTTTAAACTCATATTTAAATGATGTTGGAAGATCGTCCCTTTAGCAACCAATCAGTTCGACATGATCACTTCGCGAGTTTCTTTTCGCTGTAACCGGCTATTACTTCTTCTTTGTGTGCTGCGAAAGCTGCAAGAACTTCTTCTTTCTCGCGCTTGGCTACATTGAAGAAATCAAGAGTACGTCCAAGTTCTGCAGCGACCTCGTCGAATTCTGCTGGCGAGATCTTAAGCTTACGATGGGCCTCTTCAAGACCTAAATTAGTTTTTCCTGGTTTTGTCGGCACATATTGAAGAGGGCCACCCGCCGCAGCGCTGACCCAAAGGGTTCGCATGAATTTAAGGCCAGGTAATCTGTCCAAATTTTCCGTATGCCATTTTCTGAGCGCTGGATTTTTTGAGTTTTCCCCGACGATAGGATTCTTTACAATAGCGTCGCTAAAGTGATCAACCACCGCGGCAATGGTATATATGCCGCCAAGTCTCTCGAAAAGACTCTTGTCTTCTTGTGCCGACGCTGGCTGCAGAAATGCACTAAAACAAGCTAGTATGGCGGTCATAATCGCAAATGATTTAAAAAGTAGAATTTTTGACTTCATGATCTTTTGTTTGCGGCTAACGATTTGCATGCTTCTCCCTTTCGACATTGAGTAGTCGAACCTTGATGCACCATCCATGCCGTTGAACCAAGCGCATAAAAGCCTTAAACATGTCTTTTCTAAACTTGGCCATTTGCGTTTGGGAGAATTTGCACCGAGCGAGAGAACGATCGCCCCAAGATGAATCGGAGCTTGAAACGAAAGCCTTTAATCTGCTCAATTGGTTTTTATCTGCGTTTATGATGAGAGCCTTTCGCCCGGCTTACGCGCAAATAAGTTCGCGGGCGCTTGTGTGAAGTTCGTCTAAAGCTTTTACTTAGAGTTCTGCGAGAAGACAGTCTATGACTTTTTGCAACTCCAGAAATAGCCGGAGCCTCCTCAAGCTTTTTTTCGCTCTTTTGAATCCACGAACGATAGGCCGGAAGTTTGGTATAAACGCTTTTATGAGCGCAATCATCTGGTGCGCGTGAGGGGTAGCCACGATTGGTTACCCCGGCTAATGCTATTTTACCTCCTTGCCTTAAGAAGGCCGGACCACCCGAGTCGCCATGACAGGCACCATGACCACGGGATTGATCCAAAATCATTTCTGATTTGCCGAGCCGATTTTTGAGTACCGAAACGTCTGCGCGACGTAAAACTCCGGCACCGGTTTTGGTTTGCGCATTTGAAATTCCGTAACCAGCTAAAGTCACTTCAGAGCCAGCTTTAATATCTTTATCAGAGCTCACTGTCGGAATCGTTTTGTAAGTTTTAGGAAGGCCTCCACTAAATTTCACAAGTGCGATGTCACCCTGGTCCATACCTTTGCCGGCATGTGTTTTCCATTTTGGATTTATGGCGACCGCATCAACCTCGCGACGAGGCGCTGAAGGTGAATGAAGATCCGGACCAAAAATGAGAGTGGGCTTAGCTCCCTGATTCGAAAGACAGTGGGCCGCCGTGACGGCCATGTCTTTGCGAATCAGAGAGCCTGTACAGAGAGCTCCGGACTTTCCGTCGGGCGAGGGATCAAAAATGCCGACGGTCGATGCCTGAATTGGATCTGTCGGCTTTACATTTTGTCCGCCAATCACATAGTCTTTAGCCGAAGCCTGGCCGACAACGAGTAACAAAAAAAAAGAATATCTTAAGGTCATATAGCACTCCTTTAAAGCGGTTTTGCAGAACCGAAGATTGCAAAGCCCGTAGAAGCGCGAAAACGAAATAAGGGCTGACTAGGACTCAAATTCGGTTCGAAATCTGACCGAGCTCAGCTCCTCGGACTAGCCTAGGACAACCCAAATGCACTCACCACCAGACCGTCGGTATGTCATCTATCATTTTGTCTGGCAAAACTTGGCATTTACCCGGGACCCGACTACCATCCTGTGTCGACTTTTCATGAGCAGACGCCCTAATAAAAATCCAAGATTTCGCCGATTCATCTATTACGCTTGGAGGAATCATGCGAAATCGAAATTACCTTGGTTTTGTCGTTATCATCATTTTTGTCTTCTTAATGGATGCTAAATCTTTCGGGATTCTTAACTTTTTAAGCTCTTCCAAACAAATGAACATCGGCCCCGTACGCGCAGATTTGTCTGAAGTAATCGGCAATGAGCTCTCCAAGTTGCTGAGTCCCTTCAGCAATTATATTAAGACAATTTTGGTAACATACGAATTATCGACGATGGCTAGAACCATAGAAGTAAAGGCCATCGGAAAAAATATTTTTCCGACACCAGAAAACTTCCCGCAGTATTTACGCGATACCATGCAATCCTCTCGCGACCCTAGCTTGGATTTGTGGGGCACACCCTATGTTTTTGAACGCCGAGGAAAGGTCGGCATCATTACCAGTTGTGGCCCAGACAAGCAGCGCGGCACCTCTGATGATATTCGACAGGAGCTCCAATTGCCATGACTCATCAGGTAATGATGGGATCTCAAACGGGCCACTATGCATTTGGCAAGTGTGATCATCGGTCGAAATAATTAAGATGGTCAGAGTCGACATTTAGGCGTATGGGTGCAGTTAAATCTGTGGATATGAATGCTCTGCTCTTCAAGTTGTCCGAGGAAAAAATGGAAAAATTCCAGGTTCCACATACTCAAAAGCCATCAAGAGGCAAAAAGACTAAGGAATCAATCCTCGTCATTGATGACAGTGCTGATACGTTAATCCTACAAAGACTTGTCCTTGAGTTAGAGGGCTTTGAGGTTTTCACTGCTCAAACTGGCGAAGAGGCTTTTGGAGTCCTCTCTGAAATTGATGAACCAGATTTGATTCTTCTCGATATGCAAATGGAGGACATGACAGGACTTGATTTCTTGACCATGCTCGAAGAAAAAATGCCTAAAATCATGAAAGCCGTTCCAGTCGTTTTTCTGTCGGGAGTGAACGAAGTTCCCGAAAGTAAAGCCGCGGGATTTATTCGCAAGCCCACTGACTCAGAAAACTTTTTGGTTTCTGTTCATGACTTTATCGAGATAGGGCACCACTCTCCGTACAAACATTAAAGTATTCAGTGGGAGCATTTGCAGAGATATTGCTTGCCACCTCTGAATTGAGGATGTCGCATGAATAATAGGAAGAAATCGACAGCAGTCCCCACGATTTGCATCATATGAAAACTCGAAGGGGGGCTTCACCGAAAACCGCAAGTAACTCCGGCACAGGCAACAAGAAGAGATCTGCTGAAGAGCTTGAGCCTCAAGTGACAGCCCAACCCGATGGTTTTCCGATAGTCGCGATTGGTGCGTCAGCCGGGGGACTCGAAAGTTTCATTCAATTGCTAAATCAATTGCCTTCTGATACGGGCTTAGCTCTCATTTTCGTTCAACATCTTGATCCAACACATCCAAGTCTTTCTACAGATATCCTTCGCCGTGCAACTCAAATGCCTGTCACCGAGATTCGCGACGGGGAGCCAGTTGAGCCAAACCATATCTATGCTCTTCCCTCCAATTACGATCTAAGCATCCAAAAAGCTATTCTGAAGCTCCAACCCCGCAGCCACTCTCGTGCCCCTCACAAGACGATAGACACTTTCTTTCAATCACTTGCCGGAGATCAGGGGCCACTTGCCATTGGAGTTGTTCTATCAGGAACAGCAACCGATGGCACCGAGGGCCTGCGAGCGATCAAGGCGGAGGGTGGGATCACCTTCGCGCAAACTCCAACGTCAGCTAAATATGATGGGATGCCGCGAGCAGCGATTGAGGCTAAAGTGGTTGATCTTATTCTTCCCCCTAGCGGAATCGCCGAAGAATTGGTCCGCATCGCAACTCATCTTCATATTACACTTCGCCATGGGTCCATCTCATCAACTTCCAGTTTGAGGGCTGATGAGAATTCTAAGGTGTCGCGAGATGCGCTGGGCGAGATTATCTCCCTCCTCCGACGCCAAAAGAACGTGGATTTTTCAGAATACAAGCAGACGACTGTCAGTCGCCGAATAATCAGAAGGATGGTCATTCTCAAGCTCCCCACTGAAAAGGCTTACGCCAGTTTTCTTAAAGAACATCCCGAAGAGATTAAGACTCTGTTTTCAGAGCTTCTCATACATGTGACTGGATTCTTTCGTGATCCAAAGGCATTTGCGGCCTTGAAGCAGAAGGTGTTCGCGCAAATTATCAAGAATCATACTCAAGGTTCACCCATTCGGGTCTGGGTCCCCGCCTGCTCTTCTGGGGAAGAGGCTTATTCAATTGCCATTTCACTTTTGGATTATCTGGGTGAAAATATCTCAGCCTCGCCAATCCAAATTTTTGCTTCAGACATCAGCGAAACGGCTATTCAAAAGGCGCGCCAGGGACTTTATCCTGAGGCCAGCGTGCAAAATCTCCCTGCGATATTCTTGCAACGTTATTTCACGAAGAGTGCTGGCGGATATAAACTAAATAAATCGGTTCGAGACCTTTGTCTTTTTTCAAAGCACGATGTGATCTCTGATCCCCCTTTCGCCAAGGTGGATCTTATTTCCTGTCGTAACCTTCTCATCTACTTCACCTCGGCCCTGCAAAAGCGGGCAATTCCTCTCTTTCACTATGCGCTCAACTCAGATGGCTTTCTCTTTCTAGGTCACTCCGAAACAATCGGTGAATTCTCAAATTTATTTCGAACTGTTGATAAACATAACAAGATCTATGAAAAAAAGCCTGCCGTGAATCTTCCAAGGGTTCACTTTACAAGTGGGAATTATGCGTCTGAAAAAGCCGGAGTCAACCTGAAGAAGGCACTTCACCCATCCAGCAATTTCGACACCCAAAAAGAAGTCGACCACATTGTCGCATTGAAATATGGGCCCAGTGGCGTGGTGGTCAACGACGATCTTGAAATTCTCCACTTCCGTGGGCGAACGGTTCCCTACCTAGAACAGCCGGCCGGACTCGCAAATCATCGCCTTTTGAAGATGGCCCATCCTGATCTCGGTCCAGAGTTGAGAGCGATTCTTCGATCCGCAAAAAGCCAAATCGTCTCGATGAGAAAAGATGGGATCCGTTTCGAAAATGATGGGCAAGTCATGGAACTCAATATCGAAGTGGTTCCAATCAACCCAGGCTTTGCTCCCAAGGAACGCCAGTATTTGATCTTGTTTGAGAAGGTCAACAACTTGAAACACGACCAACCTCCAGCAGAAAACCTTCGTCGGGGAGGAGCGAGAGTAAAGTTAAAAAAGTCGTCCTTTGACCCCAGTCAGGCAGAACAACGGATTGCGCACCTTGAACAACAACTGGCATCCAGCAAAGAGTATCAACAGGCTCTCGGTGAAGATCATGAAGCCACTAGAGAAGAAGTCACAGCCGCAAATGAGGAATTGCAATCGGCCAATGAAGAGCTCCAGAGCACGAATGAGGAACTTGAAACCGCTAAAGAAGAGCTTCAATCGACCAACGAAGAACTCATCACTGTCAATGAAGAGCTTCAAAGCAGTAACACCGAACTGGGGACCCTTAATAACGATCTGATTAACTTGCTTGGTAGCATTAAGATCCCAATCGTCATTGTGGGTGGCGACCATCGAATTCGCCGATTCACTCCCACAGCGACCAAATTGTTAAATCTCATCCCCACCGACATCGGACGGCCTATCCAAGACATTCGATCAAACTTGAATTTGTCCAATTTGGATTCGCTCATTTCTGAAGTCATGGTAAATTTGCGAGTCAAAGAGCTTGAGGTTCAGGATCAAAAAAACCATTGGTTTAGGCTTCAGATTCATCCCTATAAAACGACAGACAATAGGATCGACGGGGCGGTCTTGGCCTTCGTGGATATCGAGGGACTTAAATTAGCCCTCGGTCAACTTAAGGGGGCCCTGGATTACGCCACCGCTGTCGCCGACGCACTTCAGATTCCTTCTATCGTGATGGACCGAAATCTGCGAATAAAATCTGTCAATCAATTATTCTGCAAGATCTTTGAGATCTCCGCTCCAAACACGGAGGGCCGTCTTCTTACCGAACTCGGAAACAAAAATTGGAATGTTTCTGAGCTCAAAAAACGCCTGGAAGACACTATTCATCGAAACGAAGCGTTTCAGGATTTCGAAGTTTCCGGTCACTTTTCTGGCATCGGACACAGAACATTCTTGCTCAGTGCCAAGCAAATTCAATGGGCCGGACTTCCAGAGCCTGAATCTATTCTGCTGGCTCTTTTGGACATTACCGACCGAAAACAAATTGAACTCGCCGCCGAAAAAGCCAATCGTGCAAAAGATGTATTTCTAGCAACACTTTCTCATGAATTGCGAACGCCGCTGTCGTCAATACTCACCTGGGCGCAGTTGATTCAAAGGGGAAAAGTAGATTTTGAAAAAGCAAAAGTGGGAGCGGCCATCATTGAGCAGAGTGCCAAAACTCAAAGCCAACTCATTGATGACCTACTCGATATCTCCCGCATTGTTTCAGGAAAGCTTGCTCTCAATATCACAGAAGTCAATCCCGGAGCGATGATCACAATCGCAGTGGAGGCCGTGCGTTCGATGGGTGAGAAAAAATTAATTCAGATTGAGACCGCATTAAGTTCCGAGAACGGTATCATCCTCGCCGATCCCATTCGTCTACAACAGATCATCTGGAACCTTCTTACCAATGCTGTCAAATTTTCGCCTAAGAATAGTAGAATTGGAGTGCGTCTCGAGTATACTGGAGATCAAATGAAGCGCTTTGCCCAAATCGAGGTGATCGACCAGGGAAAGGGCATCTCTCCAGAGTTCCTTCCATATATTTTCAATCGCTTCAGCCAAGCTGATAGCACGTCCACCAGAGTACATGGCGGTCTTGGCCTTGGTCTTTCTATTGTTCGCAGTCTGGTAGAGCTGCAAGGTGGCAGCGTACGAGCTGAAAATTCAGCCACAGGCAAGGGCGCGATCTTTACGATCGTTTTCCCTCTCACGTCACCTAATGGTGCAATAATTCAACCTGCCCAGCAAGAAAAGTCTCGACAGGATTTCGAGAGCGTTGTCGAAGACCCACCCTCTCTTGAGGGCTTGCGCATACTCGTAGTTGATGATGACGATAGTACCCGAGATTCTTTAACGATCTATCTTAAGTCTTTTGGAGCGGAAGTCATCGATGCCGACTCGGCGAGTGAGGCTCTAATGCTGCTTCCGGATTTTAAGCCGCACATTTTGGTCAGTGACATTGCAATGCCTTACGAAGATGGTTATTCATTGATACGTAAGATCAGGAGTTTGAATCAAATTGAAGGGCGAGATCTGCCCGCATTGGCATTAACAGCTTACGCATCTGATGAAGACGGCAAAACGGCTCTTGCAGCAGGATTCCAAGCCCATATTGCAAAACCGGTTGAAGCCTATGAATTAGCAAGAGCCATCTTCAAATTTGCTGATAGACAGCAGAAATGGTAGGCTGGCGGTCGATAAGGCCAAAATACAACAAGACATTATATAATGATTCCAAAATTTCATACTAGATCGGCGGATGGGCTTCATGTTGTTTACCTAATAAATCTCTGATTTGATCCCTCAAACCACTTTGATGCCACTCACTTTGAAAGAGTCGGCCGTTTAAGAAAAAACTGGGCGTTTTATGAACTCCTAATTTTTTGCCTGTCATCATATCATTCATAATTTTTGCACTAACTTCTTTTGACTCGATATCCTCACGAAATCTCGATTCGTCTACGTTCTGCTGCAAAAGAAAATGCGTGAGCTTTTCGTCGTTGATCAAGTTTTGCGACCCAAACAAAAGTTGATGGGCTGCCCAAAAGTGGCCTTGACGACCGGCGGCCTCGGCAAACTGCGAGAGAAGAAACGCCCCAGGATGCAATTGCACCAAAGGAAAGTGCCGGTAAACAAATCGAATGACTTCTTGGTATTCAGCGAGAGTCTCTTGAATCACCGGAAAGGCTGCTCCTGAAAACGGGCAACGATAGTCGGCATATTGGATAAGAGTAATCGGGCGTTCGTCATCGCCCTTGACATGATCATCCTTGGCAATCTTTAAGTCAGATTTGAGCTCTTTCATTCCTACCTCACAGCTTATCTCAAAAAATCTGTGATAAGTTTGATGGTTGCGGTCTGATTTTCTTCCATAAGCCAATGGCCCGCGTGCGCAACGATAGCCTCTGTGACATTGCTCGCGGCGACTCGCATGACAGTGGACATCATGGGGCCGAAAGATTTTTCGCCACCGATTGCAAGGACAGGCATCGTCAGTTTGCCTTTAGCCAAGAATTCTTGATTGTCGATTGCATCTTGGTCAAAGGCCTTGAATTGTTCGAAGCCCGCATGCATCGCGCCCGGCTGCGCATAGAGTTCAGCATAATGCCTGCGGGTTTCTTCATCGAACATTTTCGAATCATAGGAGAACTCATTCCAAAAACGATCGAGATAAATCCGCTCACGACCCTTCACCAGGCGTTCAGCATCTGGGCCCCAAAAAGAAAAGTGCCAAAGGGCATGATCACGGATAATCTGATCCCAAGGCCCAACACCAGGTAGAGGTGCATCCATGATTATAAATTTTGCGATGAGCCCGGGGTATTCTGCCGCGAGTGCATAACCAACCATATTGCCGATATCATGCGTAACGAGATCTGCGTGCTCAACTCCGAGTTTTGCCAATACTCCCGCAATGTCGTGGCCTTGGTTTTTTTTGTCATAACCTCCCGATGGACGTTCTGATTTCCCCATGCCACGCAAATCGGGCACAATAACCGTGTGGTCTGTTGCAAGAATACTAGCTAATGGCGCCCACATATCGCCGGTTTCCCCATATCCATGTAGCAAAACAACGGCTGGACCTGAGCCACCGAAGCGCGTGTATATGTGCGTAGAGTTCGTGGGGATCATTTCAATTTTGAAATTCGCCGGAAAGGGCTGGACTTCAGCATGAGCTTGCACTGTCAAAAATATGCAGACAAAAAAAAGAATTAGGTTTTTCATTTTTGAACTCCCTTGATCTACACTGAGACATTTGCAGCAAGACCGGTGCCACTTTGCCGATTCACTCGTGGACCAAGGCGTTCATTTGGGCGCGGAATTGATAGGCGCGCCGGACATTTGGACTCATGGTTTTTGAGGGAACCCGTCTAACTACTTATAAAAGGCAACTGCGACGGCCGCAAAAATCAGAGAAAAAGAAAAGATATATCTTAAATTTAATCCTTCGCCTAAAAACAAAGCGGCAAAGATGATAAATACTGCAAGGCTAATACACTCTTGCAAAATTTTAAGTTGGTAGGCCGTCAATGCACCGTAACCAAAACGATTGGCCGGAACCTGAAATATATATTCAAAAAATGCAAGCCCCCAACTTGCGACGATGGCAATCCAAAGAGGCAAAGATTTGAACCTCAAATGACCATACCAGGCGGCGGTCATAAAGGTATTGGAAATGGTCAACAAGATGGACGTTCTCAAAATTTTCACTTCTCATCCTTTCTAATAATCTAATGGAGCTTTTGCACTCAAAGCTTTATCTTGGCATACCAGTGACTTGCTGGCAACTCGAGGAAAGCTCAGACTTGGTGATGGAGGCTCAGTTAAGATTATTTTTTTGAGAGTTTTTCGCGTCCAAAAAAAGCACGCTTCGTTGAACGCCGGGATTCTTTGTCGTCAGAATAATCGACTAAAAAAAGTTCTTTGGTAAAATTAATGGCGATAATTTTTCCGGATAGTTTTTTCGAACCAAACACAGAGTCACCATTTATAATTACCGAATCACCAACGGCAAAACTCGCCAAACTCCCCGAGCTTTTACTGAGCTCGAGAGGAGAACTACGTTTGCGAACATGCCACAACTTATAATCAATCAGTAAGTCGCCATTTGGAAAGACACCTGCCACTTCGCCCTCTGGAAATGTAGGGGGGAGGGAGTGTTTAACTTGAGAATAGACTTTATCGCCGACATTGAAACCGCCTGAACTCAAGGACTTGTCCATTATGGCGATATCTTTTCGATCCCACGAATTCTTGAACCACGAAAGCTTACCAGATGATTTCAGCTGAAGCTCATATCTGCCGTTTGCTTTTAAATCCTTGACCTCAACAATTTTAAAAAAATTTTTGTAAGAAGTGCTGACGACCCCCACTCTTTGACCTACGCTCAAATTTGGACCAAGACGCGCGGGAGGGTTTTTTATATGCTTAAGTAGATCAATCGAAATGACTATCGCGTTCTCGCCATCATCCAAATCAACTGCGACATCGCCGTTTGGAAAAAGACCGCTGATTTCTCCAGTCTTGCCATCTTTTGCCATCACACGCTGACCCACCGAGAACCCGCCAGACGCCAAATTTGTATCTGTAAGCGCAATCTCCTCACGTGAAAAAGAAAAACCATTTTCAAGTTCTATAATATTATTTTGCAAAATCCGAGAGACAAACCTGGTACGGATTTTCTGCGAACTCTTAAGTCGAACCTTTTCGCCGACTTTAAGTGGCCTATTGAGCTCAGGCAAAGCCACATCAGGCGTGAGGTATTTGATCGCATAGGCGGTCATCGATCCACCCAGGTCGACAGCGACCTCGCCATTAGGAAAAATCCCAACGATGACTCCACGACTATTACCGCCGGCCATGACGCGATCACCGATCGAATAGCCACCAGAATTGAGTTTCGTATCATAGACGGCGATAGCCTCGCGACTAAAATATCCATCGGTAAAAGAGACTTTAACTGAACCCTCTGCATCAATATCGCGAACTGTTTCTTGATGAAGCTGATTGCCCCAATGTTTTTTATAAACGAGTTGCCCGATCTCAAGTGGAGGTCTGAGATCGATACTCGGCTGCTTCGCTACCTCAGGCTCACTATGAATTTGGCTTTCAGCCGCCGGTTCTGCTGGCGGCTCTTCTGCCGACTCTTCTGTTGGATGCAAGCGATGATCGGTCGCCCTAAGATCCAAAGGGCGAGCAGTTGACATGACGACTGCGGGCAAAATATTGACGGTCACTTGTTTAATCTCGGTCGTGAGCCGTTTATTTGTCGCAATACGATTTGGTAAGCTTGAATTAAATTCGTGCGCAACCGTATAAATACTGACCATACTTCTTAAAACTTCTGAAACATATGGAAGAATTTGGCTCTTGAGAAGGCTCTGGGCCTGGTCAGGCAGATTTGCAAAAACTTGCGCGTGTTCGAGTTGCCCGAGCAAGGCTTCGGTCACGGTAATTTTATGATCAAGATCGCTTAATACAAAAGACAATTCACCTTGAGTTTTTTTATAGAACTCAATTTCTGTCTGTAAACGGACACGAGCTTCTTCGGCATCAAAGTGACGCTGCTGGATACTTTTTTCTAAAGCTTGAATTCGCTCTTCACTGTGAATTTTAAAAGAACCTAAAACTTTTTCTAACAGCTTAGGATTAGCCTGCGTCGCCTTTTGAAGGCGTACCAAATCCTTTGAAAGCTTTAGTGTCAACAATGTTGCATCCTTTTGACTTGAAAAACTGGCGGTTAAAAGTGGATTGCGACCAAGCTCAGTAATCATCGCAGATAATTTTTCATCAGCAGAGTTAATCATCGTCGCATACATACGGATGACCTCGTCTTCGGCATCCTTATCTTGAGGATTATTTAGGATCTCAAGCATTTTTTGAGAGAGCTCGGTAGGATCCACCTGTTGGCTAGACGGCGTGAGAAACAGCTCTTCACAAAGTCCGCCAGCTCTTGCCACCGGTGAAAATAGACATGACAAGCTCACGACAATACTGAAAAGTTTCGTATGAAAGCTCAACTTTTTCTCGTCTCTGGTAATTTTCTTGGTCATTTTCTTGTTGAGCTTCATGGGGTGCTTTCTTCAACAATAGAAAGTTCAGACAAGCTATAGATTCTATAAACCTCTCTATAGTACTGTCTATGATGGTTCTCGCCTAAATCGACGACCACTTTGCCCGTGATCCTGCTAAAGGCAATTACGCGCCCTTCAAAACCATCTTTAGTGACGACTTTGGTCCCATGTTTGGGATCCACTTTAAGATTTTCAAAGCTTCCCTCGATTTGATAGATTTTTTGTGCGAGCTCTTTTACAGAGAAGATTTGGCCGCCTATCCATTCCTTCTCGTCTATTTTATCCAAAAATGCGATGTAGAGATCACCGTTTTCAAACATTCCCTTAACTTCAACTGGACGAGATTCGATAAAAAAGCGATCACCTACAGTATAGCCACCCTTTTTCAAACCCGCAGTCGTTAAACCAATTTTTGCACGTTTATATGTTTCTCCAGTCTCATAGGTCGTATTCGCAAGCCTGATATGTCCATCTCTTTCGAGACCAACCACATAACCAATGCCACGAATCTTGGCTCTAACAACAACCTCTTGACCAATCTGTAGGGGATGAGCAAATTGTTGGGCGAAATCAAGACTTGTCTCGTTGATCTTTCTGAGATTGCTGATGGACTCTTTAACAAAGGCATTCGTCTCTTTTTCAACCTCGACTTCAATGATCACGTCGCCATTGGGCAAAAAACCTCTTATGTCAGCAAAATATTTACCGCTGACATTCACTCGTTCGCCGATTTCAAAACCTTCTGAGCTGAGGTGCTCGGTCCGTACTGCCAAGTCAGAGCGTTTGAAAGTAAGATACCTTTGGCCGTAACCGCCAACAGAAACTTCGCCATCCTGAAAAATCGTCACGACTTGGCCAATGCCGTAAACAGTCGCAACCTCTTGTCCCTGGACAAGAGGTTCATTGAGTTTGTCGAGCTCCAAAGCTCTGACGCCTTTGAAGCCGTGCCTATCTAACGGTTTCAAATTCACCGGTCGATTCGCCGTCATCACAACTGCTGGAACAAGATTAACGATGATGCTTTCAATTTCGCTGATCAGACGTTTGTTGGTCGCAATTCTTGGAGCTAAACCGTAGCTAAACTGCGTAGTCACCGCGTAAATAGACGCCATATTTTTGAGGACGCCTGCCAGATGGGGAAGAATCGTCATCTTGAGGCTTGCCTGTGCACGATCTGAAAGTGAGCCAAAGACTTGCGCATGTTCAAGTTGACCCATCAGCTCCTGAGTTGCGTCGATTTTAGTTTTTAGATCATTGAGGACCAGAGTAAGGTCTTGTTCGGTGCGCACATAAAATTCATTTTCCTTGGTCATCTGAGCCACTGCCTGAGTGACATCGAAATGACCTTGCTGTACCTTTGCCTGCAGGGCCGCAATGCGCTTTTCACTGTGAAAATGAAATGTCCGCAACACTCGTCCCATGAAATTGGGATTTGCCGCCGTCGCTTTTTGCAAGCTCACGACGTCCTTCGCCAACTTCATATTTAGAGATTCAGCTTCGGGGCGCCCCGCATAGGTTGAGGTCAAAAGTGGATTTTGACCCAACTCAATAATTAAATCAGAGAGCTTTGCATCGGCGGAATTAATCATCTGCGAAAATAACTTTATGACTTGGGTTTCAGCTCCCGCATCTTGAGAATTCTCTAACAGCTCAAGCATTTGCTCGGCGGTTTGAGTTGGGTCGCTACCAAAGAGCTCTTCACAAGTGGCCACTCCAGCGTTTGCTTTTAGGGAAATACCGCCGATCAAAAGACCTGCAAAAAGAAATACCACAATCGTCTTGCAGCCCATTTTTGTAAGCTTAAATTTTTTCAAGATTTGTTCTCCAGCTTTCAAAATCGCAGCCTTATCGTTTCTAGCTTAAGTATTTCGGGAGATGACTTGCAAGCTCAAGGCCACGACTTCTCAAGGCAACAGACTTAAATTCGATTGCTTGCTTCGAGCTGGGGGAGATGAGGCGGATTTTTGTTAGACAGCGAAAACTATTTAGACAGCTGTGACTTGCGAACTAAAACAAATAGCTCAACACCAGCTCTGCACCATAACGGTCAGTCTTGCTATTGGGTTCAACGATGACTTGATTAGCTCCGGGAGCAAGGGTGGCATTGGTCGTAGAATTACTTTGTCCAATTTCGCTATGCTCATACCATGGGATAAAGCCAATCATCATCGGATCAAGTTGCCATTGAAATGGGATCGCAAATCGATAGCCAGTTTTCGGCGCCAGATTCATGGTCGAATCTTGGCCATTCGCATAAGTCCCCGAAGTAATCACATCAATTGTTCCACCCGTCGTTGGGCGCATCGAGACATCAACACCATAGTTGAAAGATGGACTCCCAAGCCACAGCACAAGTCCAATCGGCATATACGACCAATGATAGATTTCACGATAGCCTGGACTACCTGCCAAAAAGCGATCCCAAACCCGATATCCATAGCCAATATAAAAAAATATATTATTTGTAAACGCCAAATTGACGTCGGCTTCATAATCCGTAAACGAAAGTATATCGGTGCCGGTCACGGGAGCGCCAGTGTTGAGGTCTGCACCATCGTAATTTGAATTAATATTTTGGGCAAACTGATAGCGAAGACGAAGGTGGCTTAAGTTATCGGGAGCAAAAATCTTCGCTTCAAGAAGCCACATCGGAAAGCTCGCCGTTTCTGAACTCTTTGCTGGAGCGGTCAGAGTTTCTTTATAAGCAAAATTCTCATAACTCGTGCCGAGGCCGAAACTAAAAGATTTGGCGAAAGTCAGAGGTGAAGCTAACTGCAAAAGAGCGAACATGAAAACCAGCCGATAGACAAATGAATGCTTTGAATGTTTGTTCATACCAACATTATCTGACATCGAGGTTTATCTGTCTACTAGACCTAAGGAATATTGGGACTACCTGGGATGAGTTCGCGAGTGATCGAGAGCTTCACTAAGAGACGGCCTTGAAGTGCTCCGATTTTTGTGTTTTTGGTAGTCGAATGATAAAACATGTATTTGGGGATTTATGATCTATTTTTAGCTCACCTCGATAGCTCTGAATGATACCAGACGAGATGCTAAGACCGAGTCCCGTTCCTTTGCCAATTTCCTTTGTCGTAAAAAAAGGCTGAAATATCTTTCTTTGAATATCCAAAGGAATGCCTTTTCCGCTATCTGTTACTTGAATTTCTACCCAATCCTTCTTATTAGAGACTGATATTTTTATCCATTTCTCTTTTAAATCCATTATCGCATCATTGGCATTGTTCAAGAGATTGAGTAGCACTTGAGAGAGCTCTGTCGCTCTTCCCTCCAAACTTAGATCTTTCTTGAAATCTTCGATGCTCACCCGCACTCCAAGGTACTTGAAACGTTCATTACAGAAACTCAGGGTTTCTTCAATCAGTTGATGAACATTGACCGCGCTAAAAGGATCATTACTCCCATCGCGAGAAAAAGATCGTAAGCCTTGCACGATCCTAGCAATTCTATCCGTCGTTTTTTCTATTTTAGAAGTAATTTCTTTGACCAAAAGAGTATCTAATGGGTTTTCGACCACTATTTCTTGAAGTTGGCTAGAGAGGGTTTTAATTACGGCAAGAGGATTGTTGATTTCGTGTGCCACGCCGCCAGCCATTTCTCCCAGCGAAGACAGTTTAGAAGCGATGACCATCTTCGCTTCTTGGTCTGCGATTAAAGCTTGCGCGCGTTTTGCTTCAGTTATGTCGGTCGAAATTCCGCAAATTGCATAAACTTGCCCGCTGTGATCCAAAAGAGGAAACTTGACCGAAAAATAAGTGTGTAAGCCATCCTTTTGCGGGGCGAGCTCTTCTGACTGAACAGGTTTTCCGGCCTTTATGACATCTAAGTCATTTTTTCGAAAAACCTCAGCGATTTCTTTCGGAAAGAGATCAAAATCGGTTTTCCCTTTCACTTCATCCCACGTCAGCTCAAACAGATCGAGATAGTACTTATTTGCAAAGAGATACTGCCCTGTACAGTTTCGTGAATACACAGCAGAAGGTGTGTGATCAATAAGAGTCTGCAATAATTGTTGAAATTGGTTCTCCGCCGCGTTCAACTGATGATTGACAAGTTGTTCACCGGTTTTCAGTTTGCCCATAATTTGCGGCTCCGCCTAGACTAAATACGAGAATTGTCGGATCTCGAGTTGCTGTGGGCCTATCGGCCCAATGCTCATACTCCTGAAATCTAAATTTCTAACTTCCCAGTCTCGACTTCAATACCTAAAACCTTGGTTCAGCTCTATACAAATCGTATTTTTAATGGATAATAAGGGGCAAATAAAAAATCCACTGACCTTGGACAACAAAATGATTCTCTCAAGTCAACCAAACGAAACCATCAGCTTAAAAAAACTCCTCACGACTGCAGTCGTGGTCGCCGCCTTGGGCTATTTTGTCGATATTTATGACTTACTTTTATTTAGCATCGTGCGCGTGAAGAGTCTGACAGACCTGGGATTATCTGGAGTTGAGCTTACCGATAAAGGCCTTCTCTTAATCAATATGCAGATGGCAGGAATGCTGATCGGTGGAATTTTCTTTGGAGTTTTGGGAGACAAAAAAGGCCGGCTATCCATTTTATTCGGGTCTATTCTTCTTTACTCGATCGCTAATATCCTCAACGGATTTGTACGGGACTATCAAACCTATGCCCTTCTACGTTTTTTTGCAGGGGTGGGTTTGGCCGGAGAACTAGGCGCAGGCGTTTCATTAGTGTCTGAGTCGCTACCGAAAGAAGTGCGTGGCCTTGGCACTATGATCATCGCCTCGGTCGGTGTCAGTGGCGCGATATTCGCTTGGGTGGTTTCGGATTTATTTGCTTGGCGCACGTCCTATTTTATCGGCGGAGGACTCGGCTTACTTTTATTGGCACTGCGCCTCGGGGTATACGAGTCCGGACTATTTTCTAAAATGCACGAAAACAAAGAGGTCTCAAAAGGAAATTTTTTAAGCTTGTTTACCAGTCTTGACCGTTTCAAACGTTATCTTTCATGCATACTGATCGGCTTTCAGTTCTGGTATATGGTGGGGATTTTGATTACCTTATCCCCCGAGTTCGCAAAAGCCTTAAATGTCGATGGTTCGATCCTGGCTGGTAAGGCCGTCATGTTTTGTTATGCAGGTCTGACTCTAGGTGATTTTGCTTCTGGCCTACTCAGCTATCTCTTTAAGAGCCGCAAAAATATTTTAATTTTATTTATGCTTTTATCAAGTCTAGCCAATATCGCGTTTTTTTATGTGGGCGGAGTGAGTAGCAGTTTTTTTTATGGTTTATGTTTTTTGATGGGTCTGTTTTCTGGATATTGGGCTTTGTTTGTGACCGTCGCCGCCGAAAACTTTGGAACCAATCTGCGAGCTACGGTTGCCACGACTGTGCCTAACTTTGTTCGCGGCTCCTTAGTTCCCGTGTCGGCGCTATTTGCGTACCTTAAAACACAAACGGATATGATCCATGCAGGGATGATTGTCGGTCTAATTTGTATCGTGATTTCGTTTTTGGGTATTTTTATGTACCGAGACACTTATTTCAAAGACTTAAATTATTATGAATAGAAAGTGGTTTACCACGCTCAGGCATGCACTAAAGCTTTCCAACTTTGAGCAGAAATTCGCGATCACGAACTTCAATATCCACAAGATGCAGCCCCGGAAGCGCGGGGATGAGTTTATCTGGATCTAAATGAACCCCCAAAACCCGAGAATGATCTTTCTGCTCTCCTTTGTAGTCGAAACGGCAAATACCTCTAAGTGATTTATCAAGACGATTTTTCATCGATTCAAGAATAAAACCCGTCATAAATTCCAAATCGAGACCTGCAATCTCGACATCTCTGACGCTCACATCAAAGGTATCGGCAGCCTCATCGTTGGTTTCAAAATCAACAATGGTATCAAAAGGGATCGCAAAGAAAAATTTATGGTATTTTCCAGAAACATGCAGACCATCTTTTTTTAGCTCAATTTTCAAATCAGAGAGTTTGGAGCCCATCGATTTTTT
>Ga0207070_1107_pt2 | contig 18765 bp, 20 predicted proteins | sample Alteio_BWMinHeat_92_FD_153591 | JGI IMG/M metagenome (GOLD analysis project Ga0207070, IMG submission 153591) | Enriched cells from forest soil in Barre Woods Harvard Forest LTER site, Petersham, Massachusetts, United States -... | ecosystem: Environmental > Terrestrial > Soil > Temperate forest >...
AGAGCAAATCTCTCAAGTTCATTCGACGAAGGGGGTTCGGCATCGTCGATCTGCTTTTCCAGTGCATTGGCTGTTGAAATCTGGCTCTCTAACGAGGCAATCCTACCTCTCAGTGGGGTCACGTAATCTCGAAGTTGTTCAACAGAAAAGATGCCCGTCCCATAGGCCCTTGTATAGCGGTCCTCCTGCTCTCGTAGTCCACCGATCTCTTTCCTTATAGCCTCAATATCTGTGACTGAGCCCTGGGTCTTTTCTCGCCGTTTATCCATCCAACGCCTAGCTTGTTCAAGCATAAGATCCTTTGAGGTCATTAGCTCCACGATCTTTGACCAAACCATAGCGTCAGCGAGATCGCCGTTTACTGCTTTTCTGGAACACGACGGTGGGAGAGGGAACCTATGGAACTTATTGAGACATCTGTAATAGCGATTTCGACCTTGATGGCCTGCCGCCCCGCTTCGCGTGTAGCCGCATACGCAGCGCATCTTTCCCGACAAGAGGTACTTATATTTCTTGTTTCTACAATAAAGTTGAGTATTGATTTTTAATTGCTGCTGTACCCGTTCAAAAAGTACTGGATCAATAATCACTGGAGTCGGAATTTTAATCCACTCTGCCTCAGGTCTTCGCTTACGACTAGTTTTATCTCTTTTCCTGTACTCATCTTTTGTTTTAAGGGGTTTTTTCGGAACTACGCTGTAATAACGACCAAAATAGGCCTCTCCGATATATGTTTTATTTGTCAGAACCCTGGATGTCGTACTCATGTTCCAAACACCCCTTTTACTTCTACGCGGTAGGATGTTCAATTCTTGCAGCCGCTTAACGACACCGCGCATGGTCATTCTTTCGTCGGCGACAAGGGAGTACATCAGTCTAACGACGCGTGCTTCGGATTCATTAATGATGTAGTGGCTTTGGCGAAAATCTGCATCTCCGGACCTCCCGTGTTTCTTTACGAATGTGTAGCCATACGCAGCCTCTGTCACGATAATATGACCCTCCTTAGCTTTGCGAATTTTTCCCAGCCGAGAGCGTTCCATTATTTTCGTCCTCTCGTATTCGGCAAACAAACCTCGTACGCCATGCAGAATCTTATCCTCGCTATTTTTAGGAGCTTCTACAGTAATAAACATTATCTCTTTTCCCGCATCTTTCACCTCGTCCATTACAAGCTCTTGGTAAGAATATCTACGGGCGAGTCGATCGGGATCGTATATTAAAACGCCATCCCACATGTTTTTCTTTACGTCATGACGTAGCTCGTCGAGGGATGGTCTTGCGAGAGCATCTCCACTCCAACCATCGTCGATATATTCTTTGACGATCGTGTATCCATTCTTCAGTGAATGTTCCCTAAGAGCGAGTAGTTGAGTTTGTATCGTCTTTTGGACTTCTTGCGACGACGAAGACACCCTCGCATATATGGCAATCAATTTTAAACTTTTTTCTGAGATATTGGTCATATTGATTTTTTGTTTTTGTGTTTCTCTAAGAACTTCTTAACGTCATCCTCCGGTATACGCCAAAGGGAAGTTTTGCCTTTCCCTAATTTGTAGCCCTTCAGGTCGCCGCTTCTGAGCCATCGCTCGATAGTGCGCGGGTGAACTCTGAAATACCTCGCCACCTCTTCTCGGGTCAAGAATTTCATACGTTCATTATGTGTCTAGTTATACATAAATGTCAAAAAGCAGATGTGGACAGCCGGGCGTCATACTTTATCGGCCTTTTCCTTTGTTCTTAGGGCGCTATTGAACCACCCCTCTTGGGTCACGGCGCTGATGAGCGCTGCTTCTTCCATTACGCGTTCGAATAGCACATCAAAGGCACGATCCAGGCAGCGTGTGATTTCTTTAGGTTCCGCAACGGCAAGCTGGTAACTCACCACAAGTTCTTGTTTCTGGCGCTGAGACCCGGATGACTGTTTTTTCGGCAGAGACATAAGCTGCACGAATCTACTCCCTCTCCAAAATCTGTCTCAAAAGGGCTCGTTGCTCCTCAGAAAGACCCTTGGCGTCCTTGTTCGTATTCTGCAGCTCCTTCAATTTTTGAACGATTTTGACCGCATCCTCATCGTTCATGCTCCCGTAGCCGTAGGCACCGAACGTAGTGCCAACATCCTCATGCCCGAGATTGAGGCTGATTGCCTTTTTCTCTTCTTCGGTAAGCCGCGTCTTGCTAAGGATGCTCACGACCAGATGCCGGAATGAGTGGGGATGGTAATAGTGCACGCTCGCATCCGCGCACCTTTTCTCCTATATCTTCCGTGCCGCGCTTGTGCTGCTCCAAAACGTGCGTCCGACCTGCGTTTTGCTGTAACCGGGGGAGCCCACGCCGCACAGGGTAGCCGGAAAGATGGGATCATCCGGCTGGAAGTCTTTTTTCTCAAGATGCTCAAACCACTCCATGAAATACCGCTCCGGCTTATCCCAGCCTATGGGAAAGAACGTCGTCAGTATCCTTTTTGAGTTTTTGGTGTGAACGCCGTCGCCGGGGTTTTGGTTGATGCGCTTTCGTTCCTTGTCGAAGTTTTTCATTCTCAGAGAGACGTAGGCGAAGATACGGCAGCCGGTAATGAGGGCGAAGCAGATCATCGCACGGTCCCGCATGTCTATCTCGTTTTTGACCTCGATGCCCTCGATGATTTTCTTGGCCTCCTCAAGCGTCGGCATCCTCCTCGTGGTTCCGGATCGTGCGATGCGGGCGTCTCCCTTTGAAAGGCGCAAATAATCCACTTCATTTTTCAACACCTTATTCCGGTACCCCGGTTGCTCCGAGAGCCACTCAAAAAACCTCTTGAGGCGGCGCAGGTAGTTATCTTGCGTCCTGAGGGAAAGCTGCCCCGCCGCGGTCTTGGTTTTTCTCGACCGCAGCCAGTCCCGAAAAGCAGTCGCCTTTGTTTTGTCGAAGTTGGCGAAGTCGTCGTTATCTGTGAACGTCTGCCATTGGCCGATTGCCTCGGCGAACTTGGTCAGCGAGTCTTTGGCAAACCCCTCGCCGCCCTTCAGCTGTTCGAGAAACTCTCGTTTCCGCAGCTCGTTTTCGTAGGTTGTTTTTGTCATGTTGGGGGTAATTGCACGTATGCTTGATAACGGACATTTAAACGCTAAAGGGGAGTATCAAATAGTCCCTTTTGGTAGGGTTTAATTATCCGGGTCATTTTCCCGTTACAGACACTACAAATGCCGACTTTTCTATCGCTGAGCGTCTCGACCGACTCCCTTTTTGCGTGTCGCGGCACCTTGCATCTGAGGCAGTAAAACTCATTTCGCTTCAAGTGAACTTTCTTTTTTGAGTCTTTGTTTTTGAGGAACACTTTCAGATCGGAACCTGTGATGAGGATCGGCTTTTTGCCCTCCTCCACGACCTGCAAGCCAGCATCAATCCAGCGCAGGCAGGTCTTTTCGTTAACGCACAAAATATCAGATAGCTGTTTGATGTTGTAGCTCATGTGTTTTTTTATACCCTTCGGGTTAATCTTGGTCATCGGTCCAACCCACTCTTTGCTTGGCGCATTTCGAACACCTCAACAAAAAGCAGGCTAGTGTGAAGCGTACAGAACCCTCCTGTATCAATGCAAAAAGAGGGTTTGAGAGGGTTTTTGTTCAGGAATGCAATAAATAAAAAGGAAAAACATCAGCGCAGCGAAAACCCACCGTGCTTCCCTGTGCCTATTTCGGAAAATGCCTCTGATTACTTGAGTTGGAGTGCAACACTATCGCCACCGTGGTGGTAGGCAAGAGATACGTGGCCCTTCAAGCCCTTTATCGTCTGTAATTCCTTCATCGCATAGCCTATAATCTCGCGCTGGCGAGCAGATCCGGTATAGAGGTCGTTCAATCGACTATCCACGCTGTCTTTGGAGAGTTTAATTGCATCAAACACAACGCCTACGTCTTTTGCCACCCCCGGGGTCTTTATGAGAGTCTCAATAAGTCGGTACTTCCTTGTTTGAACCTTTCCGATAAAAATACGCGGGCCTTCTTTGAAAAACTTGATATAGCCCTTCCCATTTTCTACAAAAAGGGTCGGTTTCCGCGAAGCTACGCCCGCAGTGGGGTTACTAGGCGCACTTTCTGTAGCCCCTTTATTTTCTCCAGATAAAGCAGATAACAATTGCGCCTTGTAGGAATCGTAAAGCCTCTCAAAATCGGGTGAGAAGTTGATGCGCAGAAAAGGCAACTCCTCGTATTCTCCCACCCTTATAAATTCAAAATTGCTTATAAGCTTGCTCATTTTGAATCTTTGTAAAACGTCTCCGAATTCCGTCGGAGAAAAGCCGCCGTCTTGATACCACGATATATATTTCTCCTCCGATACGAGATGCCCTAGACCCTCGTTCGATGGGTCGCGTGCACCTTCAGTATCCTCAGGCGTAAGATCGCGTACCTCGTATAATTTCTCCAAGATATAGCGTGTGATCTTTAGTCCATATCGCTTTGTGGGTAAGGACATATCTTCTTTCCCGGCATTCGTCTTCATTTCCCCTAATTAGGCTCCAAAACATATTATTTTTCAAGTTACCTTTATGAGTAGTGCTTTCTTTATCTGATCATTTGCGTGTGGACGAGCCGTCAAAAATATGGTATGAGGCTGTGAACGTTGCCTCGGCAACCTCTATGAAATTAGGCACATCTAGTATAGTTTTCCGGCCTGAAATGGGCTTTTTCACTTCGAGTTCCATCATATTCGCAGGTTCCTTTGTCGTAAACGTACTGAATTACATATTTACGCTCGTCGTAAGTCGTATTTTGGGAGTTGAGGAGTTCGGGCAAGTGGCGTCACTTTTGAGCCTCTTTTTGCTCATCACGGTGCCCGCCACAGCCCTTAGCATGCTTATGGCTCGTGAAACGGCTTTTCATAAAGAGCATGGGCCTTCGACTCTTGAACACCTCTTTGCCGGAATGCAAAAACATTCGGCTCTGGCCGCTCTCGCGCTTTGGGTATTCTTTTTAGCTTTGGCGCCACTCATCGCAGATTTTCTCAACATATCACTCATCCCACTTGTCATCTTCAGTCTGGTCGCCCCACTGAACCTCATCGGCGCACTGCAAGCGGGAACTCTGCAGGGCTTGCAGGAATTTGTCTCACTCTCTATACAAAACATATTGGGCGCAATCATCAAACTTGCCGCATCGATCGTGCTCGTTGCCGTCGGATTTTCAGTTGCAGGCGTTATGGGTGCTCTCGTGCTCGCGTCTGCCTGCTCGCTGGCGTACGGATATGTTGCCACGCGCTCGTTGATCTCACCGCCGGTGCTACACGAGGGGAGTAGTACTCCTCCCGCTAGTATGCGGATAGGCTTTATGAATAGTTTCTTTGGCAGTATTCTCATTACGACAGCCTTGCTAGCACTTCTCTCAAATGTCGACGTGCTTCTCGCGAAGCACTATTTGCCAGCTGACATGGCGGGTGAGTATGGCGCACTCTCGACTGTGGGAAAAATTATCATCTACGGCATCGGTGCATTTATTTCAGCGCTTCTGCCTATGGCTTCGGCTGCGAACGCACGGGGTAACGGGGAAGAGCGGGGCTTACTATGGCTTTCGCTCGCATCTGTTTTCTTTGCCTCGCTTGCGGCGGTTGTGGTTTTCTCGCTGTTTCCACAGCTTGTCGTCTCGATCCTGTTCGGGGGGACGAAATATAGCGCTATAGCGGGCTATCTCGGCATGTTCTCGATTGCGATGGGCTGTATATCGCTCTCGACGACCTTCATCAATTATTTCGTTGCGACCCGCAACACTTCCTTCGTGTACCCGCTTGCTATCAGTATCGTGACTGAAATCGTGCTCATCGCACAGCACCATGATTCAATAATGCTGATTACGCAGGTCCTAGTCTATTCCTCGACTGTACTCCTGGCCTTGATGGTGGCCAACTACGTCCTGGTATACCGAGGACGCTTGATCATATGAAAAAGAAACTCATCTCCATCGTCATTCCGGTGTGCAACGAGGAGCAGAACATCCCTCTCATCTACCGTGCTCTCAAAGATGTGTGGGCGAAGCTCCCTAAGTACGACTATGAATTCATCTTCGTCAATGACGGAAGCAAAGATGGGAGTGGGCGAGCCGTTGAAGCGCTCGCAGTCGTGGACAAAAACATAAAGTACATGGAATTGAGCCGAAACTTTGGCCAAGACATTGCAAACTCTGCTGGTATTGACGCCGCGAAAGGTGACGCTGTGGTTATGATGGACGCCGATCTTCAACACCCGCCAGAGATTGTTCCAAAAATGGTTGAAAAATGGGAGCAAGGGGGCGAAGTCGTAACAGGAATCCGCACATACAATCACGGCGTCGGGTTCGTGAGAAAAATAGGTTCTTGGTTTTTCTACAAGATTATGCAGGTCATATCAGATAAGAACTTGATTCCTGGTCAAACGGATTTTTGTCTTATTGATCGTACAGTGGCTGACGCGTTCACCAACTTTTCTGAACATAGACGCCTGACCCGCTCACTTATCAACTGGCTCGGATTCAGGAGGGCATTTGTAGAATTTGAAGCCCCCGCACGCTTGCACGGAGAATCAAACTACTCACACCTGAAGCTCGTTCGCCAAGCGATTAACTCTTTTGTCTCCAACTCACTCGTGCCACTGCGGCTTGCGGGACGTCTTGGCTTCATTATAACACTTTTTTCCGGTCTCCTTGGCTTGGTGGTGTTTTTTGAAAGATACATTTTTGGAGATGAGCTGGGTTGGCACGTTTCCGGTTCGGCACAACTCGCTATCATCAACGTCTTTCTCATCGGGATTGTCTTGATGGCGCTTGGCATCATTGCGCTCTACATTGCTAACATCCACATCGAGGTGTCGGGCCGTCCGCTCTACGTCGTGCGCAAGCAGATGAATATTGAGTAGTATATTGAGAGTATGCCGAAAGTTTCAGTATTGATGCCGGCGTACAATGCCGAAAAATATATCGGCGACGCGATTGAGAGCGTTCTCGATCAAACCTTCACCGATTTTGAATTCATCATCATTGATGATTTCTCTACTGATCGTACTTGGAGGATTATTCAGGAGTATGCGCGTAAGGATAAGCGGATCACTGTGCTCAGGAATGACAGGAATCTTGGTGTTTCTCTGACAAGAAATAAGCTCATCATGTTATCGGAGGGGAAGTACATCGTTTGGCAAGATTCCGATGATATTTCCATGCCGTATCGCATCGCGCATCAGTATGATTTCATGGAGAAGCATCCCGAAGTAGGCATATGCGGCGGATACCTGCAATTCTTCGGCGCGAAAGGGTTAGGCCGTGTGCGGAAATATGCTCCCGACGATGCCTCGCTACGAAAGACTATCTTTCGCTACTCTCCTGTGGCACAGCCCGCAGCTATCCTTCGCCAAGCATGTTTGGAAAAAACCGGCTTTTTTCCAGCCCTTTCTCCCGTGGCGGAGGACCTCGCCTTGGCTTTTCAGATCGGGACGCGCTACAAATTTGCTAATCTACAGGAGATCGTAATTAAATACAGGGAGAACGAACAGGGGATAACGTTCACGAAGCTACGAATCATGGAACTCTTCACTCTCTTTCTACGAGCACAATACGAAGGACATAAGGCATACAAAATGCGCTCCTCGGATAAAATATACAATACCGTGCAATCAGCACTTGTGTATGCTATTCCGCCACGGCTCAAGATAAAGATATTCAACCTCCTTAGGAATGGTTAATTGCTATGAATTCTCCGATGTATTCTTTTATATGGCATTCAAATTCTAGAGGAGAAAGTATTCACGATCTCAATCTAGGAATTACAAATGCATTTGCTGAGACTCTTCTTCTGATAATCCGTATCGGATAATCAGACATCATCTGTTCTTAAAAGGAAGAGTAGGGAATCAATATGAAAAATAGGATTGAAGGTCTAAACTTGCCATTCTACTTTGCCTTTTTTATATTTACATTTTTTTTAGTTATTGGTTATAGGTATGGATATTTATATGGCATCGTCGACTCCCCATTTCAAGAACTGAATTTAAACGTTCAGAGTGCGAATATACCGTCGCTTCTTTCGTGGTGGGGCTTTTCGCGTGGGGCTGGCGAACTGCAATCTGTTTTTAGTCCGGAAATAGTTCAATTCATTTACCTGAAGGGAATCGGGTTTTTTACTAACGATTTTTACACGCTTAACTTCCTCAAGATATTCATCTTAAATATTCTTTTCTTTATTTCAACATATCTTGCATTATCCTCATTTAAATTTTACGAAAAGAGAGGGATTGGAACGCAAACCATACTTTCCGTTGTTTCTCTCCTGTCCGTTTTCAATCTCTACTTTTTGCAATCGAATCAAACGATACTTTTCCCTCAAAGATTCGACTATATAATCTTCTGTCTTTTCGTATATCTGTTAAACAAATATATAGAACGTCCCGAAGTTTTAAAAACAAAACTAAGTCTTTTGACGTTGTTTGTGGTTGCAAACGGAACCTGGGATCTTTTTCCTTACTGGATTCCTTACTTTTTTGTACTGGGCCTCTATACCGTGTATTTATTTTTCAAAAAGAAACTGAATTTGAGAGAATTTGGACTGATTTGGGGATTTTATCTCATACTCAATGCTCCGTCTCTCTTGTCTTTGCTCTACTACATAAAAAACCTCAATTATGGATTATCAATGGAGGCGAGTTATGCCAATCAAGTCTTCAAATATGCAAATGTAAACTCAACGTTGCCGGACGTTTTTTCCTTTATTGGGGGCGTAAATTGGGGATTGACTTGGAGTTGGATAAATTCACTCGTCTTTCCGTATTATCAGATTTTCACTTCCTCATCGAGTCTAATTCTTGCCAGGTTTATTCCAGTCGGGCTCCTCTTTTTCCTCATATTTTGGAAAAAGAAAAAGGATTTATTCGATATCGGCGCAATCGCTGTGCTGTGTATCTTTGTATTCTTCATAACGGCAAACAACCTCCCGTTTGGTGCTCTCTATAGTCACGAATTTTATGCCAATAATCTGGCGAGTTTATTCTTTCGTCTGTACAGAGAGCCGCACAATAAATTTTATCCGTTATTTATTTTTCTGATATCGCTCCTTATAACAAAGGGAATCTTTGAAACAAGCCGTCGAATCAGGATCGCGCTGACCTTAATTCTTGGTTTCTACCTGCTCGTCTTCGCTATGGTTGTAGGAATATTTACCTTCTATTCACAAAGTGCTTTTTTTATGCTCCCGCCCGCATATGTGGATGTTGCAAAGGACTTAGATCAAAGTTCTCTCGTTTTAGTTTTGCCTTCGTATCAGGAAATTCAGAGCTACAGTTTCAATCATTATGGAACTTCTCCGCTCCAATTCACTTTATCAAACCCGACCCTGATTCCTTATACGATTTTGGAATCTAAATACAATAATCTTATTGCGAAAAAGACTCTTGGAGACTTTAACTTTCAAGAGGCAAATTCTGCTCTCAACTGGGGAAGCCTTAATCCCACTTTCAATCCGCAGTCATTAAGTGGAACAAACATTAATTACATAATACTAGATGGTTATGTAACTGGAGCACCAACTTTTACTCGGCTGGATTTTGAATATTTGAAGGGACAGATTGATAGTTTGCAAGGATTCAAATTTATGGACCAGCAAGGCGAACTCTACCTCTACCAGAGAGAGGAAATGACCCCTCTTATATTTGCTTCTTCGACCAAAACGACATACAGGCAAATAAATGACTACGAATACCTGGTACAAATAGAGAATCTTAGCTCACCGCAACTGCTGGTATTTTTACAGTCGTTTGATTCGGGGTGGCAAGTATATTTAAACCACGCCAACGCAACGAGCGGCTGTAAAACCCAGACGTCATACACGTCTTTTAACTCGATCCAGTGTGTCTCAGAAGATAATCCGGATATTAGCAGCAGTCTCGAATATATGTTGAAAAAAAGTCTGTCCCCTAATCAACATTCTGTCTGGGATGGATATGCGAACAGCTGGAACATGGACCCAACATATTTAAAGGCCTTGGGTAAAGAATACTATCAGACAAATTCTGATGGTTCTATCAACATATCTTTAATCATCTATTTCAAGCCACAATCGTATTACTACCTAAGTATCGTTCTCATGTTACTCGCTTATTTTTGCGGAGTGTTATTGACTTTTTTCCCTTACTTTATATTCAATAGGCTGTTCTCACGGACAAAGTATGATGCCAATTCACTTCCGCTAAGAGGATAATTATATATTTCTAGGGAGTTTATTTCCCCTGTGTAGAGACCTCTATTGTTAATAATTAAGTTGTCCACCTGGTCAAATGAGGGAGTACCGACGTTTATGTGATTTGGATCGAGTATTTGGCCATCGATTATATTCGCTATGTTGAGGTTCCCCTTATCGTCATAACTATACTCAAAACCTATTTGGTGCCATGTGTCATAGTCAGTAGAGCTGATTGCTCCGGAAAAATATTGTTTCCCTGCGTCCGTTACTGAGCCGTACACTCCAAGGTTAGGATCTGAGATGTAAACATAGAAAGTGAAACCCGAAGCCGTTACAAGTTCGTAAGCCTCCTGAGTGTTCTTCTGCAGCTTAACCCATACGGTAAGGGTCAAAGACGGACTGGAAATGTTTAGATTATTAATATAAATTCGCTGATTTGGGGTGGACAGAGAGATGCAGTGGTTAAGTAAACAGGAGGTTGAGGACCATGCGGGGTTCTGTAATGTTGCGACGCTAGAACTGCTAATTTTGTCCGTAGCCATCGTTCCTCCCCCCTCGTTTATTGGCCAATAGCCAACTAAGCCATCAGCATTTGCCCAGAGTTTTAGATCGTTTCCGACGGTGTATCGGATTGGATCACTGCCATTGCCGGTTTGGACATTTTCGGTGAGATACTTTTCGGAATCAAGAACGGCGCTCAAAACATATTGCTTTCCGCTCTTCGAGCTAGCGGCAGTTGTTTGCGTGCTCCTTGCCAGAGCGTAGTAGTCAAGGGAATTCCTTCTCACATTATTGCTCGCGGGGACTTGCCCTGAGCTTGTCAAAGGGGTCGTAGTGCCGGTTACGAATGCGTAATAGTTGAGGGTGTCGGGGTCGCTTGTAGGGTCGATGGGGAGCGCAGAAATCTCGTAGGAGAGATTGATCGGAAGCCAGCCGGTGCTGTTGGTATTTGCGAGGTCGGGAGTGGTAACGCAGTGATACGTCCATCCATCGGGTAAGGAGGGGAGATTGAGGTCACTGCAATCGGGGTTAATGGAGGGGAGGGAGATGTAGACTGTATGTGGATTTCCCAAAGGCAGCGTTGTGCTTGCGGCGAGGGCGTTCTGTACATCCGTATTGAGCGTATCGAGGTCGCTTATGCGTTGCAGATCCCGTGCCTCAAGAGTCTGTTGCTCAAAATACGGCACACCGTACTGCAGATAAGCCGATACGCCAATGGCGCACAGGCCGATTAGGATGAGTGTCAAAAGTATAGGTTTTCGGAGCTTCATGTGGTAAACATAGGGCGTTTTGGATTATAGAGCTATGAAAGACGCCATTCAGTACATAGCCCACAAGCGCCTCGAATTGGTGCTTTTGGTCATTTTAGCCACACTTTTGTACGTATTGCAAGTGCCGCTTCCGGCGGCGCTTCCGATCCTCGCCATCTCCGCAGGCTTCCTCGCGATCTATGAATACGGGCCGGTGCGCGACTTTCCGTTCCAGGTGGTTGCGATGGTCAGACGCTATACGCTGGAGATAGCAGTCTTTTGTATTCTCGTCCTCTTGCAGGGCTTCTGGCAGATCAGCATCGAGCCGGCGAGTGCGATTCTTTTTGCCTATTTTGCAGTGGCCATCACCCTCAATTCAAAATTCGTGCGAGCAGGGCTCCTGCGCGGCCTCACTGACGTGGCGCGGGATGGAGCCACGCTCACGTTCCTCGTCATTCTTTTTGCCCTCATGTTGATCTGGCGCTTCTCTCCCGGCTCGATGTTTTTCTTTCTTACTTTTGCGGCATTCGTGCTCTACCAGTGGGACAGCCGCATCGTTGCCGCCGGAGCATTGCTCTCGCTTGCCGCATGCCCGATACTCTTGATAGGAGGGGAGTCGGCTTTCGCCGAGCAAATGGCGGTCTATGCATACTACTTTTTGATCATGACCGCCGCACTCCAGATCCTCGAATACACAAGAGAAGGGGAGTCGGTCGGAGGCACCACAGGGGCCGTAGATGCCGCACACGCCCCAGGCGATGCGGTACAGCGTCGCCGGATTTTAGTGCAATAATCTTTGCATGAACTATATAGTAGGTCGATCTCAAGCGGCAATCTTCGCCGCGCTCGGCACAATCGTTGTTCTGTGGCAAATGCTTTTGCCTGGGTACGTGCTCACGCTCGATATGGTCTTTGGGCCCGCACATGTATTACCAGGATTGACGGTGACAGGAATCAGCAACGGATTGCCGCTTCAGCTTGTTCTGTATGGCGCCGGGTTTCTCGTACCAATGTGGGCGGTAGAGAAAATCCTGCTGATCAGCCTCTTTTTTGCACTCTTTTATCTGCCTCTGCGCTTTCCCCCTTTTAATCTCACATGGTACCCCGCACGCTATGTTGCGGCGGCACTATACGCCGTCAATCCGTTCGTGTACGAGCGCTTTCTTGCAGGCCACTGGGCAGTTCTCTGTGGATATGCACTGCTTGCCCCATTTCTTTTTTTCCTACTCAAATTGGCACATACGCCGACACGCAGAGTCGCCCTTTCGATGGCAGTCGTCGTTTTGCTGGCAAGTGTTTTTTCTCTACATGTCTTCACAATGTGCATGCTCATTTTGGTAGTTGTCATAGGGGCTCTTGCGCTGTGGAATCTGTTTACGCGTAATCGCGCGAAGGCCCTGCATATCGCAGAGCAGGGGATTCTCGCGCTCGCCACGATCGTCATTGTTTCCTGTTACTGGCTCGTCCCGCTTGCGCTTCATCCACAAAGCTCACCTGTCGAGAGCTTCGGGCAGGCGAATTGGGAAGCGTACACAACAGCAGCTGATCCGCTCCTTGGTGCGGGTGGCAATGTTGTGCTTCTGTATGGCATCTGGTCAGAGGGGTACTACCAGATGCATCAATTTTTGTCGCCCAAAGATTTTCCAACGGCCACTCTCCCTTCTCTCCTTGTGTTATCAGTGCTGGTCGTCACCGGAATCGCATCTGCACTGCGTAAGCGCGAGTACCGCTGTGCTGCCATCACGCTGATAGCGATTGCTGCGGCCGCATTCGTATTTTCAGTCGGCATTGCGGACGGCCCTCTGCACTCTTTTAATCTCTGGTTGTTTGAACACGTAAGCTTCTGGCGAGGATTTCGCGACACGCAGAAGTGGAGTATGTTGATCGCGCTTTCGTACTCGCTTTTTGCGGCGCTCGGCGTCTCTGCGATCGCAAGCACCGTGCGTCCGCGATTGCGATGGGGTGTACTTGTACTCGCCATTCTCTCGGTCCTTCTGTACACCTCTCCGATGCTCGGAGGGTTCGACGGCCAGCTCCGGTCGGTGCAGTACCCAGAGGAGTGGTACGAGATCAACGCACAACTTTCTCAAGACCCGCAGTGCCGCGCGGTGTTTCTCCCGTGGCATCAGTACTACACACTTTCATTTAATGGAGACATTCTGACCGGCAACACCGCACCGGCGTTTTTCAATTGCGATATTGTTTCAGGCAGAGCGGCGGAACTGGCGAACGTACCGGATGCGGGCGCGACAGACCCGGTGTATGAGGCTATTGCACAAGCCGTGACGGACAACAGCCCGCGTGATAACGCCGCATCAATCGCCGCATTGCGCAAAGAGGGCATCCACTATGTGATTGTTACTAGCGACCTGGGGAATGCCGACATCTTCAAATACCCATTTTTGGCCGATCCAAGCCTCAGCACGCTTTCCGAGAGTACCGTAGGTAACGAGACTGTCGTCCTCCTCAAGCTCTGATACGGCATCTGCTAAGTATTTTAAGGCCCAAAACCAGTGACTCTATTTACACGGGTGAGTTTTATGTTGAAGTAGAAGGGGATTAGCTTGATATCAACATGGTTATCAACAAAATGTTGCATTGTTTTCACGCCATGCTCATACAGCTCTGATATACTTCCTAACGGAAACCAGCTGCTTATTAGCGGCAGTTTTCTAATTTTTATGAAATACACACTCGACAGAAGTAACAGGGAAGTTTCGATCGCAGTTGTAGCTGTCCTCGCGGCTATAGTTGCGATGCTCATGCTGGCCGCACGTCCTGCATACGCAGCGACAGGCCTTCCGGGCTTGCATTCCACCCCTAATGGGGCGATGCCCAACGGAGAAGAGTTCGGCTATGGAGGCAATCCGTTCCCACCGGGCATCCCACCAAAGGTTGATGAGCTCTTGAAGACAGTTCCGGCGAGTATTCTTGCTCGTGTTGGTTCGCTGATGGCTGGTTTGTTCGGCAGACTCGGTTTCTAGGCCACTTTGGGAGGGATGACGTAAACCCTTGATTCGGGCTTTGTTCTGTGGTAGGTTCTGCCTGCCTATGAATAAAAAGATCGCTTTCGCGGCCATTTTAAGCCTTATTTTACAAGCCGGACCGGCCATTGCGTCGGCTGATACCTTTGGCTACGGAGGTCAGGGAGGGGGCGGCATCGTCGGCCTCATCGGGGTTGTGGAGGGGGGAACGCCTCCGTCTGCTCCTCAGGGAGCCGTTTTGGGTGCTTCTACGTACAATTTCACTAAAAACCTTAGCCGTGGCTCATCCGGCCCGGACGTCATCGCACTTCAGACCATTTTGATCGCTGAAGGCTTCTTGCACATCGACGCTCCCAACGGATTTTTCGGCCCAATGACAGAAGCGGCGGTAAAGGCCTACCAGACGGCACACGGTATTGAAGCGACCGGCATTGTCGGTCCTTTGACCCGCGCGGTCCTCAACCAGGGAATGGGTGAGAACAGCACTCCTGAAGGCTCCGGCGTTCCTCAGACGAACAACCAAGGTCAGAATAACTCTGGGGTTCAAGGACTTCTCCTCCAATTGCAAGGTCTTCTCGTACAACTCCAGGGATTGTGGGGCTAATCTAGGGCGCGTGGTTCTAACTACGCAACATTTTACCCCCAAGGGGTAATTGCCTCATACAATACTCATGATACGATAATGAGCATATGCGTGTAGCGTACACGTCTCTTTTGTCTGTAATAGCTGTTTCTTGCCTCTTTGTTGGCTTTGCCGTCGCGCAGGCACAAACCATTCCCTCAGGGCGCGACATTAACGCAGAACTGCAGAGCAGGCTAACGCAATCCCCACTGGTCAATTCCGATAGCGTTCTCACAAGCGACATCAACGCATACGTTCAGAACAATATCGCACAGCGCTTCGGGGTTATGTTCCAACTTCACACGCCGGTGTGCACCGATACGGCAGACGGCGATGCGCATTGCAATGCGCGTGTCGTAACTGATGGCAACCTAAAACCGTTCGCTTCACCGAAGGTCGTGTACGGCTACGGCTCCGCACAACTGCTGAAAGCGTACAACCTGACTGGTCTTGCTCACGCTTCAACCACGATCGCGATCGTCGATGCTTACGATGATCCAAACGTTCAGAGTGACCTCAACACGTACGCGGCGGCCTTTGGCATTCCGAAACTCAACGCCTGCTCGGGCACGGTGGCGAGCTCAAGCGTGCCGTGTTTCAAAAAGGTAGATCAGCGCGGCGGCACACGTTACCCCAGATCTGATTCAGGCTGGTCGCTAGAGATCTCGCTCGATGTACAAGTCGCGCACGCGATGTGCCAGAACTGCAATATTCTTCTCGTAGAAGCCGACTCATCGAGCTACAGCAACCTCATGGCGGCTGTCGACGAAGCTGTCGCGCTCGGCGCACGTGTCGTTTCCAATTCCTACGGCTCTAGCGAATTTTCAGGCGAGACATCCTATGACTCACACTTCAACCACCCCGGTGTTGCGTTCACTGTTTCTTCCGGCGACTCCGGCTACGGCGCGGAGTATCCTGCATCGTCGCACTTTGTTACGGCCGTCGGCGGAACGAGCCTTTTTGTAAATTCTGACGGCAGTTACAAACAGGAATTGGCATGGTCAGGAGGCGGAAGCGGATGCAGTGCTTTTGAAACAAAGTCGTGGCAGCTCGATCCGAAGTGCGGCAAGCGCACCGTCGTTGACGTCTCGGCCGACGCCGACCCGAATACTGGAGCGGCGGTGTATGACAGTGTGAAGTACTACGGTCAATCGGGATGGTGGGAAGTGGGCGGAACATCGCTCTCGTCACCGATCATCGCGAGTGTGTACGCGCTCTCGGGGGTCTACGCGCTTCCCGGCAGCACGACGCAGACTGCAAACCAATTGCCGTACGTGCTCGGAAATGCAGGCAATCTCCACGATGTGATGTCCGGACAAAACGGTTCCTGCGGCGGCTCGTATTTGTGCTCCGCAATGGCCGGCTATGACGGCCCGACCGGGCTTGGTTCACCCAACGGGGCTAGCGCCTTTTAGCTTCATACGGAGCTTGTTTTCCTTGTTTTATATAGAGGAGTAATACAATAAGCGGCTTTGCGTTTTCCCAGAGCGTGCGAAAATAAGAATGTGCAGAAGAAAAGGTCACCAGCGCGTTTGAAATTGGTTTCGAAGCGGAAAGATCGCGCACAGATGGAAATGCTTACCGGTGTGGCATGCGCCGCGCTCGTCGTATGCATGTTCGTCGTCTCCTCGATCGACCGCTTTGTCTTGCGGTCCAATCAATATGCCGCCGTCGTCGCGGCGGTGCTCGTTGACCTTGCCAACGGAGATCGCGCACAACAGCAGATCGGCGGCCTTACTGTAAATCCAGTCCTGACCGCCGCCGCGCAGGCCAAGGCCGACGACATGGCGGCAAAAGGCTACTTCGCGCACGTCTCGCCGGACGGCAAAGATTCTTGGTACTGGTTCAAGCAGGCGGGATACGCATTCAGCTATGCCGGAGAAAATCTCGCCGTTGATTTTTCCGATTCGGGCGACGTCAATACCGCGTGGATGAATTCGCCGTCGCACCGCGAGAATATTTTGAACGGACATTTCACCGAGATCGGCATCGCAACTGCCGCAGGTAGCTACGAGGGGCACCCGACGATATTCGTTGTGCAGATGTTCGGCGCTCCGGCCCAAACTGCCGCCGTAGCCGCGGCAACTCCTGAGCCGATCACGAGCCCAAAGAGCGCGACCGATATGGCAATTGCTTCAAAACCAGGAGCGCAAACAGCCCCCACCCCTCCGTCGCAAGTGCTCGGTGAATCGGCGCAAAAGACTCCAGCCAAAGCGCCTGTCGTTCAGCCGCCGGCCGAAACGACTCCGTCCGCGGCGGCCACGCATTATGCTCCGGCATGGGGGTACTTCCTGACGTCACCAAAGACAACTCTACGCTACGTTTACTATCTGATCGCTTTCTTTGTGATCCTTGGACTGCTTATTACGACAGAGCTTGAATTCCGATGGCACCATCGCCGCGCATTCGTGATCGCTCTGTGTCTTTTGGTATTCATGTCCGCGATGTTCGTTGCCGCCGATCGCGTCGTCTTCTCCAACCCTATACTCGCCTCCACCGCCTCCCAAACCACATAACAAAATACATTGCCCTGAATGGGGAATTAGTTTCCCCCCACCCAAATTCTTAGCTTTGGAGTGCTTTGGAAACACTCTACGAAAGCATTATTGACTGTTTGTGACGAGGGGTCGAAGAATGTTCCGTCTGATGCTGTAATGTCGCGGTATGGTATGACTTTTTCACTCCCTGCAGTTACGGAAAAAGGGCCGTGGGTCTTGTACGGCGCATTTTCAAAGCCAAAACCCACACCACCGTTGACACCGGCTATGCAGTCAGTCCAATCAATGGATTCATTATTCTTTATGTGCATGCCCTCTATATCTGCATAGACCTTCGCATCTAGAAAATTATTCGAAGTGCCGGCGTCCGAAGAACTAGAGACGGCGTTGCCCAAGAAATATAAAGCGCAAATTGCGCCCAAAATCAGAAGCAAACCGTATTGCCATAACCAAGATTTCTTCTCTACCATAGCGCCATTATATATCAATATCCAAACTTTGGATATTGACTTCTTGGATACAGCCTATACCTGTATGAAGAAGTCAGTCCACACGAAGGAATATGCTTATTTTGTTGGGCGCCTTAGGCTGGCGCGAGAGGAGGCAGGATTGACTCAGGTGCAGGTAGCTAAGAAGCTGCAACGCCCCCAATCCCATATTTCTAATGTGGAGTCAGGACAGCAGCGAGTGGATATCATCGAACTCAAACGATTCGCAAAAATCTACGCTAAAGACATGAGCTACTTCATCAAGTAGTTCTCTTTTGCTGCAATCCCATACAAAGATAGGCTAAGGCTCGAATAGAAATTAACGGTCTTCTCCAAGAATGGGAGAGAGATTCTTTTGTGACAATGACGAAACTGGTCGGGCGAATATCGCCCCTGAGATGATTGATCACATTAATGCTTTTGAATTGACTCCAGAATCAGCAACTCTAATACTGAGATTTATGTATAAACGTTTTCAATGCGAGGTTCTTTTCTGCTGGATTCTCCATAAGTTGTGCCATATCTTGTAGAGCAATTTGATCACTAACAGTTATGTATAGAGTTCGCTCGCCAATCTTTTTTTGTACGTTTTCCGTTATGCTGTTGCTGGACTCTTTACTCGTAGTGCTTCGCTCGAATCTGTCTTTGAGATCACTTTTAAACATCCCTAGAGGATCCCTCTTCATTCTCTCCCGAATAACCGAATCGGTTAGCTCTTTTACCCTGCCAAATCTAAGAGAGATGTTTTCTAGT
>Ga0207070_1128_pt1 | contig 18528 bp, 23 predicted proteins | sample Alteio_BWMinHeat_92_FD_153591 | JGI IMG/M metagenome (GOLD analysis project Ga0207070, IMG submission 153591) | Enriched cells from forest soil in Barre Woods Harvard Forest LTER site, Petersham, Massachusetts, United States -... | ecosystem: Environmental > Terrestrial > Soil > Temperate forest >...
TGGCCCGTTAATAATGATAGGCTCATAATTCATAGTGGAAGGAATAGACCAATGCAACGCAAGCAATTGAATTCATTCGGGGCGAAACAGGAAATCTCCGCCGGCGGCAAGCGCTATCAGTATTATGACCTCGCAACCGCCGCCAGGGCGCTGGGCATGGAGCTTTCCCAATTGCCCTATTCCCTCAAAATCCTGCTGGAGAATCTGTTGCGGAACGAAGACGGCGTGACGGTGAAAACCGATGACATCAAAGCCTTCGCGGAATGGCTGGAAACCAAAACCTCGGAACGTGAAATCGCCTACCGCCCGGCCCGCGTGCTGATGCAGGATTTTACCGGCGTGCCTGCGGTGGTGGATCTGGCCGCCATGCGCGACGCGGTGGCACGGCTCGGCGGGGATGCGGAAGCGGTGAACCCGTTGGTGCCGGTGGACCTTGTCATCGACCACTCGGTGCAGGTGGATGAATATGCAAGTAGCCATGCGTTTACCGATAACGTGAAGCTGGAAATGGCCCGCAACGGCGAGCGTTATGCGTTCCTGCGCTGGGGCCAGAATGCATTCCGCAATTTCCGCGTCGTGCCGCCCGGCACCGGCATCTGCCACCAGGTGAATCTGGAATACCTGGCGCAGGTGGTGTGGGTGAATGATGGCGTGGCTTATCCCGACACACTCGTCGGCACCGATAGCCATACCACCATGATCAACGGGCTGGGCGTGCTGGGCTGGGGCGTGGGTGGAATCGAGGCGGAAGCGGCCATGCTCGGCCAGCCGGTTTCCATGCTGATCCCGGAAGTGGTTGGCTTAAAATTATCCGGCAAGCTGAAGGAAGGAACCACCGCGACCGACCTTGTGCTTACCGTGACGCAGATGCTGCGCAAAAAAGGCGTGGTCGGGAAATTCGTGGAGTTTTATGGGCCGGGGCTAGACAGCCTGCCGCTGGCCAACCGCGCAACAATTGCAAATATGGCGCCGGAATACGGCGCCACCTGCGGCATTTTCCCCATTGATTCGGAAACGCTGAATTATCTGCGCCTCTCCGGCCGCGATGAATCCCGCGTGGCGCTGGTGGAAGCCTATGCCAAAGCGCAGGGCATGTGGCGCGATAAAAATTATGCCGACCCGGTGTTCACCGAGACGCTGGAGCTGAAACTGGAAGATGTGGAGCCATCGCTCGCCGGGCCAAAGCGCCCGCAAGATCGTTGCTCGTTGCCCGTTGCGCGTGAATCGTTTTATCAAGCGCTTCCTGAGTTGGATAAAGAGAAAAAAACGAGCACCATGCAACGAGTAACATGCAACGATTTTACTATGGGCCATGGCGACGTGGCCATTGCCGCCATCACTAGTTGCACCAACACTTCTAATCCCTATGTAATGCTCGCCGCCGGGCTGGTGGCGCGCAAGGCGCGGGCATTGGGTTTGAAGCCGAAGCCGTGGGTAAAAACCTCGCTGGCCCCCGGCTCTAAAGTCGTCACCGACTATTTTGAAAAAAGCGGCCTGAACAAAGATCTGGATGCCATGGGCTTCACCCTGGTGGGCTATGGCTGCACCACCTGCATCGGCAATTCCGGACCGCTGAAGGATGAAATCGAAACAGCGATCAAGGATAACGGGCTGGTGGTGGCCAGTGTGCTTTCCGGCAACCGCAATTTCGAAGGACGCATTCATCCGCTGGTGAAAGCCAACTATCTCGCCTCGCCGCCGCTGGTGGTGGCATATGCGCTGGCGGGGACAGTCAATATCGACTTAAGCAAAGACGAAATCGCGCCGGGCGTGTACCTGAAAGATATCTGGCCGAGTAACCGCGAAGTGCAGGAAACGGTGGAGAAGTTTGTCAGCGCCGATATGTTCCGCGCCAAATATAAAGATGTGTTCTCCGGCGCGGCGGAATGGCAGGCCATCAAGGTGGCGGGCGGCAACACCTATCCGTGGGATGCGAAAAGCACCTATGTGCAGAACCCGCCCTATTTTGAAGGCATGACGACAGCGGTAAGCGGCAGCGCGCAGGACCTCAAGAACGCCAAAATCCTGGCCATGTTTGGTGATTCCATCACCACCGATCATATTTCCCCGGCGGGCAATATTGCCAAAACCAGCCCGGCAGCGAAATATCTCACCGAGCATGGCGTGGCACCCGCCGATTTCAATCAATATGGCGCGCGGCGCGGCAGCCATGATGTGATGATGCGCGGCACGTTCGGCAATATCCGCATCAAAAACGAAATGCTCCCCGGCGTGGAAGGCGGCATGACGAAATATCTCCCCACCGGCGAGCAGATGTCCATTTACGATGCCGCCATGCGATATAAAGCTACAGGCACGCCGCTGGTGGTAATAGCAGGCAAGGAATACGGCACCGGCTCCAGCCGCGACTGGGCAGCCAAGGGCACCCGCCTGCTGGGCGTGGAGGCAGTGATCGCCGAGAGTTTCGAGCGCATCCACCGCAGCAACCTGGTGGGCATGGGCGTGCTGCCGCTCACCTTCCATGGCGAGCACAACCGCAAGACGCTAAACCTGACCGGCGAGGAAACCATCTCGCTGGGCGGCATCAGCGAAGGGATCAAGCCACGCATGAAGATCGACATCACCATCACCTATAAAGACGGTTCCACTAAAGTGGTTCCCGTTCGCTGCCGCATCGATACGCTGGACGAGGTGGAATATTACAAAAACGGCGGCATCCTGCCCTACGTGGTGCGCAGCCTGCTGAACGCCGGGGGCCCCGCAAAGGCCGTAAAGCGCGCTTGACCGGAGGCATTGTCTTGTATTTACTGCCTATCAACTAAAAGGTAACCCATGACCGACCCACAACCGGCCGTTAATCCCGATGATTTCGCGCGCGTTATCATCCTGGTCTATGGCGTGCTGGAAGGCAATGTGCCGTTCTGGTGCTACGTGGCGGTAAAACCCACCCAGTACCAGAAGTTCCTCGACGCGCAGAAAGAAGGCGTGCTGAACCTGTATGAATTCCAGCCCTTCGGCGAAGTAATCATCTCCGGCCAGGGCAACCAGCCGCCCGATGCGGTGACGCTGAAAGTGGCGGAAGTGTATCAGACCGACCCGAGCAAGTTCTTCCAGCCGGTAGACCCGGAAGCCGAAATCGCCCGCAAGGTGGAGGAGATCGAGAAGAAGAAAAAGAAGAAGAAGGACGAAGCGGGTTCTGCGTAGTATTCGTCATCCCTGCGCAGGCAGGGATCTCTGCTTCACAAAACGAGTATCTTGTGGTTGGCAGGGAGATTCCTGCCTGCGCAGGAATGACGAACAAATAAAAACGCCGCACGAAGCGGCGTTTTTTTATGACCCTAATCGAATCCAAAAAGTTAGGTGATGACTTTTCCTGTTCCCGGTACAATGGGCTTAAATGGGGCATCACCCCCCACTTGCACACTCTCAGCCAACTTGGTCAATGCAGCAAAATTGGCCCTCTGTGCCAATGCCGCAAAATCCGTGCCCGGTTCACATATTGCACAGGCGGCTATTCTTGATCCTGTAACCGTTCTGTTTGGTGTCATAACTTCCTCCAATAATTCTTGTGTTCTTCTTTTGCTTTAAACCCATACTATAATATTGGCAAGCTTCTGTGCATGACAATTTCGTGAATGTTGCTACGAAGCCGTTTCGCTACCCGAAATTTTACGCTTAAGTTCTTCAATTTTCTGTGTAATAACGGATTTTGGATCTTCGGCGGAAAACAGCTCCTTCACCTTCATATTGAAGGCCAGCGCCACTTCGCGGGTGATATTGGCCGGCGGATACAGGCCCGGGCCGGAGACCAGCACCTCGCCGTAACCATCATCTTCATAGGTATGCAGGTTGAGCTTGCCGGTTTTCAGCACGTCCATGAACTTGTCATATTCCGAGGGTTTTACCGCCACGTAGCACCAATAGGAGCTTTTGCCATCGGTCATGCGCCCATAGGTGAGCATCACGATGCGGGAGACGTTGTCGGGGTCTAACTGGTTATCAGCGGGCATAAGCTAAAAGGTAATCCTCGGGCAATAATCCCGAGGATGGAGTATAATGGTTAAAACAGTATGAATAATCCGCGCCTTAGGCACGTCCCTGCGCCGCCATCTGGGCGAAATATTCCGGGTTGGTGGCCATCAGCCGGGCTTTCATGAGCCCGGCAATGGCGCGCTCCTGCTCCGCCGCCGCATAGCCACCGCTTGGAGGGCTGCCTTGCACCGCACTGGCCTCGCGGATATCCTGGTTCTCCGCTTCCTTGCTGCGCATGGCCGAAGCCAACGCATAACCACCGCCCACAAGCCCGGCACCTATAAGCACTTTACCAGTAGTAGAAAATGCCCCCGTATAAGGACTATCAATTCCTGGTCTGATTGGACCGCGTAAAGGCTCCATGAAAAGATTGGCAATAGCGGTACCAATTTTACTTAACACCCCCGGTTCCGTAGTGGCAGGAGGTGTAGGCGTACCCCCAAGATTCGGCAATATAGCAGCCACCAGCACCACCGCGCCTAGTGCAATAGCCGCCCCGGCGATTACTTTTCCAACCGTAATGCCAAACGTGCTGTGCGGCTGTTCGTTTTCTCCGTCTGCCATAAGCCCTCCTTGAGGTTTTGAAGTTTCCTTGTATTCTACCCTCGGATAATAAGCGATTTTCAGCTTACATTCCACGGCTTTTTTATTACAATTTCATTACATCACAGGCACATGATCCTTGTTTTGGGCGCCAGAGGACAGGTCGGCAGCGCGATTTCCGGCCTTTTGAAGGGGAAATGCATAGGCTGGGACAGCGCCACAGCAGACCTCTCCTCCCCCGAATCCATCGCCCGCGCGCTGGAGGGCGTTTCGCCGTCGGCCATCATCAACGCCGCCGCTTATACGCAGGTGGATAAGGCCGAAACCGAGCGCGCGCTTGCCATGGCGGTCAACGCCACCGCCCCGGGCATCCTGGCAGCGTGGTGCGCCAAGCGAGGCATCCCGTTTGTGCATTATTCCACCGATTATGTATTCGACGGCAGCGGCGCCCTGCCGCGCGATGAAGCTGCCTCGCCGCACCCACTCAATATATACGGCGAAAGCAAGCTGGCAGGCGAAAAAGCTGTGGCGGCGGCAGGTGGAAAATATCTCATATTCCGCACCTCGTGGGTCTATGACGAAACGGGGCAGAACTTTTTAAACACCATGCTGCGTCTGGGCGCTGAGCGCGAAGAACTTCGCGTAGTGGCCGACCAGCACGGCGCACCCACCTATGCGGGCCACCTGGCGGCGGCGACACTGAAGGCATTGGAAATACCGAACTTCACCCCCGGCATTTATCATCTCTGCAACGGCGGCGAAACCACCTGGCACGGCTTTGCGGAAAGTATCTTTGCAAATGCGCGACAGCATGGCCAATCGCTTGCCGTGAAGCGCGTCATTCCCATTACCAGCGCCGAATACCCCACTCCCGCGGTGCGGCCGCTCAACTCGCGGCTTTCCTGCCTCAAGGCGAAAGAATTACTGGGGCTTGCAATGCCCGCTTGGCAGGAAGGCTTGAATGCATGTATGGAAAAGAAATATGGAAATTGAAACTACACCGCTGGCCGGGTTGCTCCTCGTAAAACTCAAAATATTCCGCGATGCGCGGGGATTTTTTGACGAGCGGTTCCATGAGGAGAAATTCACCGCGCTTGGTTTGCCCGTGCACTTTGCGCAGGATAATCACTCCTATTCCCATCCGCGTGTCTTGCGCGGCATGCATTACCAGCACACGCCAGCGCAGGGCAAGCTGGTGGGGGCCATACGTGGCAGCATCTATGACGTGGCGGTGGATGTGCGGCCTGATTCCTCTACCTTCGGCCAGCATTTCGGCGCCGAGCTGACCGGCGATAACGGCCTGCTGCTTTGGGTTCCGGCGGGTTTCGCGCATGGCTTCTGCGTCGTGGGCGAGCAACCTGCGGACGTAATTTATAAAGTCACCGCGCCATGGAATGCGACAGGCGAAGGCGGCATACGCTTCGATGACCCGGAGCTTGGCATACGCTGGCCGGTGGCCGATCCCATGGTCATTGAGCGCGACCGGCTACTTCCCACCTTTGCGGAATACCGCAAAAACCCGCCGCGGCGGTAACCAGGTTATGCCAGATAATTTTTATATTTGTCACCCCGCGTCAGCGAAGCGCGTTGCGGGGTCTCCATCAATTGGGGAAGATGCCGCAACGAGTGCGGCATGACAGGCTGCAGCGTCATCATGGTGTCCTACCATACGGGCGCTGTATTGTTTCAGGCCATTGAACACGTATTGGCGCAGAAAAATCTTTCCGAGCTGATCGTGGTGGATAACGGTAACCCGCCGGATGTACTGGCGCGGTTGCGCGCGCTGCCGGTGCGGCTGGTTTCGGGGCATGGCAATATCGGTTTCGCGGGCGGATGTAACCTTGGGGCGAGCTATGCCACGGCGGAATATATATTGCTGCTCAACCCCGACTGCCTGCCGGAACAAGATGCTCTGGTGCATCTTAAAGCGGCGCTTGAGGCAAATCCGGATGCCATGATGGCGGGCGGGTTGCTGCTGAATCCCAACGGCACGGAGCAGCGCGGCGGACGGCGGCAGTTGCTCACGCCGCAGACCGCGCTTTCGGAAGCGCTCGGGCTTTACCGCTTCACCGGCGCGGCGCGGCTGAACAATAATGAAACCCCCACTCCCCAACAGATCTGCGAAGTGCCGGCCATTTCCGGCGCCTGCATGTTTTTGAGGCGTGAGGATTATCTTAAATTGGGTGGCATGGATGAGGGCTATTTCCTCCACGTCGAAGATATGGACCTCTGCTGGCGTGTGCATGCGGCGGGCGAGAAAATCCTTTTTGTGCCGGAAGCACGGGTGGTGCACCTGCTCTCCACCAGCGAGGCTCCGGCGCCGTTTATCGAATGGTGCAAGGCTAAGGGCTTCATGCGCTATTTCCACAAATATTTTTCGCACGGCGCATGGTGTCTGCTGCTGCTGCCGCTTTATGCCGCAATTCTGCTCCGGGCAGCGCTCCGCATGCTTGCGCCGCGCCGGAAAACCCGTTAACTACTGAATATATGCCCCGCATTGCCTATGTAAACGGCCGCTACGCGCCCACCGCGCAGGCCAGCGTCAATATTGAAGACCGCGGCTACCAGTTTGCCGACGGCGTCTATGAATATATCGCGTTTTATAATCGCGTGCTGCTGGATGCGGACGCGCATCTTGCACGGCTGGAGCGTTCACTGGCCAAGCTCGGTATCGGCAAACCCATGGAGCGCGCGCCGCTGAAGCTGGTGATGCGCGAGCTGATTGAGCAAAATGGCCGCGATGATGGGGCGATTTACCTGCAAATCACCCGCGGCGTGGCGCGGCGCGACCATCCGTTTCCGCAAATCCCACCGCGCCCGGCACTTTCCATGAGCGTGTTTGAACCGAAAACACCTAAGCCGGGTGAAGCAGCCAAAGGCGTGCGCGTAATTACGCACCCGGATGAGCGGTGGAAGCATTGCGACATCAAAAGCATCAGCCTGCTGGCCGGCGTGCTGGCCAAACAGGCCGCCGCGCTGGCGGGTGCCAAGGAAGCGTGGCTGCTGCTGCCCGATGGCACGGTAACGGAAGGCGCGGCCTCCAATTCCTTTATTGTCACCGAACGCGAAGGTGTGATCACGCACCCGGCAGATCACCACATTCTTGGCGGCATCACGCGTGACATCGTGCTGCGCCTCGCCCGCGAAAATAGTATCGGCGTGGCCGAGCGACCGTTTTCCATCCATGAAGCGCATACCGCGCAGGAAGCATTCCTCACCAGTACCAGCCCAAATGTGCTTTCCGTAGTGCAGATTGATGGCCGCACCATCGGCAACGGAAAGCCCGGCCCGGTTACGCAAAAGCTGATGGCTCTGTACCACAGCTATATCCTCGCGCAGACAGGAAAAGATTTTTCATGAGTCTTCCTGCCCCCCGCGCGCTTATTTTTGACTGGGATAACACGTTGGTGGACACCTGGCCGGTCATTCACCAGGCGCTGCACGACACGTTCGTGGATTTCAACATGCCTACGTGGACGCTCGATGAATCCAAGGCCCGTGTCCGCAAATCCATGCGCGATTCGTTCCCGCAATTGTTCGGCAAAGACTGGGTGCGGGCGGGCGATCTTTACCAGCAACACTACCGCGCCCATCACCTTGACATGCTGCAGCCGCTCCCCGGCGCGGAAGAAATGCTATCGCTGGCCAGCAAGCTTGGCCTGCCCTCCGTGGTGGTGAGCAATAAAAAAGGCAACAACCTGCGCACTGAGGTGGAGCATCTGGCCTGGAACGGCTGGTTCGCCGCCATCATCGGCTCCGACGACGCATCGCGCGACAAGCCGCACCCGGACCCGGTGCATCTGGCGCTGGAATATATCGACCTGCCGCCGGGGCCGGAGGTATGGTTCGTCGGCGACAGCGAGATCGACCTGGAAACCGCCATCGCCTGCGGCTGCACCGCCATCCTTTTTGGTGACTATGCTCCGGCGCGCGCTGAGTTCACTCCTACGCATTATCACGGCTTCGCATATGCCATGCATGTGCTCAATCATGCGGCACTTTCCAAAATTTTGCTTTCCAACGCGGCAACCCCTGGCGTAAAACTTTCCTCATGAAGGTGCTGATACTCGGTTCCGGTCTGCTTGGTGTGACCACGGCCTATGTGCTGGCTTCGCGCGGACACCCGGTGGAGGTGATCGAACGTCAGGGCAAAAGCGGCCTTGAGACCAGCTTCGCCAATGGCGGGCAGCTGAGTTACAGCCACGCGGAGCCATGGGCCTGCCCGCACGTGCTGACCAAATTGCCTAAATGGCTTACCCATGCCGATTCTCCATTGGTGTTCCGCCCGCGTGCCGACATGGATATGTATCTGTGGGGACTGCGGTTCCTGCGCAACTGCACGCCCGGGCGCGCCGAGCGCAACTGCATTGATATCCTGCGCCTCAGCCTCTACAGCCGGTTGAAGATGCAGGAGATCATGACGGCAACGCATGTGGAATTCGATTATATCGCCCAGGGCATCCTGCATCTGTTCAGCAGCGAACGGGAGCTGGCGGGCGCAATAAAGCAGATGGACTTTCAGGCCAAGTTTGGGTGCGAGCAGCGCGTGCTTTCAGCGCAGGAAACGTTGGAGTTGGAACCGACGCTGGCAGATAACGCTACGCCCATCGTCGGCGCGATTCACTCGCACATGGACGCCAGCGGCGATGCGCATAAATTCTGCGTTGAACTGGCGAAATATTGCGCCGAAAAACTAGGTGTGGTGTTTCATTATGAAACCGGCATCATGCAGATTGCCGCGGCGGATGATCGCATCGCTTACGTCGAATCCGAAAAAGGCAAGCATACCGCCGATGCCTATGTGATGGCGCTTGGCTCGTACAGCAGTCCGTTTTTGCGCGGGCTTGGCATCACTGTGCCGGTTTATCCCATGAAAGGCTACAGCATCACCGTACCCGCGAACGAGCATGCGCCGCGCGTCAGCGTCACCGATGGGCGACACAAAATCGTCTTCAGCCGGCTGGGCAACCAGCTACGCGTAGCCGGCACCGCGGAGTTTGCAGGCTATGATGACACAATAGCAGAGCGGCGCATCGCGCCCATCGCCAATGCGGCGCGGCAGATTTTCCCGAAGGTGGACTGGGACACGCGTCTGCACGAATGGGCCTGCCTGCGCCCGCAAACGCCTACCGGCAGGCCGCTGCTCGGCCCCTCGCCTATTGTCAATTTATTCCTCAACACCGGCCACGGCACGCTGGGCTGGACACACGCCGCCGGCAGCGCCTATATTGTGGCCGACGCGATGGAAAACCGGCCGCCGGAAATCACTACCGGCGGGCTTACGCTGGCAACGCAATGAAAGACGTATTCTATGACTGGGGCGGCCTTAATGCGTGGCTGTTCAAGCTCGTCAACGGGCTTTCGGGCAATCCGACGTATGACAATTTTATGTTGTTCATCACCCAGTTCGGCGCCCGGGAGAATTTTAAATATTATATCGGCGTGATGGTTTTATGGTCGATGGGGGAAATGGGGTTATATAAAATGCGCAGCGTAACCATCACCCGCCAGCATACGAAAGAAGCCGGGGCGCTGCTGATCACGCTGGTGATGGGATATATGGTGTGCGCGCTTTTCGTGGGCCTGCCGAAAATGTTCTTTGATCTGTACCGCCCTTACTGGGTGTATTACAACACGCCCGGCGCGGTGCATTTTATCGGCGTCCCGTGCATCAATACGGGCGACTGCAAAGCCTCCTTCCCCAGCGGGCACGCGGCAACCATCGCTTTCATCGTGACCGCGTTGTGGTACAAATTCAACTATCGCCTGGCACATATTGCAGGCATTGTGCTGGCATTCGCCGTCTGCTGGTCGCGCCTTGCGCTGGGCATGCATTTCCCGGCTGATGTACTGGCAGGCACGGTAATTGGCTATGTAAGCGCCTATTACGTGCGGCGCTATGTGTACCGCATGATGCGCGTCCCGCTGCCGAACCAGCAAGTGATGGTAGCGCCTGTTGCCGTGCAGAGAAAATGAAACAGCCCCGTGTTGCATCGCTGGATGTGCCTTATGTGGGGCACCCGGAGCAAACGCACCGCATCACCTATTACACGTGGGGTGAAGAAAACGCCCCCACGGTACTCTGCGTGCACGGCCTGACACGTAATGCGCATGATTTTGATTTTCTGGCCGACCGCCTAAGCAATGAATTTCGCGTGATCGCCATCGACATGCCGGGGCGCGGCAAGAGCGAGTGGCTGCACTATCCGGAAGAATACAACCTCGCCTGCTACATGGCGAACATGCTGTTCTTCCTCGATACGCTGAAGATCGGCCCGGCGCACTGGATCGGCACCTCGATGGGGGGCATGCTGGGCATGGTGATGGCAGCGCAACAGCCAGAGCGTATTCGTACGCTGGTGTTGAATGATATCGGCGCACAGGTTGCGGGTAGCGCGCTGGCGCGAATCGGCAGTTATGTGGGCAAGGTGATACAATTTCCGAATCGCGCGGCGGGCGAAAGCGCTTTACGAGAAATCTATGCGCCATTTGGCATCCGCGACGAGGCCGTATGGCAAAACCTGTTCACGCATGATTTGGAGGAGTTGCCCGGTGGCGCAGTACGACGGGCCTATGACCCGGCGATTGGCCAGTCATGGAAGGCCGATCCTGCCCAGCCGGATATGAAAATGTGGGAATTATGGGAACAAGTGCGTTGCCCGACACTGCTGATCCGCGGCGAAAAATCAGACATTCTCACCGCCGATACGGCGGAAAAAATGCGGCAAACCTACCCCGGCATGCAACTGCACACGGTGCCGGGCGTCGGCCATGCGCCTACGCTGGCAGATGAGGCAGAAATAGACATGATCGATCGCTTCATTAAACAGCGCGAATACACATCACCTGGAAAAGCTGAACGAAATCGCTAATCGTTCTTTTCGGCCATTTTGCGGGCCAGCTTGCGCTGGCGGCGCAGTGCTTCAGCCATCTCGCGCACGCGACGCTCGGAGGGCTTCTCATAATGGCGGCGCATTTTCATCTCTCTGAACAGCCCTTCGCGCTGCATTTTTTTCTTCAATGCACGCAGGGCCTGATCGATATTATTATCACGGACAATAACTTCTACCACGCTCGTTACCTCCTTTACAGGTTTTTCAGTGGCGAATTCCCATAGTATCGGGGCAGGCCCCCACCTGTCAAACCAAAAAATGCTATGAAATCAAGTATATTACAGTGCTTCCGCCAGCCTGCGGGCGGCCTCAAGGATGATATTCGCGTGGTCCGCCCTCACCTGCAGCGCAAACTCCGGTGTGGAAACCCAGGCCCGCCGCGCCGTGGTGCGGGCAAGCTCATAGTCGGCGGGCAACAGGCAATCCTCGCTTTGCATCTGCGCGCCGAACAGCCACATGCGCTTTTCCGCACCCGTATTGGCGGAGATAAACCCCACCGGCCCGGCATCAAATAACCGCGTAATGCCGGAAATATCCAGCCCCAGCTCCTCAATGCCCTCGCGCAGCGCCGTTACCGAAAGCGCTTCCGCCTCGCCGCTGGTCCGGCCACGGATATCCTGCCATGCGCCGCCAGTGTGTTGCATGCGCGTGCCCTTGGCCAACTGTAGCTTCGGCGGCCCCAGATGGCTATGCCCTGCCACCGGCTGCATCAGCAGAAACCGCCAGTTTTCCATTGCTGGCGCGGGCAGAAAGGGTAATATTCCCGCCTTGACGATGCTTTTGTGCAGCGCAGACGGCGCCTCGCCCGGAAGCACGGCAACGGGTGCCGCATTCAGCAGGCGGTGTATGCGCTCACGAATTTCATCGGCGGACATGCAAGAACATATAGGGGCCGGAAACACGGATGACAACAACGGACGAATACCTGGCCTTTGCACATTTGCTGGCCGATGAAGCGGGCAATGTGCTGCGCCGCCATTTCCGCCAATCCACGCCTGCGGAATCTAAGGAGGATGGCAGCCCGGTAACGGTCGCCGACCGCGAAGCCGAAGCCGCCATGCGTGTGCTGATCCGCCAGCGTTACCCGGAACATGGCATTTTCGGCGAGGAATGGTCGCGCGAGAACATCAACGCCCCGCTGCAATGGGTGCTGGACCCGATCGACGGCACGCGGGCGTTCATGGCCGGTTATCCCACCTTCACCACGCTGATCGCGCTCTGCGAAAACGGCGTGCCGGTAGCGGGCGTGATTGACCAGCCTTATCTGAAGGAGCGGTGGGTGGGTAATACTGTCATGCCGCACTCGTTGCGGCATCTCCCCCAAGATGGCGGGAGACCCCGCAATGAATGCGGGGTGACAATCGCCACCACCTCGCTCACCTGTTTCACCGCCGCACAAGCCGCCGCGTTCGCCCGCGCTACGGCTGGCCACACTGTTGTCCACGGCGGCGATGCCTATGCCTATGCAATGCTTTGCGATGGGCACTTAAGCGCGGTGATCGATGCCGGGTTCAAGCCCTATGATTTCTGCGCGCTGGCGCCGGTGGTGCAGGCGGCGGGCGGGGTGATTACCGACTGGCAGGGAAACCCGCTAACGATAAATTCCAGTGGCGAGGTGGTTGCTGCACGGGATGCCGAGGTACATGGACAATTACTAAGAGCGCTCAAACACGTATTATAGAGGACTCATTCACTTATTTCTAATAGCTGCCACGCCAGCCTTGTGTTCAGCTTCATATTGTTTCAGTACTGCGTTGGCCCTTACCTCATCAAGAGGCTTATCATCGAAATTAGCAGCTACAAGCTCGACTCTTCTTGCCGCCGAAGTCAGCAAAAGAATGTTCTTTGCATGTTCTTTCAATGTCGTAGCTTTTGGTAGCTCCAATGTAATACAGCGATCGTCGTCTACTGTAATGTCGCGGCCATTAGATTTTCTTGGTTCTCCTACACTAATTCTTACCGGCTCGCCTTCAAAAATTTGTTCCCATATTTTCTGAATATCGCGCGGAGGATAATCACCATTGTTATTGAACATAATGGTAGTATCATCATCCCTAAAATAAGGCCCCTCAAAATAATTGGGGCCTTTAAATGACGCCAATCCTTTCCTATAACCAAATTTACTGTAATAAGGGTGGACCATAGCATCCTGTAATGCATGTGCTGCTTGGTCGTAAGCTTCAGCATACATTTGGTCGGTAGCTTCTGCTAGTTTATCTTTCAGATCACCATAAATTTCAGCAAAGTCTGGCATAATACCTCTCCCTATAAATAGTTTATAATTGTATAGTTATAATGATGACCGGTCAATAAGATACTATCTACCTAAAACTAAATAATATTTTCAGTGGCAACACCCATTTTTTGCTCTGTCCGTGCTTCTCCACGATCTGCAGACCCCGTTGCCACCTTTCCTGCCCCGACGCATCCAGCGACGCCATCACCGCCGCGTGCAGCGCCGCGTGCGTATCGGCAATCTTCGGCCATGCGGTTTGTGCTTCATCTATCATGTGGGCCAGCGATTCCTGCGCCGCGCCCGCCCCGGCCAATGCCTGCAGCACCGGGTGTTCAGGCGCCTTTTTTGCCACGATATTCTCCCGCCACCACGCATAGCGGATATGGGCCAGCATCTCCTCCCTCACCTTGGCCGCCACCTGCCGCAGCTCCGCATCCAGCGCAATCAGCGGCAGCACGCGCCGCCGGGAGGCGGGCTTTAGCGTCAGCATGCATACATACTCGCCGTAGGCGTTGCTGCGGGCCAGCTGGCGGCAATAATCGAGGCTCTTCATACACATTGAATATTTATACGGGCAGAGTATATATACAGGCTCTTATGTTATTGACCAAACGCGAATTCTGCAAAGGCGTGGCCGCCGCCTCGGCGCTTGGCGCCATCAGCGGCCCGCTGTTTGCAGCCACTTCAGAAAAGGAGAACCCCATGACTGCCGCAACTCAGAAAAAGGAAAGCCCCATGTTCACCCTGCCCGAACTGCCCTATGCGCAGAATGCGCTGGAGCCATATATCACTTCCAATACGCTGTCATTCCATCATGGCAAGCATCATAAGGCATATGTAGACAACCTCAACAAGCTGGTGGCGGATACGCCTTTGGCGGGCGCCACGCTGGAAGAGGTGATTAAGGAATCGGCGAAAGATACCGCCAAGGCGGGCATTTTCAATAACTCGGCGCAGGTGTGGAACCACACATTCTACTGGCATTCCATGAAACCGGGCGGCGGCGGCGCGCCGAAGGGTGAAATTGCCAAGCGCATCGATAAAGATCTCGGCGGGTTTGATGCCTTCAAGGAACAGTTCAAGCAGGCAGCCACCACGCAGTTCGGCAGCGGCTGGGCGTGGCTGGTGCTGGATGGGGCTAAGCTGAAAGTCATCAAAACCGGCAATGCCGACCTGCCGATGGTGCATGGCCAGAAGGCCCTGCTCACCTGCGACGTGTGGGAGCACGCCTATTACCTGGATTACCAGAACAAGCGCCCGGATTATGTGAGCACCTTTTTAGACAAGCTGGTGAACTGGGAGTTTGTGGAGAAGAATTTGGGGTGATTGTCACCCCGCCGCATGGCGGGGTCCGGATGCCGCCATTCGGCGGCATGACAAATTAAATCGGCAGCGCCTTCGGCTCTGCCTTCCTCAGCCACGTCACGATCATCAGCCGCGTCACCAGTATCGCGGTAAACAGCGAGGCGATGATGCCGATGGAAAGCGTGATGCCGAAGCCTTTGACCGATCCGGTGCCGAAATAATATAAAATCAGCGCGGCGGAGAGCGTGGTCACGTGCGCGTCAATGATGGTGCCGAACGCCATGCGGAACCCGCTTTCAATCGCCGCGTATACTGTTTTGCCGTTGCGGGCTTCCTCGCGCATGCGCTCATAAATCAGCACGTTGGTATCCACCGCCATGCCCATGGTGAGCACAATGCCCGCGATGCCCGGCAAGGTCAACGTAGCTTCCAGCAGCGACATCATTGCCAGCACAATGCAGGCGTTGACCAGCATGGCAAGGTCTGCGAACAGGCCGAACAGGCCATAGCATACCACCATGAACACCACCACGAATGCCACGCCCACCGCGCACGCCTTGGCGCCCGCGGCAATCGAATCCGAGCCTAAACTCGGCCCCACCGAACGCTCCTCCACAATTTTGAGTGGCGCGGGCAACGCCCCGGCGCGCAGCAACAGCGCCAGGTCGTTGGCCGATTCCACGGTGAAGCTGCCGGTGATGATGCCACTGCCGCCCAGGATAGGCGTGTTGATGACCGGCGCGGTGATAACCTTGTCGTCCAGCACAATGGCAAACGGCTTGCCCACGTTGGCGCTGGTGATGTCGCCGAATTTCTGCGCTCCGGCGGCGTTGAAGCGGAAGGAAACCGCCCAATCGGCGCTTTGGGTATCAGGACTGGCGTGCGCATCTACCAGCATGTCGCCGGAAAGCTCTACCTTGGAGAATATGGCGTATTTGCGGCCATGGCCGTCTTTGTCGTCGCCCGGCACAATCCGCGTTCCGGGGGGCACCACCCCCGACTCCACATCATGCGGAGTAGCCGATGGATCCAGAAGATGGAATGTCATCTTGGCGGTGCGGCCAAGCAGTTCTTTCAGATGCTCCGGGTTTTCCAGCCCCGGCACCTGCAGCAGAATGCGGTTTTCGCCCTGCCGCTGGATCACCGGCTCGCGGGTGCCGGTTTCATTCACCCGTCGCTCCACGATCTCGCGCGCCTGCTCCAGCACCAGCGATTTACGGGTTTTCTGCCACGCCTCGCCGAATGAAACGCTCACCTGCGGCCCGTTTTTTTCTATGGTGAGGTCGGAATCGATGGAGCGCAGGACTTTTTCCACATCGGCGGAAAGCGAATCTTCGCGTACGCTGAAAGTCACCTTGCCGTCATGCGCGCTCAAATCGCGGTAGCCGATTTTCTGGGCGCGCAGCTTGGTGCGGATGTCATCGGTAAGGTTGCCCAGCTGCTCGCGCAGATAGGCATCAAAATCCACCTCCATCAGCAGGTGCGAGCCGCCGCGCAGGTCCAGCCCCAGGCTCACCTTGTGGGTGGGGAACCAGGCAGGCATGCGCTCCAGCGTTTCCCTGCTCATGAAATTCGGCAGCGACAGTACCACGCTGCCGATGCAGACGATGAGGATTAAAGCGATTTTCCAGCGGGAGAAGTGGAGCATAAGTAGGTATTAGGTGTGGAGTTTGAGGTGTCAGAATTAATAGCTATCTTTCTGACACCTGTCACCTGATACCTGACACCTTCATTATCGTTCGCAGTTGCATCAGATTTTTCTATGTAACTTGCTGATCATAGCCCCAACCGTGGCGTATTCATCTACCAGATGATCATATATACCTTTGGAAATATACTTAAGGTTGACCGCATAATCGAGCCATACCAGCGTCTCATTGGAGGCCGCTTCCGCTATCGTCAAAAAACGGCCAAATTCCGCGATGGAATATTTTTGCCGGATAAAGCCTTCGGCGATATTGGCACAAATGGCTTTGCTGGAGCGACGCAGGTCATTGGCAAGCGCCCGTTGCTCAAACTTGGGAAAATCAAGCGTCAGCTTATGCACTTCCAGCGATACGGCAAAGGCCCGCTTATAGATGATCAGTTCCCTGAACGACTTAATGATGTCCTCTGCCATCAGACTCTCGAATGCCTGTTAGTTGTCGTTGGCCGTTGCTGCCGATGATTTCCCCTCTTCCAGCACTTCGCCGATGGTAGCCTTGGCCACTTTCACCCGCACATTGGGGGCGATTTCCACGTGCACTACATCGTCGCCTTCCAGCTTCACCACCGTGCCATGCACGCCGCCGCCGGTAATCACGCGCGAACCTTTTTTCATGGTGTCCAGCATGGTGCGATGGTCTTTCAGGCGCTTTTGCTGCGGGCGGATGAGCAGGAAATAGAAAATGCCAAACAGCAGCGCAAGGAATACCAGCGTGTCCATCAGCTGCTTGTCCATCGAAAGCGCATACGGCGCGTGATCGGACGTTGGCACCGCCGCGCTCGCCATGCTCGCGTCTTTGGCGTCCTTGGCCATTATTTTATTTTGGCTTCGGTGAACTCAACATGCTTGCGCACCACGGGATCATACTTGCGCAGCTTGAGCTTCTCCGCCTGTTTTTTGGGATTTTTCTTGGTGACGTAATAATAGCCCGTGTCGGCAGAGCTGACGAGCCTGATGAGCAACTGGTTTTTCTTGGCCATGATTCTATCCTCGTGTAAGGGAAAGAGAATCTACCGAATTGGCACGCCCTGTCAAGCATTTCCCTTTGACTTTTGCCTTTTCAGGCGGTTAGTCTTGCCGCCTTATGGTTAAAAAGCCGCAAAAAATAAGGAAAGTCGTGTTCCCCGTCGGCGGGTTCGGCACCCGGTTTTTGCCTGCCACCAAGGCCCTGCCGAAGGAAATGCTGCCGGTGGTGGATAAGCCCATCATCCATTACGCTTTCGAGGAGGCCCGCGCCGCCGGTATCGAGCAGTTCATCTTCGTCACCGGACGCAACAAAAGCACCATCGATAACCATTTCGACCATTCCTATGAGTTGCAAAGCCACCTCTCCCGCGAGGGCAAGCAGCGCCAGCTGGACCTCACCGAAAGCTGGCTGCCGCCCCCCCGGCAGTGTCATGTTCACCCGCCAGCGGCAGATGCTGGGGCTTGGGCACGCCATCTGGTGCGCCCGGCACATGGTGGGCGATGAGCCCTTCGCGGTGATTTTAGTGGATGACATGGTGCTTTCCAAAACCCCCTGCCTGAAACAAATGACGCAGGCATACCTGCCGGGTATTAATATGCTTGGCGTGACCGAGGTGCCCCGTGCGCAGACCAGCAGCTACGGCATCGTGGATATTGATCGCCGCACCGCCATCAAAAACAAAAGCATGGTCAAGGCCCGCGGCCTGGTGGAAAAACCGAAGCCGGAGAAGGCTCCCTCCACGCTTTCCATCATCGGCCGCTATATATTGCAGCCGGAGATTTTCGAGGTGCTGGAACGCCAGAAGCCCGGCACGAACGGCGAAATCCAGCTTACCGACGCCATCGCGGCGCTGATCGGCACACAGGACGTATACGGCTTTCAGTAT
>Ga0207070_1129_pt2 | contig 18432 bp, 24 predicted proteins | sample Alteio_BWMinHeat_92_FD_153591 | JGI IMG/M metagenome (GOLD analysis project Ga0207070, IMG submission 153591) | Enriched cells from forest soil in Barre Woods Harvard Forest LTER site, Petersham, Massachusetts, United States -... | ecosystem: Environmental > Terrestrial > Soil > Temperate forest >...
GTTGAAACAGCCCCAAAGTGATCCCATCCCGGTGGGCGAGCAGATTGCCCTTCTCTATGCTGGTACCCGGGGAATGATTGATGAAATCAAGCCCGAAGCGATCCCATCGTTCATCGCTTACCTGCGCGATGAGCTTCAGCGTAACCACACTGAGTTCCTCGCGACACTCAGTACCACTGACTTTACCGACGAAGTTGAAGCCCAATTGAAAAAGATTCTTGAAGAACGTATCAGTACGTTTAAACATCTCTAAATGGCTTCTACCCGCGAGCTTCGCCACCATTTTCTTTGTTCAGTTTGGCAGCGCGTTCCAAAAGACGGGAGTGGAGGTAGAAAACATCGCCAGGGTAGGCTTCCCGGCCGGGCGGGCGGCGCAAGAGCAACGAAATTTCACGGTAGGCAACAGCGTGTTTGGAGAGGTCATCGTAAATGATCAGGGCGTCTTTGCCACTCTGCATGAAGAATTCGCCAATCGTACAACCGGCATATGGTGCGAGGTACTGAAGGGCGGCGGCATCCGAAGCACTGGCGGCAACGATAATCGTGTGCTTAAGGGCGTCGGCTTCTTCGAGGGCGGCACGAAGGCGGGCAATCTTTGATTCTTTCTGCCCAATTGCTACGTAAATACAAATGACGCCGGTATCCTTTTGGTTGATGATCGTATCAACAGCAATAGCGGTTTTACCTGTGCCCCGGTCGCCAATGATGAGCTCACGCTGGCCACGGCCAATGGGGATCATTGAATCGATAGCCATGATTCCCGTCTGAAGTGGCTGGTTTACACTCTGGCGGGTAATAACACCGGGAGCGACGCGCTCGATGGGGAGGGCGGTGGTAGTTGCGATATCACCACGGCCATCTACCGGCTGGCCAAGGGCATTTACGGTACGGCCGACCAGCGCTTCCCCGACATTCAAAGTAGCAACTTGCCCAGTCCCAATGACACTCATGCCAGCTTCAATATGGGAAAATTCACCTAGGATAACGGCGCCAATCCGGTGCTCTTCCAGGTTTAAGGTGAGGGCGGTAATCGGGCCTTCAGCGGTTTGGATATGAAGAAGTTCACCGGCCTTGGTATGGGGAAGGCCACTGATTGAAACAATGCCATCACCAATACGTTCAACCGTACCAACTACCTGCTCGGTATCGGCGGGTTGCCAATCGCCTAGTTTTTCTTTGAGTTCGGTAAGGAGTGAATCAGTTGCCATAGGGGTAGGTTATTTGAGGTGGGTGGCGAGATCAGTGAGCCGCCCCTTGCCCGAGAGGTCAATAATCGTGTCTTGGAAACGAATGATCATGCCGGAAAGTAATATTGGGTCAACGGTAAGAACGACCGGGTGCTCACCCCAACGCTCGAGGAGGGTCTTTTTGAGCTCAGCTTCTTCTTTGTGCTCAAGGGGAGCGGCGCTAATAACGTGGATCTCCTGACGACGAAGTGCCTCCGCCATCAAGAGCTCAGCAATTTCCGGCAGCGCATCACGCTGGCCTTGTTCGGCAAGATACTCGAGGAAGCGGTCAGTAACCTGTTTGGCAGTACTCATAGGGTGGTAACAATTTTTTCAATTTGCTCGCGCTTTTCCGAACCAAGTGGTGCTTCTTTCAGTACTTTTCCGGTGGCGTTGACAACCATTTCGGCCAGTTCCCCCTTCAACTCGGTACGTAAACGGATACGTTCAGCAGCAATTTCTTCTTCGGCATGGGCAAGTACCCGCTCAGCCCGTTCCTCGGCCTTTGCTTCCAGCTGCTTCTCAAGCTCTTTGGATTGGAGCCGGACTTCTTCGATAAGGGCATGGCCTTTGCGTTCGGCTTCGGCCAGCATCTCCTCCTGTTTTTCAGTGGCCTTGGCCAATGCCTCTTTAGCTTTGGCGGCGTTATCGAGGCCTTCCTTGATCTCCTCACTGCGCTTATCGAGCAATTTTGTCAGTGGCTTATGCAAGATGTACGTCAAAGCACCTACCAGCAGCAAAAAGTTAATAAGCTGGTAGACGATCAGCTTTAAATCAATACCTAAGCCTTCCATAGCTTATTTGACGAACTTAATGATAAGCGAAACCACTAAGGCAAAGATAGCCAGGGACTCACAGAAAGCCAATGCCAACACCATGGTGTTGCGCACCGAGTTTTCAGTCTCAGGGTTACGGCCAATAGCGTCAAGGCCGCGGCCTGCAATCAGACCCATGCCAATTCCTGGTCCGAGTACGCCAACGCCGATTGCGATAGCCATAGCCAACAGTCGTGCAGATTCAATATCCATAGTGATATGTGTTACTTATATATGCGCTGGTTCAAGGTGAGGTTCACCGTGGTCACCAATCGCGATTGCTGTAAATACTATTGTTAGGAAACAGAATACCAGGGCTTGGATGAGTCCGACAAATATCTCGAGGGTATAAAAGGGGATCGGGATAATCGGGAAGTAGGGAAGAAAGGTTGAATTCAGGTAAATGATCACTGTCAAAAGTACCTCACCTGCAAAAATATTGCCGAACAACCGGAATGAATAACTAATAGGCCGGATGAGCTCAGAAATCAGCTCAAGGATACCGACAAAGAAATAAATAGGGCTTTGAAAATTAAAAAATACCGCCAAGTATTTCCGTGCACCCCGGTATTTGATCCCTAAGTACTGCACGTAAATGACGCTGCACAGTGCCAGGGCGATAACCGTATTGAGGTCACTGGTCGGTGCCCGGAAAAGCGGGACGCTCCCAATAGTGATACTGCTGAAGCCGGGGATAAGGCCTGACCAGTTTGAAAGGACAATAAAGAAGAAGGCGGCAAAAACAAAAGGAAAAATAGCCCGGGTGACATCGGCGCGGCCAACCACATTTTAAGTAGTGGTCAATAAGAATTCATACATGCTTTCAATTGCTGCTTGAAAGCGCCGCGGGACATCACGCAATTGAATGCGGATCAAAAACGCTACGAGCACAAGGAAAACCACCATCAATGAGGTAGTAAAGGCACTATTTGTAAGGGCAAAGCCGCGAATGGAAAAAACTGGCTCTGCCGCAAGCGAAATATTCATATGATTTAGGATACCGAGAGAAGCTGAGTGGGGTCAAGAAGCTTAGCTACTTGAAATATCTCCCTGTTACGCTAAAATGCGTGTTTCTTGTGCCACGAAACGCCAGGGCTTTTCTTTGGCCTTGGCAATTCCAATCCGGGGCGTAGCAGTATATCCCAAAGAGGGGTAAGGGATAAGGAAAAGCGGCGGTTCTCTCAGGTCGTGCCCGTTGTGAATGTGAGAAATATCCATTGCCTGAGTCAGTTTGCCGGGCCCTGAGCAAAGATGGTCCCTACGGCCGCGCCGCTTTTCCATAAGCGGGATGCCTTCGGTGGGAAAGAGGGCGCGGATCAACACGCCCTGTCCAAAACCAGAATTGCCAGTTACGACGTTCATGCACCAGTGCATGCCATAGCTACGGTACACATAGGCGTGCCCAGCCGGCCCGAACATAGGGGCATTACGATTGTTCACACCGTTAAAACTATGGGAAGCCGGGTCGTCTTGGTGGTAGGCTTCCGTTTCAATAATGATACCGGCAGTCCGGCCTTCCGCCGTGTCGTGAACGAGTTGCCAGCCTAACAGGAGTGGAGCAACAAGCGGGGCATCTTGTTCGAGGATATCCCAGGCGTTCACGGCAACAGGCCAAAGAGGCTACTGATTTGGCCAAAAACATGGATGATCGGGTTCATAATGGTGTTCAGGAGAGTGCCTGACAGGACAATGAGAATAAGCAGAAGGACGATGCCGATTTGTCCCCCGACTAGTGAGCGGTACTCTGGCCAAAAATAAGCAATGATTGACGAGCCGTCCAAAGGCGGGATGGGAAGCATGTTAAATGCTGCGAGGGTCAAGTTTACAAGGATAATCAAGCTAAGGAAATCAGCGTTGATAAGAAAGACATGCGCAGTGGCTTCAATAGAGAAAATAAGGTGGCAAATGAACGCCAGGATAATGTTGCTTATAGGGCCGGCCAGGGCAACGAGCAGTTCATCTACCCGGCGGTGAAGGCGCATCGGATTGTAAATAACGGGCCGGCCATAGCCGAAGCCAACCAGGAGGAACATCAGGCCGCCAATCGGGTCAATGTGGGCTGCTGGGTTAAGGGTGACCCGGCCATCGTGAAGGGGAGTGGGGTCACCGAGCTTCAGTGCCGTCCAGGCATGGGCGAACTCGTGGACCGTAATTGCAACCACAACCGCCAAAACAAAGACGATAGCGGCAATGGGTGATTGTTGAAAGAGGGCAAGCGGTGAATTTATCATCTTGATTAGCGTTGACGAAAGCGGATGAACCTGATAAGCTATGCAAAGCCTATCATAAAAAAAGTCTTAAAGAAATTCCATGGCTCACTGCATGATCTGCGGCAAAACGCCTGTTGGTGCTAACAACGTGCCTAATTCCATGCACAAGACCCGTCGCATGGTGAAGCCAAACATCCAGAAAATTGAGGGAGTAAAGGTCTGTACACGCTGTATCCGCACCCTCAAGCAAAAAGGCCTGTTGCCCGCTAACGCTTAAACAAAAAATGACCTTCCGAGGTCATTTTTTGTTTAATTGCGCGGCTCAGTATGGCTGATATGCCTCGGCTTCGTTCGTCGCTACGACTGCTTGTTGAGCTTTCATCGTAGCACGCTCGGCCTCAATTTCACGGGCGGCCTGTTCGTGTATTTCCCGGACATCAGGGTGTTTGTCTAAGTAGGCTTCCCAATTTTGCTTAAAGCAATTCTCGCAATAGACTTCCCTGGGATAAGGGGGTTTCTGCAAGATCTTCCCTACTTTGCCACACTGCTTGCAGGTAACATTAAAAACGTCTTTGCCAGCAAAGCGCTGGTCCCGGAGCAGCTTACGCCGTTCGGGGCTGTGTTTGGGAACATTGGTGAACCCTTGCCTCCAAAAAAATTCCTGTTCTTTGGCCGTAAAGATAAACGGTTCACCCGTATCCTGATCATAGAGCGTGATATCTTGAAACTCAGGCTTTGGCCCTGTTGGCGGTTTCATTAGGAAAGACTAATTGTCGTGTATTTGTTTTTAGGGTCTCCTTTATATATACCACACCTTTAGCACAGTGGCAGAGGCTGCGCAAGTGCGCTAGGATAGAGCTATGCGAACTCTCCAGATTTCTGAGCACATATTGGCACAAAGTACCCTTGTTGTTGCACCTGCCCATATATGGCCTGGCCTTTGGGATACGCTTGTCAGCACCGTGCATGTGGCTGACCGTTGGCAGGCCGAGAAATGGGACAACCCGCTTGTGGTGGCTGATGTACGGGCATTGCACCATGTGATGAGCCGTACGCCAGTGCAGGATATTAAAGTGGCAGCTATCCCTCACGCCGACCGCATGAGCAAGGAAGTGGCAAATGCCCTCCTGAAGCTCTTAGAGGAGCCGCCTGTTTTTGCCTACACCATCCTTTTTGCTGAAAGCGCTGAAGTATTGCCAACTGTTATGTCCCGCGTGCGTCTTATCGCTATCGAGGACGGGACAAAGAGCGATACCCGTCGCCAACAGCTGGCCCAGGTACTTGGACGCTACGCGCTTTCGGACCGCCGCCAAAGGGACCAGGCAAAGCAGCTCCTCTATGCAACACCTTTAATTCACTCTACAATCCAATTACCTATTATAGAAGAAGGCTTTCGTCCCTCGTAAGATATGATCATTTTCCTTATTATTCTTTTGGCCGTCATTATCATTGCACTTTTCATTGATTGGAGTGCTCTTTCTCAGAAATTGCCCCGTCGGGGAACGCGGCCGGCTAAGTCAGCGCCAGTACAGTCAATGGCCCAGGACCCGCAGGACCGCTTTTCCATGGAAGATGTTCCCTTAGATGAACCTACTGTCTCAAGCACCAATTCTGAAGTAGAAAAAATGCTGGCTGAGGCTGATATCCACTTCCGAAAAGGGGAAATGAAAGCGGCAGAAAAACTCTATTTGCAGGCTGCGGCCGATGACCCGCGCTGTAGCAAAGCCTACAGTCGTCTCGGCGTTATCTATCTTGAGAATGGTGAGGAATGGGAAGATGCGGAAGCGGCATTCCGCCAGGCATTGAAGTATGACCCTCAGAATGGCTTCATCCTCAACAACCTTGGCTTGGTACTCTACCACCAAGACCGGTATGCCGATGCCATCCGTAACTTTGAGCAGTCAGTCCGCCAAGACGAGCAGAACGCCGCCCGTCACTCCAACTTAGGGATGGCGTATATGGCAATGCGACAGTACGCAAAGGCTGAATCATCATTCAAAAAGGCCTTGAAGCTGGCGCCAAATGAAATGGAATATAAAGACCTGCTTGCCGAGGCAATGGAGAAGAAGTCGGCACATAAGGCAATGCTACGTAAGTAGCTATGTATACAGTCGTTAATTTTACAAAGATATTTAGCTGTGGGGATGCTGATTTCGAGGCGGAGCTGGGTCTTGTTTACAAGCGTGTCACTGTGGCAATGGAAAAAAGGGGGATTAAATTTGTATTTGCCCGCCCGGCTCAGTATGGCGGTGGCACCCTCTTTAAGGAAGTATACTATTCCAAAGGTGGCCCTTGGGAAATCTTGACGGATATTCACACTGATGCTGTGTATATTAAGTCACCCAATATTATTCATCTTCTTGATAAAGAAGTTTTGACCATTTCTGAACGTGGCTTAGAAGAAATAAACACGGACAAATGGAAAATGTATCAAGAATTGGCTGAGTTTATGGCACCTACTTTTCCGTTGAGTAGGGAGAATTGGCAGACCGCAATTCAAAATATCAAGACAGAATATTGCATCATAAAACCAGTGGATGGATCACTTGGGGTAGGTATTATTGTTAAGCCAGTACGGGAACTTATACAAGGTGACCTTATCCCTGAAAAGCGCTACATCGTGCAGGAACTAATTGATTCAAGCAAAGGTATGCCTGGTTCAGTAGTGGGCCGCCATGATATACGGGTCTTGGTCTTCAATGGGAAGATTACCCCGGCCTTTATGAGTATTGCACAAGACAATTCGTACTTAGCAAATCTTTCTCGGGGCGCACGAAAGCTTTCTTTTTCATTCGATGATATACCGGAACGAGGCAAAGAGATGATTGATGCGATTGAGAAAAAATTATCGCGATTTTTTCCGCGGGTATATAGTATTGATTTCCTCTTCGATCCTGAGGGCAAGCCATATTTAATTGAAATTAATACCGGTCCTGGCTATCCCTACCCGGTTTTTCATCAAGACGAGTATATTAATAAAATTGACGATATGCTTGCGGATGCTTTCGTCGAATCGCTTGAAAAGGCAAAGTAAGCAGAGTCTTAAAAGTATCGTCTTAGCGCAATACAATGCTATTGCCCAGGAAGCTGTAGTGTATAGTGCGGAATTTTTTCGAACTGAAACAGCTCTTTCCACCCTCCAAAGTCTTTCACGCCAGCACCGTAGGATTTCATCCCAAGCTTGATGGCACGATCAATTTTAATAAGGTAACAGAATTTTCCAAGGTTATTCACACTGCGGTTTGTGCCATTATTTAGCCCAAAATAATGGTCTTCGTGATAAATAATCGCCGCGGTTACTGCTTGTTTTTCCCCATTGATTTTAATGGTCATAATTTCAGAAGGAAAAATCTTAATAATATCGCGGTAGGCTTGGCGAGTAGAGTGGAGCCGGAATGAAGATGTTTCAGTAAAGCGACCAAGGTTCAGTGCGAAAAGTAACTCTAGGTCATCCTGGTCGTTAAAGATAATTTCTACTTCATTTTGCGTTAAAAGCTGGTCCATTTCTTTTAAAATGCGCTTAGCATTTTTGGCAGGCCAGAGCTTAGTGATATAGTCACGATAATCCGTAAAGCCACCCAGAGGCAGTGTATATTTAAAGGCAGAGAACTCAGCTTTGTACGGTCCAAAATTGTAGGGTTTTGAACCAAGGCTGATTTCGGCAGGTTGCTTAATTTGAGCAAAAAACTGTTGCGCCGTGCGTTTGTACCCAGGCTGAAGCCATAAAATAGTATCGTCGCTTGAGCGATCGCTAAATGACTGTAGGAGCTCTTTACTCGGATTGTATTGGAGAGGGAGAAGACCGGCAATTTTTTTACCGTCGTAGCCTACAATAAAATAGAGGTCGCATTCCTTATACTTAAAAAACGTGTACCGAAAGTCCCAGTCATCATTGAGGTAAAAATTTGGAGAAAGTTGTTTCCAGATACGTTCAGCCTCAGTGTGACTCTGTACAACCCGAAAGGTTAACTCTTTCATTCATAGAGGTTAAGGGATATTTTTTGTCCTGTAATCCTAGCAGAAAAGTGGTTTTTGGCGATAAACAATAGTGCTCACCTAACAAATGGCCTAGCGAGGCTAGCCTATCAGATTGACCAGAGCTCCTTAATCTGGTAAAGTCGATAGGATTCAAATAGCCTTACTTCTTTGTATGCCAAATATTCGCAACGTTGCGATCATTGCTCACGTTGACCACGGGAAAACTACCCTGGTTGACGGTCTTTTAAAGCAATCAAAAACTTTCCGGGAAAACGAAGCGGCTATGAGCCAGGTCTTGATCATGGATTCAAATGACCAAGAGCGTGAGCGGGGGATAACTATCCTGGCAAAAAACACAGCCGTTACCTACGAAGGGGTAAAAATTAATATCATTGATACTCCCGGCCACGCTGATTTTGGTGGTGAAGTTGAGCGTACCTTGAACATGGCCGACGGGGCGATCCTCGTGATTGATGCCCAAGAAGGACCAATGCCCCAGACCAAGTTTGTCCTGAAAAAAGCCCTCGAGTTGGGATTAAAACCGATTGTTGTCATTAATAAAATCGATAAGCGTGATGCCCGTGTTGATGAGGTGCTCTCTCGGACCTACGACCTTTTCCTCGACCTGGCGGTGAACGAGTCACAGTTAGAATTCCCGGTTTATTACGCCATCGGCCGTGAGGGAAAGGCATGGGCGGAAATGCCTGCCGATCCTACGGCAGAGGCTGACCTGACACCAATTTTTGAGGCAATCCTCCACTCTATTCCTGAACCAGAAGGCGACGTGAATAGGCCGTTCCAAATGCTAGTGTCTGCTCTTGATTGGGATTCCTACCAAGGCAAGTATGCCGTTGGCCGTATCCGGCGTGGCTTTGTAAAGCCGGGCATGAGCATTGCGCTGCTCACAGCCAATGGGGCTATGCAAAATGCCCGTGTAGAGCGGGTATACGTTTCACAAGGATTGCAGCGGGCCGAAGTCGACCGGGCTGAAGCCGGTGACATTGTCGCCCTTACGGGCATTAAAACGGCTGGGATCAGTGATACGATTGCCGATCCCCAGAACCCGGAAGCTTTGCCGGCTATTGCCATTGAAGAGCCAACCCTAAAGATTGCCGTTGCTGCCAATACCTCACCATTTTCTGGCCGTGAAGGAAAATTTGTAACAGGCCGTCAAATTCTCGACCGTATCCAGCAAGAACTGGAACATAATGTTTCAATGCGTTTGGAGATTGGTTCCGAAGGGCAGTTTATTCTCTCGGGGCGTGGCGAATTGCATCTTTCAGTATTTATTGAGACGCTTCGCCGCGAAGGCTTCGAATTACAGGTAGGGAAGCCTCAGGTAATCACCAAAGAAGTTGACCATACTATTGTTGAGCCGGTTGAAGAGCTAACGATTGACGTGGCATCCGATGCGGTGGGATCTGTTACTGGCGAAGTCGGGCGCCGGAAAGGCCTCCTGCTCTCGCAAGAAGAAAACAGTGATGGCACGGTACGCCTCCTTTTTGAAATCACTACCCGGGGGATGCTCGGTTTACGTAACCAGCTCCTAACCCTTTCCCGCGGTACGGCCGTCATGAATTCACTTTTCATGCGCTTCGAGCCAGTATCTGGTGCCATCCCTAAGCTTCGCAACGGGGTATTGATTGCGTCCGAGGCAGGTAAGGCGGTGGCCTATGGCCTTAATGTGGCGCAAGGCCGTGGGGCAACATTCATCCTCCCGCAAACGGAAGTATATGAAGGGATGATCATTGGGCTTAATTCCCGTGAAGACGATATCGAAATAAACGTTACCAAAGAAAAAAAGCTGACCAATGTGCGGGCTTCCGGTTCTGATGATGCAATCATCCTCACGCCTCCTACTCTCTTGAGCCTTGAGCAGTGTCTCGATTTTCTTGAGGAAGATGAGCTCCTAGAGGCAACTCCCAAAGGCTTGCGATTACGTAAGAAAATCCTAGAAACCACAGCCCGCAACAAGGCAAAAAAAGCTGGCAGTTAAAGGCTTGACAAAGCGAGGTAAGAGGCATAGAACGAGGATGCTTCGCTTTACATGCGTAGGGACATAAACTAGGAGGTCTTATGGCAGACAATGAATTTGCACGCCTTCTTGATGCCGAACAGAGGGTCATCGATGAAGAGCGTAAGAAACTGAACGATATGCTCGATAATTTGAGGCAGCAGGAGTCGCGCGTCAAGGAGCAGCGTGATTTGCTTACCAAGCCGACAGAAGCGCCGCCAGCCTATATTTAGCCATTAGAGTATTTAAGGGAATAGTTCATGGAGTCAATTGTTTTGGGTGGGGGTTGTTTTTGGTGTATTGAAGCGATTTTCCGCCAACTGGATGGGGTTGTGGATGCGGTCTCTGGGTATGCAGGTGGTATAAGCCCTCAGCCAACTGACGAGCAAATCTATAGTGGAAAAACTGGCCACGCCGAGGTGGTAAAAGTAACGTTTGACCCTGCCATTATTTCTCAGCATGATATCTTGACCATCTTTTTTACCCTCCATAACCCGACTACCCTCAACCAGCAGGGTGCCGACAGGGGAACACAGTATCGCTCAATCATCCTCTATGTATCTGAAGGACAGAAGGCAGAAGCACAGCGGGTCATGAAGGAGATTGCTGATGGCGGCGTATGGGAAAACCCCCTTGTCACTGAGCTAGTACCGCTCGAGGTGTTTTATCCAGCCGAAGACTATCATCAACGTTACTTTGAGCGCTTTGGCAATAACGCCTATTGCTCAATTGTCATTGCCCCAAAGGTAGCGAAACTCCGTTCGCTCTATTTCAACAAGCTAAAGAAAGAAGCTACCTGAAGCGGACGGGTATTGAGTAAAAGACGTCGTCAGTTGCCAAATCAGATGAGTTGTTGTTCCTGATAACAAGGGTACCAGTACTGGTCCCAGGCTTTGTAAAAGTGAGGGTGGCCTTGAGGCTTACGGGGCCTGTTGTCTCCCAGTCCGTAAGGGGAGTGGCGGTGCTATGCGCAATTACGGTGCCATTGGCATCGATCAGTTGGACAGGTAGCTGACCTTCAAAAAACCAGGTATTTGGGGCAATTGCCTTGACGCTAATCGGGCTCTTGACCAGGGTGTTGCTTGCTGGGGTACTGATGCTTGCTACAGGAGTCGGAGAAGGGGTGGCCGTTGGAATTGCAGTGGGAATATCTGTAGAAATCGGGGTGTCCGTGGTATCGGCAGGGTTTTGATAGTGCTGGTAAATAGCAAACGTAACTGTCCCTATGCCAATGCCTATCACAACGGCTGCACAAAGTTTAATGAGTGTACGCATGAAACGAGAATACTGGTAGACTATTAGTATAGCAGTATCTTTTTTCTATGCAGAGTGATGATGAAATTGAAGCCCTTCTCCAGCGTGATGGAGCAGCTTTAGCTGCCTATCGGGCATTGCCACCGAGCCATAAGCGAGAGTACCTAAGCTGGGTAGGTGAGGCAAAATTACCCGCTACCCAGGTACGTCGTATCGAAAAGATGATCCAAATGTTGAAAAAAAAGTAGGGCTTGTGTATTTAGTTAAGTATGCTAAAATATAAAGCAATCTTAACTAAATACACATGGACCGCCAGGAAGTTATCACGAGCATTTTTCAAGATTTTGAGCAGTTCCGCCGCCGCCTTTTTCGGAGCGGTATTGTCATGGCGCACAAAGACATGCCCACACCAGCGCAGTTTGGCCTTTTGATGATGCTTTCAGCCCATGGCTCCAAAAGCCTTAAAGATTTGGCCGAGTGTTTTACAATGTCTCCTAGCGCAGCTACCCAGCTAGTAGACGGGCTTGTTAAGGATGGGTTGGTTAGGCGTACCGAGGATGAGAATGACCGGCGCAAGGTCGAAGTCTCCCTAACGCCAGCTGGTGTAACAAAACTGCAGGCAGCCCAGAAGTCACGGTTAGCTTCCTTAACAAAGATGATGGAGCCACTCACTGACGCCGAACTGGCGCAGCTCCGGGTGCTCCAGAAAAAAATTACCGATAATTGGAATGTTGAATAATGGCTAAACCTTCTTCCCCGGCTGGTCAGCGACCGCCTACGCCGCCCAGTATCTTTTCTATTCTCAAGCCCTACCGTTTTATCATTGGGGTGTTGATCGTATTGGCCTTGGCGAGCAATGGGTTAACCCTATGGCTTCCGAAAATTATTTCCCACGCGATTGATTCCTATGCCCAGCGACAGTTAAAACTAGGCGATGTCGCAGAAACGTTCAGCCTGGTGAGCATTGGGATTTTCATCTTTACCTACCTTCAGAGCATCGTGCAAACATTTGCCTCAGAACAGGTGGCGCGGGATATGCGCGATGCACTGGCAGCTAAGATTTCCCGTCAGAACTACGCCTACATCCAGGAGGTCGGCCCCTCCAAGCTCCTGACGAATTTGACCTCGGACATCGATTCGGTAAAGGTCTTTGTTGCCCAGGCAATTGCCTCGCTGGTTTCTTCAGTCTTTTTAATCGTTGGTGCCAGTGCCCTCCTTTTGATTACTGACTGGCGGTTGGCGCTGGCGGTGCTGACCATTGTGCCAATCATTGCGGTAACCTTTTACCTGACCTTGGCCAAGGTACGGCAGCTTTTTTTCAAAAGCCGGGAAGTTATTGACCACCTAAACCGGGTGATTAACGAAAGTATCTTAGGGGCGGCGCTTGTGCGCGTCTTGAAAACTGATCAAGAAGAACGGGCAAAGTTTCAGGAAGCCAACAGCAATGCCCGGGGCATTGGCCTGCAAATTGTCCGTATTTTCTCAGCTTTGATCCCAGTAATATCCGTCATTGCTAATGCCGCATCGATAATCATCCTTACCCTTGGTGGGCACTATATCATCAACGGGACGTTAAGCCTTGGTAACTTTGCCGCTTTTAACACCTACATTGCCATCCTTATTTTCCCGATCTTGGTAATCGGTTTCATGAGCAACCTGATTGCTCAAGCCAGTGCTTCGTATGCCCGTGTAGCCCAAGTAATAGAGTCCCCTGAAAAAGAAAAAACGGGAACTCGCCAGGATCAACTTAAGGGCAATGTGAAAGCAAAGAATATTACCATTACTTATGGTGAAAAGCAGAGCCTGCAGGATGTTTCATTTTCTGTCAAAGCTGGTTCGCGAACGGCAATTATTGGCCCAACGGCCGCTGGGAAAACCCAGCTGCTCTACGCCCTCACCGGCCTCATTGAATTGAATGGGGGAGAAGTGCTCTATGACGGCCACCTGCTTCAAGAATATGAACAAGAGGCATTTCACCAGCAGGTCGGGATGGTTTTTCAAGATAGCATTGTGTTTAACATGAGTTTGCGCGAAAACATTGCCTTCAGTGGCGGCATCACCGAGGAGAACATTCAGAAAGCGATTGAAACAGCCGAGCTCTCAGATTTTGTCGATGCCCTCCCAGAAAAGCTTGAAACAATTGTTTCAGAGCGGGGAACCAGCCTTTCCGGTGGGCAGAAACAACGCCTGATGTTAGCCCGGGCCTTGGCTCTTAACCCCCGCATTCTCCTTTTGGATGACTTTACTGCCCGGGTAGATACCGTCACCGAGCGGAAAATCCTTGATAACGTCCGGAAAAATTACCCTGGGATCACGCTCATTTCTGTAACGCAAAAAATTGCTTCGGTCGAGCATTATGATCAGATCATCCTCCTTATGGAAGGTGAAGTGTTGGCTAGTGGGACACACAAGGAGCTCTTGAAGGAGTCGCCAGAGTACATTCAAATTTACACAACGCAACGAAGCACCAACTCTTATGAAGTACACGCTGAGTAACCTTAATTCGAATGAGCCTCAGAAGAGCAGCTTCTGGCCAGCGGTAAAAAAGCTGGTGCCGTATATGCGTGAAGAAAGCAAGACATTAGTGATTTCTTTCATCGCTATCCTTGTGAACTCGGGCCTGACAATCCTTGCCCCGATTGTCATTGGCCACACCGTTGACACGTATATTATCACCCGTCAGTTCCACGGAGTCTTGGTGTACGCCGGTATCTTGGCGGCCATTTACCTTGGTGCCCTTTTGGCGAGCTTCCTGCAGACCCGCTTAATGGGTGGGGTAGGGCAACGCACCCTTTACCGCCTTCGGGATGCCGTCTTTACCAAGTTGCAAGACTTGCCGGTTGCTTTCTTCAATCAAAATAAAGCGGGCGACCTTATCTCGCGTATCAACAACGATACTGATAAGCTGAACCAGTTTTTCTCGCAGTCATTAATGCAGTTCATCGGTAATATCTTTGTCATCATTGGGGCGGGGATTGCCATGTTACTCGTGGATACAAAACTGGGCGGCACAGCCCTTATACCCGCAGTTGTGCTGCTGGTCTTTACGCAACTCACTTCGGCGTGGATCAAACGTCAGAACTTTAAGAGCCTGCAGGCAATGGGTGGCCTGAGTGGTGAAGTGCAAGAAAGCCTGGACAACTTCAAAGTGATCGTGGCGTTTAACCGTCGTGACTATTTCAAAGAGCGCTTCAAGGAGGTAAACGAGCAAAATTACCACACAGCCTTGCGGGCAGGGATTGCCAACAATACCTATGTACCTGTTTATGGCCTTGCCTCGAACGCTGGGCAGTTAATTGTCATTGTCTACGGCTTGTCGCTTATTAGTCATGGAAACTTTACGTTTGGTCTCTTAATTAGCTACCTCGCCTATGTCAGCCGGTTTTATGACCCACTCCGTCAGATGGCGGCGCTCTGGGCAAACTTGCAGGCCGCCTTGGCTGGCTGGGATCGTATTGCCGAAATCCTGGCCATGGAATCGGATTTGCCGGTACTTGAACGGAGCACGACCGAACCTACCAAGCCCGCGTCACTCCTTGAGTTTAAAGATGTCGAGTTTGAATATCCTGGTGGGAAGCCAGTGTTAAGTGACGTTAACCTGACCTTGGAAACAGGCAAAACCTACGCCTTGGTTGGCCCAACTGGCGGCGGCAAGACAACGACTGCTTCTTTGATGGCACGGTTGTATGACCCTACCCGCGGCGCTATTTTCTTGGAAGGAAAAGATATCCGCACCTATTCTCCCGCTGAGCGCACCAAGAAAATTGGCTTTATTTTGCAAGAGCCTTTCTTATTCGGTGGTACGGTGGGGCAGAATATCCTCTATGGCAACCCCGATTACCGGCACCTAGGCATGGATCACCTTGAAGCCTTGCTCAAGAAAGAAGGCCTGCATTCCCTGATGCACCGGTTTGAGCAGGGCTTGGAAACGCCGATTGTGACCCAAGGGGACACAATCAGCCTTGGTCAGAAGCAGTTGATTGCCTTCATCCGGGCAGTGCTCCGCCATCCAGACCTACTGATTCTCGATGAGGCTACGGCCAACATTGATACGGTCACTGAGCAGCTCTTGGAAGATATCCTCAAGAAATTGCCAAAGAAAACAACCAAAGTTATCATCGCGCACCGGTTGAATACCATTGAAAATGCCGATGAAATCTTCTTCGTCAACGGAGGCAGCGTCATATCAGCTGGGTCACTCGACCAAGCAGTGAAAATGTTGCAGAGCAACGTGCGGGAAAGTTAATCTAGCAAGCCTTCCCTACGCCAGCGCTGGATTTTCTCACTATTTACCTCGAGTCGCTTGTAGAAGGCCTGCTCCAAATCAACTTGATGGGTAGCAGCTAGGTTAAGGGAGTAGTAAAGGAGATCGGGGATAACCTCAGCTTTTAGTTGGGTCAGATCGGGCTCAAAACCATGCTCCCATTTTTCAGTGACTGTACCGAGTTTTCCCATTAACTTTGCAATGTGTTGGGTGATATGGCGGGTGACACTTTGGACATCATCTGGCGCCACCCAATGTTCTTTTTCAAATTCTGCCAAGACTTGTGCAAGTTCTTTGAGCGTGGTGTCTGCCATCGGTGTGCTTAGGAATGAAATAGTATTAGTGCATCTCCGTATCCCCGTAGAGGGTCTGGATATAGTTTATTTGGCCAGCGTGCCACATGATATTCCAGTATGGGTAGCTCATAATCTGAAAGAAGCTCATCTTGCCCCAGGGTAGGTCGAGTGTTTTTTCAAAATCGGCTTCAGGGAAGGCACGGATTACCGCGTAGAGTTTGGCTGCTCCTTCTTTAGCCGCTGCTTCGAGTTCAGCGACAGTGGTGGGCCTGCTTTCATCATCGCCGTGTTTTGACATGCCTCGGTTTTCCAGCATACCTGCGCATGCTGACAACATTGATACGGCTTCCGCAGCTACTTCCATGGCAGTACGGGCGGTTTCAGCCGGCTTCCATGTCAGCTTCTCCTCAGGCATGGCTTTCACGCCGTTCAAGAGCATAGGGAGGCCTTCTTCAATCAGTTTGATAATGGTTTCCTGAGTATTCATAGCATGGGTTAAGGGATAGCTATTTTGGATTTTAGCAAAACATCACAAGTCTGTCAGGCTTGCAAAAGCTTTAAGTATTCTAAATGACTGCCCGTTGCCAGGGCTTTTCGTGCTTCAAGCAGGACAATGCAGTGCATAGTGATATCAAACGAGCCATAACATAAATGGCTGACAAGGGCGATACGCTTGAGTTGCTCGTCACTGAGTGACCCGGGCTTGGTGAAGTCACGGAAATACACAACATCTGCTTCCAACAGTTGGTTAAGCCCGGCACGCGGCTCATTGTTCAGAACCATTGGTGCGACAATCCAGGGTTTGATGGCGGCAAAAGTATGGGGGATGAACCCTTGGCGGCGAAGCTCGACATCAATGGTGCCAAAGGTTGGCTGTTGCTCATAGAGGGGCATGAAGGAAATTTCGGTCTGGATGGCGACCGCCTCAGCCAATCTTTCTGTGCCGTGTTGAAAAACCATCAGCTCGGCACCCTGGATGTCGATTTTTAGGAAATCGAGCCGATGGATTTCCTCAACCTCATCGAGCCTTTTGGTTGCAAGCGTTTCCCGCCTAACAACCTGGCTCAGTGGCAGCAGGTATTCAAAATGGCTGAGCATGTTTTTATCGGGTGTCAGCAAACTACTCATCCCCGGACCAAGGCAGATGTTGAGGGTATGTTCTTTACCATCGCCTATGGCATAGGGAAGATACCGCTCAAGTGGCCCCTTTTTTGCAAGCAATTCCTTTAGCGCCTCTTGCTGCGGCTCAAAGCCGGTAACGTGAGCAAGCTCTGCCTTAAGGAGAGGCATGTAAGGCGGGTTGCCATCAATGGGATTGGCGCCAATATCAACAATTTCAATCGGTGAGCTAGGCTTGAGTAACTCCCAAAGTGGATGGGCAGGCATATTATTGGGTTGAATGGTTAAGATGTTCCAAGCAGGCGTGCAAACCAGGGAATTGGTTCTTCCAGTCGGAGCCCCAGCGAGTGCTTGCCTCAATTTCGATATAGGCGATGGATTGCTCATCACAATACTGTTTGGCAGTTCCGGTGTACTGGGCATCATACTCATTGTCCGATTTCAAAAAGCGAAATCCTGTAGCGGCTGAAAAGAGTTTCGCCAACGTGTGGGCACGGGGATGGTTGTTGGGCATGACATCGTGCCCCGCACTGTGGAAGGCAATATAGGTTTTGAATTTCTGCTGTTTCATGTACGTTTCCAATGCTCGGGTTTCGGCTTCTGAAAAGGGAGATTCACCCGCGTACACCTCTTCAGTCTCTTGATAATTCTTCCCGTGTCCCCGGAGGGCATGGGGCTGGAAGTTATGGGTACGGAAGTTACGGTTAAGGTCGACATTATGGGCGTTGAAGCGGCCAGTTTTGCCTTCCTGCAGGAAGTCGGGATGCTCTTTTGCCTGGGAATTGCCATCCGGGTTAAGGCAGGGGATGATGTGAATTTCCAATCCAGGGAAGAGATTTTCGTTCTTTTCCAGCCAAGCGATGAGGTTAAGCGCCAACATATGGGTACCCACTTCATTGCCATGGATGGCAGCGACAAAAAGGACCTTTTCCTTGCCATTTCCAAATCGGTAGCAATGGATTGGCCGTCCTTCTTCAGAAAGGCCGATTTCTGTCCCGCGGCTTGTGGGACTCGGTACGCGCTCAAAGGTAGTCTGATACAAGCCGATAAGTCCCCGTTTGTACGCACCGAGTGGAGGCATTACCGTTTGATAGGTTTATAGGTCAGTAGAACGATACCTGTCTTAAAAGAAGTGGTTTCTGTCAGTTCGAGCACTTGGTGTGGGGCATCGTCAAAGAGACGTTTCCCGCCGCCTAAAATAACCGGGTGGACCATGAGGCGGTACTCATCAACCAGGTTATTTTCCATCAGGGTTT
>Ga0207070_1130_pt1 | contig 18407 bp, 14 predicted proteins | sample Alteio_BWMinHeat_92_FD_153591 | JGI IMG/M metagenome (GOLD analysis project Ga0207070, IMG submission 153591) | Enriched cells from forest soil in Barre Woods Harvard Forest LTER site, Petersham, Massachusetts, United States -... | ecosystem: Environmental > Terrestrial > Soil > Temperate forest >...
GTGCTGCCGCTGATCATGATTCTGACCATTGGCACCTTGGAAGTCGGACGGCTGGTTGAAGTCCAGCAGGTCCTAAGCAACGGCGCTCGTGAAGGCGCGCGTCAAGCCAGCTTGGGCACGCTCAGCAGTGATCAAGTCGCCCTGGTAGTCTGTCAGTACTTGGCCGAAGCCGGTTTGCCGGACTATACGAGCACGAGAAATACGGTGGTCAACGTGGAAGTCGCCGCGGCTCCCACATATTCCCCCTGGGCCACCGCGGATCCCACTACCGCGAACAAGCTGGACGGATTGCGGATCACGGTTACTATTCCCGCCAACGACGTCAAGTGGAGCCTGCTCTATCTGGTGACGACGCCGACGACGCAGATCCACGCTCAAGCCGTGTGGTATTCAGGGAAGAATCAGAGTTATCCCGCCTATACAGATCCTCCGGTCGAATAAAAAACGGCGGGTAAACAGGAGGAACCCAGTATGCTACTCAGAAATAGCAAGAAGACGCGACGGCCGGGCGCCGCAATGGTGGAGTTCGCCTTCGCTTTTAGCGCTCTAGTGGTGATCTTATTCGCGCTTTTCGAATTCTCGTTCTGCATATTTCTACGCCAGGTGTCCGATAATGCCGCTCGAGAGGGCGCCCGGCTGGCAGTGGTCGCCGACTATTATAATCCCCCCCTGCAAACCAGCGACATCCAAAACCGAGTCAAAGCCGTTCTACCGAACAGTCTTTTCAATTCGGTGAATGTCCAAGTGTATCTGGCTGATTCCACCGGGAAGAACATCGGCGCTTGGCCGTCCGCCAAGTTCGGTCAGAACGTAGTGGTTCAAGTCGATGCTGTCTATTCCCCCTTGTTTCCCACTTTTGGGCTTTTCTCGAAAAACGTCAATATCGGGTCCCGGTCCATGATGCGCAGTGAAGCCCCCTAAGGATTGCCCCCGTCTGGTGCCACAACCCGCCGAGAGGCGTGACAACCGGAAAACAAGGGAATGGAGAAATACCATGGTTCGTAATGCAAAGATCAATCGGCCCGGCGCCATTGTCGTCCTGTTGGCGGTTTGCTTGATCGCGATCATCGGGCTGATGGCCCTGGCAATTGACATCGGCATGATTGCCGTCGAGCGAAATCAAGCTCAAAACGCAGCGGATGCGGCCGCCATGGCCGGTGCTCGCGCCCTGGACGGCAGCCCTTCTTCCAATCTGGTCAATGCAGCGGCTATCGCGAAGCAAGTAGCGACTTCGAACCAAGTGCTGGGAAGTAATGTTCAAGCTTCCGAATTGGTCGATCCGCAGACCGGCAACAGCTCGGTGATTTTCGGCGCCTATCACTACGATCCGGCGACCCAGACGTTTTCACCTCAATATCCCCCCAACCCGCCGGACAACTACACGGTCTGCAACGTGACGGTTTATCCCAGTCGAAGCGCGGCATTTTCCCAGGTTTTCGGCGTGACCTCTCTCAACGTTTCCGCCACGGCTACGGCCGCCCACCGGCCGGTCGATCTGGCGATCATTCTGGACTATTCCGGTTCGATGAACAACGAGAGCGATTTATGGAACAATGAAAGCTACTTGGGCAGCAGCGTCAATAACTCACCGAACAACACCGATCCGAATTTTCCTCAATGGGGCCATTACGCTTCCGCCAACGCATCCATGCAATGCACATCGTCCGATCCCCAGGTCGGCCTGTGCAATATTAGCCAGTCGATCCTGGGCGTGCCGCCGTTGGTGAATGACTTTTATCAACAGAATCGAGGCGTCACGCCTTATGTTTCGGCGTTTGTTCCGGCGCCCATTTCGGTCACCAACACCGCGCCGGGAGGAGACGTGCCGCCATCCGGCCAAACAGTAACCGCCATCACCGGTGGCGGAACATTCACCGGCTATCCAGGCTTCAAAGGATATACCCAGGGACCCGGTTACTGGGGCAAAACCTTCTTCATTTGGCCCCCCGATCCCAACCCGGCCAATGACTGGCGAAAAAAGTTCTTTTTCAAATCGGACGGGGTAACACCGTGTAACGACGACACGGCCTTATTCGGCAATGACACGAACGGAAACAACAACGCCGTGGATCCTATTACGGGAAACCCGGTCAATCCGATTTGCTTGCCGCAGAATGGCAGATGGGTGGTGAACTACGCGGCCATCCTGAATTGGATTCAGAACACCGGTACGAATCCTTTTCCCGCACAGCTGCGTGCCGGCCGAATTCTTTATTATTCCTCGATTCCCGCCACGATTCCCAATCTGCCCTACGATCAAATCACGAATCAGGACCAGCGCTTCTGGAAAGAGTACATCGATTTCGCTCTGGGCACTTGGCAGGACCCCTACGGCAACGTTCGATACCCCGGGACCCCGCCCATGAGCTATGGACCGGACTTTGTCTGGGGGAATGTCAAAGTCACCGGACCGGACAACAACACGAAGACTTCCAGCTTCGGAACGTGGATCGACCCAATGGAGAATCCCCCGCGGCCGCGACATCGTTTTTGGTTCGGGCCGATGACCATGATCCAATACATGCTCGACACCGGACTCTTGCCGGGGAACTCTCACGATATATCCATGTTTCCCGCCAAAATAGGCATTTCCGGAGCGCTCACCGACATTCAAAACAATCACCCCAATGACATGGTGTCCATGGTCCTGTTTAACCATCCCCTTTACACGAGCGAATATGGCGGAGGCCCAACTCCGCCGGAAGCCGGCGCCTTCCCGCAGGCGCAGTTTTCTTCCAGCCGCAACTTCACGGCCATGATCAACGCGCTCTGGTTTCCTCCCAATAGCAGCGTGATTGATGTTCGGCCCTGGGACACGAACGGCTTACAAACTCCTCGCGCTCACGGCGACTACAACGCCAATACGGCGACCAGTTACGGCTTCATGCTTGCCTATAACCAGTTTAGCGGAGCTGCCAGCCTTCGAGCCGGCAGCAACGGAGGCCTCGGGCGAACCGGCGCTCAGAAGCTCGTCATCCTTGAAACCGACGGCATGTATAACATCCACAGCACTCCCGTCAATGGATTCAGCAACAACGGCGTGAACCAGTCCTTCTACCGCATTTTACCGGGGGATCCGATCAATGCTTCCGGCGCCGATTACAACGCTCTCTATCAAATTGTTCAGGCAATTTGCAATGACAACAAAGGAAATGCAGGGAACCTCCCGGGGTATAGTCCCAATCCCAAGTATCCCGGCTACTCGACCCCAACGGCTCCAGTAACAGTCCACTGCCTCGTGTTTGGAACCATATTTGAGCCGTCGGCGCCCTCCGGCCCCGGCACCATTCAAACCGCAACCGTTCAAATGGTTCAAACCATTTCACAGATCGGCGGCACCGTTTTCCCCAGTAGCTCGACCGATCCCATCAACGGTTATAAATGGGTCATCGGGGATTTGACAACTCGGGAGACGAAAATGCGCCAAGCCTTCGATAAGATCGTCGATCAGGGCATACCGGTTTCCTTGATACGGTAGGAGGCCTGGTCGATGCCGGAGGCACCCGTCGCGGAGTTTCAGAATATCATCAAAGAATACCGCCGGGGATTTTGGCGGACGCCGCTACATGCTCTCCAAGGAGTCACTCTTCGGATCGAAGCGGGGGAGGTCTTCGGACTCTTGGGGCCGAATCGGGCCGGTAAAACCACTCTACTAAAGATCCTGCTGTCCTTGTGCCGACCGACGGCAGGTCAAGCCTTTCGATTCGGACGTTCGGTCCGCGACCGGCGCTCCTTAGGTCGCATTGGTTATGTGCACGAAAACCAGGCCTTTCCGCGCTACCTGTCGGCAGCCGGACTGCTGCATTTCTATGGCGCTTTGGCACTGGTCCCCTATGAGGAAGTGCGCCGCCGCGTCCCTCTCCTTTTGCAACGGGTCGGGTTGGCCGACCGCAGCCAGGAGCCCATCTCCCAATTCAGCAAAGGAATGATCCAGCGCCTAAGCGTGGCCCAAGCCATGATTAATGATCCGGATTTGCTCGTGCTGGATGAACCCAACGAAGGACTCGATCTGGAAGGCCGCCTGATGGTGCGGGAATTGATTGCCGAGCAACGACGGCGAGGGCGTACCGTCCTCTTGGTATCCCATGTTCTGACGGAGGTCCAACAAGTCTGTGATCGCGTAGCGGTGTTGGAACGAGGTCGGTTGATTCACTGCGGTGACCTGAAAACTTTGGTGAGTGGAGTGGAGACCGATGGCGTTCTCCCGCTGGAGCGGGCCCTGCAAAAGCTTTACCAAGAATCTTCCGCATGAATCTTCCTGGCGCCATTTTCGTGATGCGTTGGCTGATCTGGGACACCTTTCGCCAGGCCCTCGCCTCGCGTACTTTCTGGCTGATGCTCATCGTCAGCGGTCTTTGCATTTTGCTTTGTTTAAGCGTGAGCGTGGAAGGGGGAGAAACGCTGCGCCAGCCTGGCGGCATCGAATTGTCGAAGGCCGGCGAACCTTTGCAGGCGCCCACCAACTTGGGTGTCTTGAAGCTGGGTTTTGGCGCCATCCGCCTTGACCTTCCTCGAGATGCAAGCGGCGAACCTAGAGCCGCAGCGATTCATTTCCTGCAAACCCTGTTGGCCCTTTGGGTAGCAGGAACGATTGGGATTCTTGCCGCGGTCATATGGACGGCCGGATTCATGCCGGCGTTCCTGGAACCGGCTGCCGCACCTGTGTTATTAACGAAGCCGGTGCCGCGGTGGATGCTGGTGGCGGGGAAGTTTCTGGGCGTGTTGGTGTTTGTTGCTTTCCAGACAATCGTTTTCTTTGGAGGAACCTGGATGGCCCTCGGGTTCCGCACGGGAGTTTGGGGAATCTCCTATATGCTGTGCATTCCCCTGTTGTTAATTCACTTTACGATCATCTATGGTTTTTCCGCGCTGCTGGCGGTGAGTACACGCAGCACCGTGACCTGCATTTTCGGATCCATCTTGTTCTGGTTCGCATGTTATGCCATGAACTACGGCCGCCATACGATGTGGGCCTTCGAGCGGGGCAGACATGGAAGGACCACTGCGGTTGCCTTTCATCATGACCGACGATTCCTGGCCTCGGGATTCCAGGATGGCACGATAACCAACTGGGATCTTCCCTCGGGTGAACCTATTCGTTCCTTTGCTGGCCATGCCCAAGCGATCCGTGGCTTGGACTTCAGTCCCGATGGTAAACTTCTGGCATCCTCCAGCGATGACGGGATCATCAGGATCCGCGATGCGGTCAGTGGACAAGAGCAAAACGTATTTCCAAAAAGCAACCGAGAAGCCGGCCAGGTGATTTTTCGGCCCGGTGACGGCATGAGCTTGATTTGGGGAAGTAAAGAGTCGGCGGAAAAAAAGGGTCAAGTCGAAGTAACGCTCAAGGAAGCAAGCACGGGTCGCGAAATATTGACCCTGAAGGGCCACACCGGTAGGGTGACGAGTCTTGCTTTTCACGCCGACGAACAAGTCTTGGCCACGGGCAGTGCAGACAAAAACGTTATGGTATGGGATGCCAAGGATGGGCAGGTCCTTCGGTTGCTTCGTGGCCACAAGGAATTGGTCACTTGTGTGGCATTTCGGCCGGGCAGCCCAATGTTGGCTTCCGGGAGCGCGGATCATTCTGTCCGAATCTGGGATTTGACAACGGGGCAGATGGTTTTGCTCCTTTCCAAGCACACGGAAACCGTCCTTGGGGTGGCCTACAGTCCGGATGGGAATTGGCTTGCGTCGGCGAGCCCGGATGAGACGATCATCGTCTGGGACGCAAACACGGGTCAAATCCTTCACACCCTTCTTGGTGCGGGAAATCAGGTCGCCTTTAGCCTGGACAGTCAACGCCTGGCTTCGGCAGGAGCCGACGGCTCGGTCAAGATATGGGATGCCTCATCCGGCCGCCTTTACCAGAGTCTTCCTCGACCTTTTCCGCAGACTCGGTTGGATCATTTTGTGGAGGTTGGCTATTGGATTTTGCCAAAACCCGGAGACATCAATATTCTTCTCGATCAAACTTTGGAGGCAAAGGACCATTTTGAGGCCCTTCCCGAAAGCTTCCGAAAAGTGGAGACGGCAGGCGCCCTGCAGCCGGAGCTTTCCATTCTTGCCTCGCTCTTATTCACGTTGGCCATGGTGGCTGTCGCCGCTCGACAACTCGCCATCGACGAATATTGAACAAAACACTCCATTTTTTCGTCCGAATTGCTGCCCAATTGCGATGAACTTAGTGTGAGGAAAGCCCCGATAGTCCGGCGGCGCCGCCAATCAATTCCAAAGTGGCCATGCCTCGATAGGAACCTATGAATCATGGGCATCAGTTTCGAACGAATCCGTGACTGGGTTGGACAAGTCACCACCTCCTTGCCGACCAAAGAAGATCCGGATCCAGCTTTCCGAGACTTCAACCAGGCCATCCGTCTGAGGCCCAATGATCCGGAGGCGCATTACCAACGGGGCTTGGCTTTCCTGAACGCGGATAGGCTGGACCAGGCCGTCCAGGATTTTGACCAAGCGATCCAACTCCAGCCGGATTACACCCAAGCCCACCTGCAACGAGGCATTGCCCGGACGCGGCTCAAGAATTATCCCTGGGCGGTCCGAGACTTCGACCAGGTCGTCCTGCTCCGACCCAATGAAGCGGAAGCCTATTGGCGGCGGGCCTTGGCCTACGTGGAATACGGCCAGGATCAGCAAGCGCTGCGAGACGCCGACCGGGCTATTCAATTGCAAGCCACCGAGGCCCACGCCTATTTCGCTCGAGGTCTCGTCGAGATCAAACTAAAAGATTACGAAAAGGCTATTGCGGATTTCGACCGTGCCCTCGAATTGGCCCCGAATTTCGCGGAAGCCTATTACAAACGGGGGGCGGTGAACGGCTTCATTTTGCGAAAGTACGAATTGGCCGTTCAGGATTTTGATCAGGCCATCTCCATCCAGCCCGAGACCGCCAAGTTCTATATCACCCGCGGAAATGCCCTCTTTCATCTCCGCCAATACGATGAAGCCCTAAAAGACTTTAACCACGGAGTTGCTCTCCAGCCCAATGATCCGGAAGCCTATTTGGCGCGCGGTGTCATCCACCGCAAAATGCACCAGGGGGAATTGGCGATCCGAGACTTCGACGAGGCCGTCCGGCTTCGGCCGGATTTTGCCGAGGCTTTTTCTTGCCGGGGCGAATGCTACAGCTCGCAACTCAAAAACCACCAACAAGCCGTCCAAGATTTGAGTCGAGCCATTGAACTTCGTCCGGACCTGATTGATGCTTATTTTCAGAGAGGCATCGCCCACCAGCGCCAAGAGAAACCCCAGCTCGCCCTGTTGGACTTTTACCAAGTGATTCAACGCGACCCGGATTTCGCCGGCGGCTATCAGGAGCGCGGCCACGTTTACCTCAAACTGGGACAACTGGATCGGGCCCTTTGGGATTTCAATCACGTCATCCAGATCAAGGCCCACGACCCCCAAAGCTACTTAGACCGAGGGTTGGTCTACATGGAACTGAAAGAGCATGAAAAGGCGATTCGAGACTTCGATGAGGCCATCCAGTTCAAACCGCATTGGGCCGAGGCATTCTTGCAGCGCGGCATAGCTTATGGCCGAGAAAATAAGCTCGATCAGGCCGAGGCCGACTGGGATGCGGCTGAAAAGCTGGCCAAGGGAAGCTATCCGGGACAACGGGCCTTGATCATTGAGCACACGGACCTATTGGAGAAAATCCACCTGGCGCGCGAAGAATTCCGAACAGTCCCTCGGGGACATGATCAGGAAGCGCCGCTCGGCAATTAGCCTTGATCGATTATTGAAAAGACCTGAATAGTTTCGTCCGAATCGTTGCTCATTTACTATGATCTTAGTGTGAAGAAAGGCGATGATCTCCAACGGCGCCGCCAATCACCCCAGCGATACATGCCCCTCCCATGAGCCAGAAAAACCCTAATTTGCCCGCTACTGCCGACCCGGTCCAGGAACAGACCCGAGTATTAGGAGAGACCATTCCCGCTCCCATCCCATTGATCGAACGGTCTCGTCCGCGGGTAGAGAGACGTGCTTTTGCCCGGCGCAAAGCAAGTGGTAAGGTGACATATCAGATCGGTGATTGGGGTTTGGGCCCGTCCTACAAGGCGGAAGTTGTCGACATTTCGCAAAACGGTATCGGGTTGATCACGGACCAATTGTTGGCGGTGGGCACGCAGCTCAGAATTTTGCGGGAAACGCCCTATCGGGGACAGAAGGTGGCCGTGATGGCACGGGTTCGGTGGGTGACCGCCATCCAAGAAAAACAGTTCCGAATTGGCTGTAACTTAGACCGACGGCTACTTTATACGGAAATGCAAAGTTTCACACAGGCTTAACCATCTAAAGAATCATAGTCATTTCACACAGGTAAAGTGGAATCCTTTTCCAATCCGCAACTATAGACGACCGTTAGGGTTGCGTTTAAAGGCGAAAAAATGTCCAAAAAGGAATTTGTCCGTCTGTTCATCATTTTTCGCAACCCCAACCGGGAAAACAACTTGCGGTGCGTCCTGGAATATGGAACTTCTAATTCAACAATTCATGTCCGCTTTTGTCGGAAAATGCGATGAGCTAAATGAGAGCCTCTGTGGTGCAATGATGAGAGGAGACCCTCCATGATTCTTCGAAGTCCAAAACGCAGCCGCAGTCTTCGCAAAGGCATTGCCACAGTCGAGCTGGCTTTGCTGACGCCCCTGCTTTTTTTCATGTTCCTGGTCGTTTGGGACTACAGTCGCATCTTTTACTACGCGATCGTCATGTCCCAATGCGCTCGGAATGGCGCACGCTGGGCGGGCGATCCCAATTATTTCAACAATCCCGCCGTGGCCACCGACCCGTACACCTCGGTGACCGCGGCCGCCTTGGCCGACGCTAAGAACATTACGCCTACTCCCACAGTGACCGATCCGCCGACCTATGGAAGTGACGCGAACGGAAACCCGTATGCCCAGGTCACCGTGACCTATCAGTTTACCACTATCGTGAATTATAGCTTTCCGGGATTGTTTACCATTCCAAATCAGGTCAACATCTCCCGAACAACCCAGACACGAGTGGCGCCGGTCCTTCCCAGCGGCGTCTAATCGCGGGAACCTATAGGAGAAATGCCATGCTCCTTCGCACTGCTCAAAAGCCACGCCGGGGAACCCACGCGGTCGAAGCCGCTTTCGTCTACCCCGTCACTTTCATGCTCATGATCGGGATTCTTGTTTGCGGCATGGGAATCTTTCGATATCAGGAGATTTCACACTGGTCTCACCAAGCCGCACGGTGGGCTGCCTGCCATGGAGGGCAATATGCTTTCGAAAACAACAAACCCTTGACCACGTCGTCCAACATCTACACTACCGCCATTCAGCCTTACACCGTGGCGCTGGATCAGACCAAATTGAACTACACCGTCAGCTATTCCGATGCGGGGCAAATGCCCACTTACCCGGACCTCACGAGCACGGGACCTCCATTCAAATGGAGAATCAATGAAGTCACCGTGACCATTACTTACAACTGGGTTCCCGAGGCCTATCTAGGCGGCATTACCTTTACTTCAAGCTCCACCCTGCCGGTGGAGTATTAAAAAGAGCGCCCATATGATGCCGCCATGCCCAGCGGGCAAAATAATTTTGGGGAGAATCAACCCATGAGATGGAATCAGTCGTCCAAAACAAATAGGCCCGGTTCGGTTACCGTGGAGTTTGCCGTGCTGGCGCCAGTCCTGGTTGGCATCATGGCTTTCGCCGTGGACGGAGGCATGTTGTTTCAGGAAAGACGAAAAGCGCAAGCCGCCGCCGATGCGGCCGCGCTGGCCGCGGCCACCGATCTTTACAATAACTGGCCCGCCAACAGCGGGTCCGACCTGAACGGTTCCGCACAAGTCTCGGCCAAGAACACGGTCATCGCCAATGGGTATCTCATAGGCGACGGGGACGGGACGATGGACGGAAGTAACAGCGTGAGTATCAAGCTGCCCGGCCAGCCACCCAAGCAAAGCTCCACAGTCATTGTCGACGGCTCCGGGAACCTCAAGCTGGGCTACGCCGAGGTGGTGGTCGTTTATTATCAGCCCCCATATTTCAGCACCATCTTCACGATGTGGCGCGGAGGCACGGCGGGGTCCATCGGAGTTTACGCACGGGCCGTGGCCCGCGGCACCTGGCAAATCGACTTGAACGGTGTGATCGCCTTGAGTCCGACCGACTCCCCGGCCCTGTTTGTGAAAGGTGGCGGAAACTCCGGAGGAATTCAAGTGGCGAATGGGAATCTCATTGTGGATTCAAGCGCCGCGGGCGCGGTCGACAGCAGCGGCAACCATGCGGATATTTATGCTCCCGCCGTTTATGTCACTGGCAGCGGGGCAGGCAACTTCTTCACCGACCCCACCAGTATGACTCCGCTCACGCCAAAATTTGGCGTGCCTCCTACTCCCGATCCTCTGGCCTATCTGCCGGAACCGGCTCAGCCGGCTGCGCCAAGTCCGGCCACCACAGGCGGCTATCTGAACCCCGGTTACTATCCCAGTGGGCTTTCCGGCACGTTGAATTCAGGCCTCTACTGGGTGGACGGGGGTTTGGGAAACATCGACATGGCGCCCGGCGCCCAGGTCACGATTTTCATGCACACGGGTGGAGTTACCCTGGCCGGCAACAGCTCGATTACCATCAATGCCGCCACGAGCGGCCCTTATGCCGGCATTGCCTATTTCCAAGCTCGGGCCGACAACACCCTGGTGAGCATGAAAGGCAATGGCAATATGACGGTGACCGGGACGCTGTACGCCCCCAGCGCCGATTTTGACTTCCGCGGTAATGGGACGGTCCAGATACTCAGCGGCCAGTTCGTGGCCAACACAATTGCCTCCCGGGGCAACGGCAATGTGTTCATCAATTACATGGGTCCGAGCCGGCCCAAGGCCCGGCATATCCAGCTCGTCGAGTAGGCTGCCTTGGGGAAAAGCTATCCAGGCATCACCACGGCATTACGGCACATCACGAATGGTGGTGAGGTCTCATGAATTACCATGTGCACACATTTTCTGAGCACCAAGGCTGGGTGAATTGCGGTACATTTTTTCCAGACGGCCGCCGGATCTTGACCGCCAGCGGCGGTTTGCGCATCGGCGAACAACCGAAGGAGGACATTAACAGGACCGAATGGACTGGCGCCAGAACCGTCACAGGCGGGATGCTCAAGGAGGACGTGGACCGGAGCATGCGCATTTGGGACATCCAATCGGGCCGAATGGTCCGACATTTTAGCGGGCTTACGCTCATTGTGAGCTGCTTGGCCTTGTCCCCTGACGGCCTACGCGTCCTTGTTGGCGGTCGTAACGGCGACATGTACCTCTGGGACATCGAGACGGGCAAGATCCTCCGCCGCTTCGAGACCTCCATGAAATTTGTCTGCACTCTGGCCATGTCTTCGGACGATCGCAGAGCGGTTACCGGGAGTGATGATAAATACTTGCGCCTCTGGGACGTGATCACCGGCAGGCGCTTGAATAGTTTTCTTGGGCATGCCGAGCCAATCAGCAGCGTGGTCATGTCCAAAGATGGGCGGAGGGCTCTAACCGGGAGCTTGGACAAGACCATGCGATTATGGAACATCGAGAGCGGCCAGCAGATTTTCGTGTACAAAGGGCATTCCAAAGGGTTACTGTCCGTGGCCTTCTCTCCCGATGAGCGCTTCGCTCTTTCCGGTAGCTCCGGAAGCTCTATTCGCCTTTGGAACGTACAAACCGCTAAGGTAATTCATCGTCTGGATGGGCATACCGACCAAGTGCACAGCGTGGCCTTTTCCCCCGACGGACGTTTGGGAGTTTCCGGCAGCTCCGATCAAAGCGTGCGGGTTTGGGACCTGGAGACGGGAAAAGAAGTCGGCTGTTTCCAGGGTCATAGTGACGAGGTTCGTTGCGTCCAGTTCTCGCCCGACGGCAAGCTCATTCTTTCGACGAGCCGGGACTTGACGGCTCGGCTATGGCGCGTCCCGGCGCCACGGCCAGTCCAGCAAACAGTTTAACTCCCAGGCAACATGAACCCAAAAGAAACCAAACCGTATTCTCCGCCAGAGCCCGGACATGAGAGCCGCGGGATATTCGCCACGCGGTCGCCTTTATTTCCATTTCAGAATGCCGAGGAGGTTGGAAAAGTCATCGGTCCAAACCTCCGCGACTGAGGTTTCAACCGGCTTCCACTTGGGACTCTGGGCCAAGCGTCCAAGATCGGCCTCGCGCCGGGCGATAACGGCCCAATGGGACGCCGCTTTCCCGCGCTCGGTCCCTTCCCGATTCTCATCCTCTTGCTCCAAACAAACCATGTCAAACTCTTGAGCCAGGCGTCCGGCCAATGGCGCCAGATCGAGGTAACGGTTGGTCATTTGCATGACCAAGATGCCGTCGGGCACCAGCTTGGACAGGTAAAGCTCAAAGGCTTCCTTGGTCAGCAAATGAACGGGGATGGCATCGGAACTAAAGGCATCCAAGACGATCAAGCCAAAATGCGCGTCGGGTGCTTCTTGAAGCCGAAGCCGGGCGTCTCCCAGGACCACTTGGACCTTGGCCTGGCAATCGCGCATGTAGGTGAAAAGCCGCGGATTCTCGGCCATGGCAACGACGGCGGGGTTGATTTCGTAGAAGGTCATCTCTTGACCCGGTTCGCCATAGCTTGCCAGAGTTCCCGCCCCCAGGCCGATAACGGCCACATGGGGTTTTTTCTTCGCGCCACGAAATTCAGCGAATACCTGGCCGACTGGACCGGTGGGATAGAAGTAAGCCAGGGGCACGCGCGAAGGGGCCGGGCGAAACAATTGAGCGCCATGCACAATGTTGCCATGAACCATGAAGTGGAAGTCGGCCGGCTCGGGGCTCTTGAGTCTGCCGAATAGGTCGCGCTCTTCCGGAGAAATGACCCGTACGATGCCAAAGAAATTCCGATTTTCGTCCAAGACATTTTCATGCAGCCTGTTCACGAAACTCCCCGCCCAGAGAATGGCCCCCACCCCAAGCCCGAACCGAATAGGCCGACGCACGAAAAAGAGGCAGATAACTAAAGGTGGACCCAATTGAAGCAGGGCGCGGCTTTGCAGAAAGCTTGACGCTCGTGTTTGGCTATCAGCAAATTCCGGTGTCATCCAGCGATGGCTGAGCCAATGGACTACCCCCTGCGCTCTCTGGTGCTCCCATCCAATCAGAAGCGCCACGGTCGCCATTCCCAGAAATGCGGGTAAGAGGAAGTCCAACCATCGCGCCAAAAGACCGGTTCGGTAGCGTTTAGGTGGTGGCATCAACAAACAGGCCAGCACCATCGCCAAGTAATATTCCGCGAGGGACTTGAAAAGCAACGGCGCTAGCAGGCCATTGAAGACGCCTCCCAGGACTCCTCCCAACGAAATCCACAAGTAATACTCCGTCAGGTTTCGAGCAGGAGGCCGGCTTTCAGCCAAGGTGGCGTGGCAAACAAGTGCCGCGACAAAAAAGGTGACCAGATGGATTGGAATTAGCCAAGCCAGAGAGGGTGTTATTTCCGGTTTCGCTTCGAGAAAAGTGACGAGCGTAAATAACAGGACTAGGACAGGAAAAGCGATGATCACCGCTTTGTGGATTCGTCTTGGAAGACCCGCGAAGGCCAAAATAAAGGTCACGAGGTAGAGACTCAACGGAATAACCCATAAGAGAGGAATGGGGGCAAGGTCGGTAGAAAGATAAGTTGTGGTGCCGAGCATCAGACTCGATGGAACAAAAGCCAAAATGACCCAATGAACTCGAAGCCTGATGGAAACCCTGGCCGACCCAGGATCGGTTTCAGCTTCTTCGGGAATCAGGTTCTTCAAGTCCTGAGAGGGGGAGGAAAAAGTAACCGGCGAGCGCCAGACGAATACCGCGCACGCACACGTCAGTATCCACAAAAGAAAGTAACCCCACCGCCATAGTTGGTTCTGAACGCCCAGGGAGAAAAGCGGCTCAACCCAAGAGGGGTAGCTAAGTAGGGCCAGCAGGCTGCCCAGATTGCTCGCCGAATACAAAAAATACGGGTCCCTCGCGCTGGCATGACCGGAGGCCGCGAACCATTTTTGCAGGAGCGGCGCGCTGGCGGCCACCATGAAAAAGGGCACTCCCACGGATACAACCAAAAGACCCAAGAGCACAAACGCGGGGTTGGCCTCGGCGGAAGGCGCCCAACTGCGAGAAATGGAAATAGGCAGTAATACCGCGGGTAAAACCAGCAAGGCTACATGAAGCGCTGCCTGGCGTCGCGCTCCCAACCAGGTCGTAGCGGCATGGGCGTAAGCATATCCCGCTAAGAGAGCCGCCTGAAAGAAAAGCATGCAGGTGTTCCACACCGTGGGCGTGCCGCCAAACTTGGGCAAGATCATCTTGGCAATCAAAGGCTGGACCAGAAACAACAGAAAAGCACTGACAAACAAAGTGGTCGCGAACAGGACAGGCGCCCAGAGACTCCGGCGAGTCTTGGGCACTTGGGTTTCGAGACATTCAATATTCAACGCCTCATTCATTGCTTCATCCAGGAACTGGGAATTTCGTTGGGTGGCTCGCGCCAAGGCTGCCGCCGTTCGTATTTCGTGCAACGCATGGCTAATGCCTTGGCGTGACATGGGCGATTCATGGAAACTGCCAACTTCATGGCGGCTTGAGCAGTCTCAATCGCTTCGGAAAAACGCCCGGCCTCCGCGTAAGCGGCCGCTAAGACATCCAGATTTTCTGGTCGGGCTTGCGGAGCCGACTGATTAAGTTGGCGGGCGAGTTGGATGGCTTTTTCCCCGTCTCGGCGCTCCGAATCAGGATGGGTCGCCATCGTCCAAGCCATTCGGCGAGTGGTTTTCGGCCATTGCGGATCCAGTCGCAAGACTTCACGGTATTGAAGATCGGCCGCCTCGAAGTGCCCTTGCTCTCGGAAGCTGAGAGCCAAGTCCCCCCGGTACTGTGCGTTGTGAGGCTCCAGGTTAACGGCTTGCTTGAAACATTCGCTGCTTTCTCCCCATTGTTTCAAGATCCCAAGAACGAAACCTCTTTGATCGAAAGTGAAAGCATTACCGGGATCGAGCAGCATCGCCTCAAGGAAATGACGCTCGGCTTCCTGCCACTGTCCCTGCTGTCGCATTTGCGTTCCTAGTTCCATGTGAGCGACCTCCAAGTTATGCTTGGCATTGCCATAATTTGGCTGCAGCCGATAAGCCTCCGCAAAATGCGACAGAGCTTCCTTTGACCTTTGTCCCATCCATAACGCCACACCCAGATTGTTGTGAGCCACGGGATTCGCTCGGGTCACTGCAATGGTATGTTCCCAGAGCGCCAGGCTGTCATGCCAATAGCCCGCCTGATTCCAAGAGCATATCGCGAGTGCCCCTATCCAGGCGCCCGAAAATCCAACCAAAGCCGGCTTAAGCCTTGGCCATCTCTGAACAACGTCCGCCATGCCCCAAGCAATCATGAGGCATAAGCCAATGAGCGGCACATAGGTGAAACGATCCGCGAGGGCCTGGTTCCCGACTTGGACTAATCCAATGACCGGCACCAAAGTGCCGAGGTACCACAACCAGCCGACAATTAAATAAGGTCTTGAGCGAGCCTGGGCGCAAACTCCCGCCGAAATCAACACGATGACCAGACCGCAGACAATCACTTTCCCAGCTGTAAACCCGTCCAGAGGGTGAGGATAAAACACCGCCAGGCCCGCAGGCCACATCGCCATGCCCAGGTATTGAACATAAGCGACGAGGGCGTTGGCTACCCGCGCGGAGAAAGGGAGATAGTCCCATTCAATGACGGCTTGGCCTTGAGCCAACAGAGTGATCACGCCGCTGACCACGGCCAATGATAGGAGAGGAACTTTCTCCAACACAAGGTGGGAAAAGGAAGCTTGAGCAAACCGGCGGGAATTTCCCTGATCGATGTCCCAGGGTCTTTCGAAGGACCAGCGCCGCAACGGCCAGTAATCCAATAGCAGAAGAACAAACGGAAAGGTCACGAGCATGGGCTTCGCCATCAGGCCCAGCGCTAAGACAGCCAAGATAAAAGAGTATCGGAGCCAGCCAGGACGTTGGGCATATCCCGCGTAAAGCCAGAGGCCGAGCATAAAAAAGAACGTGCTCAAGACATCCTTGCGCTCAGAAATCCAGGCTACCGACTCCACATGTAATGGATGCAGGGCAAAAAGGGTGGCTACGACAGCGCTTGGCCAAAGGGCGCCGGTCATTCGGTTAAGAGCCCAGAACAGCAAAACCGCGTTGCTCGTGTGCAACAACAAATTGGTCAGATGGCCGCCCCACGGCTTTGAGCCAAATAGCTGACAATCCAACGCCAAAGACAGCCAGGTCAGCGGATGCCAATTGTGAGCATGAAAGGTCGTCCATGCCCAGCGCACGGTCTCGCGACTCAGTCCCGACACAACATGAGTATTGGCGGTCACGTAATCCGGATCGTCGTAGTTGACGTAATCGTTGAAACAAACACGCCCCAGGAAGGTCAGCGTGATCCATGCGATGGCTAGGCTGATCCAGACTCTTAAACCGTGCCCCTCCATGTGGCAATCATACCCCAAAAGCGACGATATGAATCCAGCTTGGTTTGTCCGCTCTGAGCCTGAATTGCGATGTGTTAGTAAGAGGGCGGCATTCGGTGGAGGAAGGTTATGGACAATCCTGTCCTGCTGGAAGAATTGTTTTGGCGATTTTTGGGAACGATTGTGTTTGGGTTGGGGATCGTCCCGGCCGCGGGAGGCGCCATTATCTGGAAAACTTTTCATATTGCCAAGATTCCCAATTTTACCTTCGGACAGTGTTGGCGAGCTTATCTCGGCGGCTGCGCCTATGCCTACGTGCTTTTCATGGTTATCAACATCGTTCGCGGCACTTCGCAAGGCTTGGAGCTGCTGCAGCTGCTTCTTTTCATTGGCATTCCCTTCGTGGTGGTTCCCCTCTTCCTGCGTAATTTCAGTCGGCGGGTCTTGGCTGTCGAGGCAATCGCCCTGGTCATCATCAATGCCCTCGTGCTGCTTTTTGTCTTCGTATCCCGCCTGCACTAATGAACACGGACATATCCGGTCTTCATGAAAAATAAGGTATAATCGTAAGTGTCGGTACGTCCGGTTTCTTCTCGAATAGCGATGAACTAAGAGGGTAAGCCTCTTCCACCTTTGGAGTCCCCAGGAGAGTGGATCATGGGAATCAACTTCGACCGCTTTGGTGATTGGGTCGGAAAATTCACGTCGCCTACGGCTGCTCCGGCCAATGATGACCCCGATCCCGCTTTTCGGGACTTCAACCAGGCCGTTCGCCTTCACCCCAAAGACGCGGAGTCGTATTACAAGCGAGCTTTGGCCTATTCGAAGGCGGAAAAGAAAGAACAAGCCATTTTGGACCTCGATCAGGCCATCCAGCTCAAGCCGGGGCATGCTCAGGCCTGGCTGAAACGAGGCTTGATCCACGCCGAGTTGAAAAACTATCCCGCCGCCGTTCGCGATTTCGATAAGGTGATCCTGCTCCAGCCGAACGAAGCGGAAACCTATTGGCGTCGAGCGCTCGCCTACGTGGAATTTGGTCAGGACCAGCAAGCGCTGCGAGACGCGGACCGGGCCATTCAACTGCGCTCCAGCGAGCCCAAGGCTTTCATGGCTCGGGGATTGGCCAAGATCAACCTCGGTGACTACGAAAAGGCGGTTTCGGATTTTGATCGGGCTATTGCTTTGGCCCCGGACTATGCCGACGCCTATCATGAACGCGGCGCCGTCAAGGGATTCATCCTCAGGCAATACGAGCCGGCCATTCAAGATTTTGACCAGGCCATCCGAATTCAGCCGCAATCATCCAAGTTCTATATCACCCGCGGCAACGCCCGTCTTCATCTGCGTCATTATGAAGAGGCGCTGCATGATTTCAATCACGCCGTGTCCCTGCGGCCGAACGACGCGGAAGCCTATTTGGCCCGCGGCGTCATTCACCGAAAGATGCACAAAGGGGAAGCCGCCATTCGCGATTTCGACATGGCGATCGCGCTGCAGCCGGACTTCGCGGAAGCTTTCTCATTCCGCGGCGAGTGCTACAGCTCGCAGCTGAAAAAGCACGAACAGGCGGTTCAAGACCTGAACCGCGCCCTCGAGCTTCGCCCGGACCTAATCGACGCTTACTTCCAACGCGGCAACGCCTCCCGCCGCTTGGAAAAGCCCCAGCTTGCCTTGTTGGATTATTTCCAAGTCATTCAGCGTGACCCGGATTTTGTCGGCGGTTATCAGGAGCGAGGCCGCGTTTACCTCATGCTGGGGCAATTGGATCGCGCCCTTTGGGATTTCAATCATGTCATTCAGATCAAAGCTCACGATGCTCAGAGCTATTTGAATCGTGGCTTGGTGTACTTAGAAATGAAGGACTACGAGAAAGCAATTCGTGATTTTGACGAGGCGATCAATTTCAAGCCGCATTTT
>Ga0207070_1131_pt1 | contig 18404 bp, 17 predicted proteins | sample Alteio_BWMinHeat_92_FD_153591 | JGI IMG/M metagenome (GOLD analysis project Ga0207070, IMG submission 153591) | Enriched cells from forest soil in Barre Woods Harvard Forest LTER site, Petersham, Massachusetts, United States -... | ecosystem: Environmental > Terrestrial > Soil > Temperate forest >...
AGCTCGAGCAACGGCTCAATGATATTCCCCGGATGATGGATCCCGGGGAAGACCCACGGGTGCGGCGCATGTCGGCCATCACTCTGGGGCGCATGAAATCCAAAGAATCGCTAAAATCGCTTCGCCGATACTTTTTCCCGTCCAGGCCGACGCTCGATCCAGTCTCCCCGGCTTGTGGTTGGGCAATTCTTCAGAACACCGGCGAGCCGCTTCCGCATCCGGGCTCCATGGAGTTTCCCGGCGGCATCTTCAAAAACTGGTTGCGAGCGCTCCCGGAACCAAAATCAGTCATCAGTCATCAGTGACCAGTGGTCAATGGTCAGTAATAGAAGCGGTGATCCGTTATTCCTCCACGGCATTCGGCTACTGATCACTGATTACTGTTCACTAGAACCCACTCCTGACCCCCCCCGATTTCCGCCCAGGGGCTCTTTGCCACACGCACAGGGGGACGGTTCGTCCCTCCTCCTTCTGGCGGGGGAAGTGGGGATTGCGCCACCGTCAGTTGGACGCGGCCGGTCGTGAGGAGGGGGCTTTGGCGCTTCCTTGCCCACCAGCATTTTCGGCTTTGCGGCGATAGTGACTCGCCAATTTGTGATTGCCTTTCTTCTCGTAATACTCGGCCAGGGCTTTTAATGTGGGAAGATGATTGGGATTCTTTCGCAAAATGCCCTGGAACCAATGAGAAGCCTCCTCATCCCGGCCGTATTTCAGACAGGTCGTGGCAAGCTCGAATCGAATATCGGGGTCATCCGGACGAATCTTGGCTTCGGAAACCAAGCGGTCTAATGTTTCATCGCGCTTTTTGATTTCATCCAGCCGCTGCTTGTAGAATGTCGTCTCGTCCTTGAGACCCAACTGGCCGCATACATGGACCAGGGCATTGGTCACATCCGCTTGGTGGGGAGAAAGGGCATCCGCCTTTTTTAACCAAGCGATCGCCTCGGGAAGCCGGCCCTCGGCCAATTCAATCTTCGCCTGTAGGAACATGGCCCCGGCGTTGTCCTTGTCCTGGGCCAACAATTGATCGAGAGCTTCTCGAGCCTGGTCTGTTTTCCCGATGGAGTATTGGCAGGAGGCTAGCCCAAACAACGCCTCGGTGGGGTCTTGCGGCTGACGATCCAGGTAGAACTGAAAGTGAGGCACGGCCTCTTTGAATTGGCCATCGTTGGTCAAGACCAAAGCCAGCGCCAGGTGGGCTTCAGGATGATCGGGCTTGAGCTCCAAAACGCGTTGAAAATCTTGAACCGCCTCCGCGGGCTTGCCATAGAGTCGTAACTGAGCGTTCCCCCGGTAGACCAACGGCAGCCAATCTTTCGGAAACCGATTGATCCAGGTCGTCGTCAAGGGCACGACGTCGAGGAGGCGGTCATTCTCAATGAACCCGTTGACCAGGGCTTCCAAGATGATGACCTCTTCGGGAGGCTGAGTGTTGAGGAGATCGAAGAGAGTGTCTTCGACCTCCCAAGTATCGCCGACCTGAGCGCGGCGCAGTTGCCGCTCCAGGGTGATTTGGTCTTTGGGCCAGCGAAGAGCTTCCGCCAGAGCCAGGTGCACTTTCCAGTCGGCAAAGTTGCCGGCCCGGCGAGAGCAGCGGGCCATGAGAAAATGAGCTTCGGCATTATAGGGCCAGCTCTCCAAGCATTGAGCGATATGAGAAGCAGCTTGGGAAAACTCCCGATCCTCGATCGCCTGCTGGGCTTCTTGCCAATGGGATTGGGCTTCGCTCGGTGCGAGAGAAGCAGGAAGAAAACGACTTGCGGCCCAGGCGGTCACGACTAAGAGAATGACGGTCGCCGACAGAATGAGTGCGACCCATCCGGAGCGATTTCCCCCCGCTTCTGAGCGGGGGGCGTAAGGCCCCCGGGCCGGCATGGATTCCTGTTTTCCGGACAATGTCATCGATTTTCCAAATGCTCAGGGGGCTTACGCCTCCCGCTCAGAAAGAAAGTCGATTCTGAGCGGGGTGGTGTAAACCCCCTGAGTCGAGATTCCCGCGTTAGATTCTTAAAGCATCCCGGCTCAGGGGGCTTACGCCCTCCGCTCAGGGATTGGTCGTTACTGGATGTTATCCGGGTCGCTGTGCATAGTCGTGCCGTCGTCGATATTGCCCAATGCATTAAAGGTATCGGGATCAATGCCATACTTGATGTTATGCACCGAGCCGTCGGCAAAGACGGCGTTGATTCCGGCCGGATGCGCGGAGCCGAACTGCATCATCGTTGGCCAGGAATCTCCGCCGGGAAGCTCATTGGTGGGGACGTCCTTGTGCGGATTCGACAAGGCTTTATTGCCATATCGGTTGGACTGCAATACGGCCGACGAGCGCATAATATCGGAGTCCGTGCCTTCGAAGGGACCGGTGTCGTCGGAGCCATTTCCGGTGATGTATAAATCCGTGGCCACGAACTTCTCGCCCACCATCATTACGTTGGAGGTGCCGTCCTTAATGCTGGCGAATGTATGTCGGACGACGGCGCCCTTCCATTCATTCCCCGAAGCGATGACGCCGTGTTTTTGTCCGAATTGCCCATCCTCATTCCCCCCCGTGGAGGACCAACCCCAAATCAAGCCGTAGGTGTCCTCGTCGATCAGGCCGGCGCTGTCCCGATGCAATGGAACGATGCCAGGGGCAACCCCCCCATAGTCACAGCGGTTGTTGTATCCACCGTTGGAAGGATTGGGAAAGGCCTGAGGTGATCGCCGCGACGGGCAATGGTAAATGGCGACCGGCGTCAGGCGGGCTCGGCCCGTGTTGCTAGTGTTGTTGTTAATGTAATAGGACCCGCGAGGGCCGTCGAAGTTATCGCCGCCGACCACACCGTTTGGATCGACGATCCAGACGAAATTGGTGGCCCCCGTCAAGGGCGTCGTGCCCACGGGCATCAAGTCGGACAGTTTGTAAAGATTATCTTGTTCGATAAATGGCAGAATTTGGAAGAGCCAGCCCGCTGTCTGGTATTTGTAGCCAAGCGGAGTGCCGCTCGAGTCATAAGCGATACCCGACCACGATTGGCCGCCTTGGTTCGGAAAGACTCCATAGGTGTCATGGAAATTGTGCATGGCCAAGCCAATCTGTTTGAGATTGTTGGCGCATTGGGTGCGGTTGGCCGCCTCGCGGACTTTTTGCACTGCCGGCAGCAAGAGCGCGATCAACACCCCGATGATCGCGATCACCACCAGCAACTCGATCAGGGTGAACCCTAATCGGAGTCGCCTCCAGCAGTTTTTCATGGATCTTCCCTCCTCTTTATGAAGTAACGGATCAAGACAAAATCACCTGGGCCCGACAAGGGCCGAGGCGAATGGTTCTTATTTCATTCCCGGAGGTCCGCCCCGGCGCATGTTCGCGAGTCCTTTCATTCTGGATACCTCATCCGGGGTCGCCTCACGAAAAGCACCGGTGCTATATAGAAACACTTTGCCATTTTTTCCCGTTTGCTCATAGAGTGTTAGACCGATCATCCCATTGGTTAGGCCATAGGTTTGCTGGTCGCGGGGAGATGTGAAATCTGCTTCCGTTGCCTTCCCCTCTTTGATAGCCCAATCTTTAAGCTCGGTGATCGAGTTGGCCTTCTTGTTGTTGGCCGTTTGGTATTCCTGGGACAATTCGACGACGTGAAGAAAATGCTTCTTATCCCCGTCACTTACGGATTTGGGGCCGCCGCAACCCGCAACCGTTAAGGCTAAGCCGCAAAAACCCATTGCCGCCACAAGTGTTCGGCCGGTAATCAAATGCATAGAAATGGGAAATCCTAAGAGATTGTTCAGGCTCCTGCGCTCCGCTCCCATGAAAAGCCTAGAGGGGGAAATGGCCAATTTAACTAAGATTGTGGAACGATCAGGATTGTAGAGCATACACGGTTCAAATCAAGCAAATTCTGAAAAAAACCGGAAAACTTGGGTTCGTCGTAGCCGCCTTCAGACGGTTCCAAAGCGAAACCGCCTAAATAACCGCAACCTATTTGTCCTTATCCTTCGGGGCTTCCTTGTCATCCTTGGCGTCGTCTTTTTTGGCGCCATCTTTGTCGGCGTCTTTATTTTTGTCCTTGTCGTCTTCCATTTCTTTCGCCGGCGCTTTCGGCTTGGCTTTCGGTTTTTCCTTGGGGGCCTCTTCGCCTTCTTTCTTGGCTTTCCCCTCGTCCTTGGACTCGCCGCCAAGAGTGGCATAGCCGCTGGAGCCCGCGAAGGGCGTGACCTGGCGAGGGATGCGGTAGCCGACCAAGGTCATGAAGTTCCGGGCCGTCATGGTGCTGACGCCCAAATCCTTGGCCTGGTTCTTCATCTGGTTGATCAACTCGTCGATCTTGGTCGACCGTTCGCCGATGGAACTGCCCTGCAACGCCAAGAGATTGTTGACCTCGGGATGCTCGCCTTCCACCAAATAGTTGGTGTTAACGGACATGCCCGGTCCCTTGATTTGCAAATCCTTGGTGTCGAGATAGGAATCGACGATCACGCCCATGCGTTGGAGGCTTTGGATGAATTCCGCGCTGCGGTCGCGGCCATCGCCGGTGAGGTTGATCATGCCGGTCACGGCCACGTGCATGTGCTGGTTGGGCGTCCAAATCGGGTTGAAGATATAGTCGCCGCGAACGAGCGGATCCCGATTCGGATCGCGAACGCCGGTGATACGGGCCTTCGAAGCATGCGGGCCCATGATGCTGACGACCTCAAGGGTTCCCTTGGGCACCGGCTCATGAGCGGCACGCTTGCGATCGCGTTCCGCCTGATTGCCTTCGGCGCGGTAGAGATCAACTTTTCCCTCGGGACTGGGACTATAAACGCTGAAGGTCAAAAGCGGCTTGACGCCCTCGGCGGCGCCGACGTTGAGGTAAGCGAATCGGCTCTCGGGATCAATGGCGTCGATCTTGCCTTTGGGCTGCTCGAAATCGGGCAGGTAAACCGGGGCGATCTTGATCTCCATGTTGGCGATCTTCTTATCTTGCGTTTTCTTTTCGGCGGTCAGCTTGTTGATGGCGGCCTGCAGCTCGCCGCGATCCAGCACGGCTTTTTTCCCTTTATCATCAATTTCGTCCCGGAGCCGATTGATTTCCTGCTGCGCCTTGGTCAGGTTGGCCAGGATTTTTTCCTGATCATCCTCTTTTTTCTTTTCAATCTCTTCCAGTTTCTTGCGAAGGTTTTCTTCCTCCGTTTTGTTGGTGGCATTGTCGGCGCGCAATTGGGCCATGGCTTTGTCGTGATTGGCGTTCAGTTCGGCCTGCTTCTTGATCGTCGCCCCGACGCTTGTGGTCAGATCTTCGATCTGTTTCTTGAGGGTTTCCTTGGGAGCGCGTTTGACGGGATCCCAAACTGTGCTCTTGTCTAATTCTTTGATCATGGTGGCCGTGGCCTGATCAGTACCGGTCAGCCCCTGGTCATGGAAGGTCACAAAAGCGGCCTCCTCATCCTTATCCAACGGAAGCCCGGCGTAGGCCTTGACAAGCGCAGCTTTGCCCAAAGCCGTATTGAATTCTTTTTGGAACTTGCTTTTGTCTTGCTCCGCTTTTGAGGCTCTATCGTCGCGCTCCTTTTGGCCGGCGAAGCCGAAATAGGTCGCCACACCCAGAGCGATGATAAGTGGAATACAAATACCTAAGCAAATCAGGATGGCTTGCTTGGGAGATTGGTCGCTGGTCGCTCGTCGTTTTGCCATGGCAAAATCCTCGTGATGCTAAGAGTCGCGCGCTCGCGTAAGAAGGAAATGCGTCCGCGAAGGGGCTCCGCGGACGTGTACCCAGGTTATCTTTAATGTAAAGGATAAAGGGGACCTGTCAATAAAATTAGCCGAGCGGACAAAGTTTCGCGGACCTACTCCGCGGGGTAGTTAAGATGTTCGGGTTCTTTCAGGGATGAGGAAAGTATTTGAACGAATAATTTTGCCGCCAAGGGTGCGTGGTTTCGCCCACCGACAGAAATTTCGAATGTCGAACAAGGAATTTTGAATGTCGAAGTTCCGGAAATCCCGCATTCGAAATTCCTTGTTCGAGATTCGATATTTTGCTATCTGGACCTCATGAGCTTGCCGTTTCGCGCCCGCCGAATGATAGGTCAACTTACGCTAACAGCCCACGCATTCCTACCGTCGGCGGGCGCGAAACGTAAACAAACTCACCACCTGCCGCACCACTCACCACTCACCACTCACCAAAATCCTATTGACAGCCCTGTTTGACAACCCTAAACTTGCTGAAAACCCAAGTTTGCCTTCCCCTAGAGCGTGTGATCACATCCTGTTCCCTCGGTATCACTCAGATGCAGGTCTGCTTCCGGCGGAGGAAATAGGACTTCAAGACAAGATTGCGTTTCCTGAATGATCACGCGGCATCGACAGCGGCGTTCTCAGCCCTGAGTTCGTTGGCTCGGGAATGACGATTGCATCCCCTGAAGTGAGCTCCCCTAGTGTGATTCCCGCGGGTGACGAAGGAATGGCATCCGGCGTTGACCAAGGCTGCATGTACCTGATAGACGCCCATTCTCTCATCTTTCAGGTCTTTCATGCGATTCCGACAATGACCAGCCCGGCGGGGCAGCCGACCAACGCGCTGTTCGGCTTCACCCGCGATGTGTTGTATCTGCGGACGGAGAAGAAGAGCGACTATTTGTTGTGTGCCTTTGATCTGGCCGGGCCAACCTTCCGGGATCGGATTTACCCGGAATACAAGGCTCATCGGGCGCCCATGCCGGATGATTTGCAGCCCCAGATCCCCATGATCCGCCAGTTTCTGGATGCCATGCGCGTTCCCATACTAGGCCAGGTGGGTTTTGAAGCCGACGACATCATCGCTACCGTAGCGAAGGCGGCGGCCTGCCGCGACCTGGATGTCTTCATCTGCACGACTGACAAGGATTGCCGCCAGCTCATTAGCGACCGTGTCCGTATGTTCAACCTGCGAAAAAAAGAAGTTCTGGATCGCGAAGCCCTGTGGAAGGATTGGGAAGTCACTCCTGAGCAGGTCATTGACCTGCAAGCTATGGTGGGAGATTCGGTGGACAACGTTCCGGGCATCCCCGGCATTGGGCTCAAGACTGGGGCCAAGTTGCTCCAGGAGCACGGCACGCTCGACAATATTCTCGCTAGCATTGACCGAATTCAAGGCGTCAAGCGTCAAGAGATGCTCCGGGCTTCAGCGGAAAAAGTCCAACTCAGCAAGACCCTGGTTCGGCTCGATACGGATGTGCCGATGGAGCTGGACTGGGAAGGCTGGCGTGTTCGTCCGCCCAACGTCCCACTGCTAATCAAACTGTTCCAGGAGTGGGGCTTCCACCGCTTCGCCACGATGGTCCGAACTGAGTTCAAGGACATAAGACCCGAACCCGTCGCAACCGACGCTCCGGCTCGCCAGCGAGAATTGTTTGGCGATTTGCCTGATGGCGAGGTCGCGCCTTTGGGCGACAAGAAATTTAAGCTTCATCCCGACCAATATCACTTGGTGGACACTACGGAGGCCTTTGAGAAGTTTGTCCAAGAGCTGAGTGGTCAGCGACGCATCGCGGTTAATCTGGAAACGACCAGCATGGCGTCCCGCCGGGCGGAAATTGTCGGCCTGGCTTTCGCGTGGAAACTCGGCGAAGGCTGGTATCTGCCGGTTCGCGGACCGGCCGAGGATAAGAAGCTTGATCTTGAGAAAACATTGGTTCGACTCAAACCGATTTTGGAAGACCCCAAGATTTCAAAGATCAACCAAAACATCAAATACGATCAGATCGTGTTTCGACAAAATGGAATCACTTTGCGAGGCATTGCTGGTGATTCCATGGTGGCCGACTATCTCCTGCACGCGGGGGAGCGAAGTCATAACTTGGATGAGTTGGCCACGCGATATCTCAATCATCAGACCATTCCGATCTCGGACTTAATCGGCAAGGGCAGCCAGCAGCTTTCTATGGAACAGGTGAGCACGGCCCAGGTGGCCGAGTACTCGGGCGAAGACGCCGACTTAGCCTGGCGGCTCTGTGGTTTGCTTGAATCGCAGTTGAAAGAACAGAAATTAGAAGAGCTTTACCGGGATGTCGAGGTTCCGCTCATCGAAGTCTTGGCCGAGTTGGAATTCAACGGAGTCCGGCTGGATGTGCCATTTTTGAGCAGGCTCAGCCAGGAGATGGCCGAGCAGCTTTCCCGCATCGAAGGCGAAATCTACCGCTTGGCCGGCCGCTCCTTTAACATCGCCTCCCCCAAGCAGCTTCGCGAAGTGTTATTCGATGAATTGAAGCTGCCCACGCAGAGGCGGACCGGCATCACCGGCGATGCCAGCACCGGTCAAGAATCCCTCGAACGGCTGGCAGCCTTAGGACATGCGCTGCCGACCAAGATTCTCGAGCACAGGCAGATCGCCAAACTGAAAGGCACGTATGTCGATGCCTTGCCTGCTCTGGTAAACCCGGCGACGGCAAGGGTTCATGCTTCCTTCAATCAGACGGTGGCAGCCACGGGGCGTCTTAGCTCCAGCGATCCGAACTTGCAGAATATTCCCGTCCGAACCGAGCAAGGCCGGCAGATTCGTCAGGCGTTTCTGCCGGAGCCCGGCTGGCGGCTGCTGACGGCCGACTACTCGCAGATCGAGCTGCGCATGCTGGCGCATTTTTGCGGCGACGCCGAGTTGCGCCGGGCGTTTGCCGACGACCGCGACATTCACGCGCGCGTGGCATCTCAGATATACGGAGTCGCCGAAGCGGATGTGACTTCGGAGATGCGCCGCGTGGCCAAGACCGTCAACTTCGGCGTGATTTACGGCATGAGCGCCTTTGGTCTGGCACAGCGATTGGGCATCCCCAAGGAAGAAGCAGCGCAGTTCATCGATGCTTATTTCGCCCGCTATCCCAAGGTGGCCGAATATCAAACTTGTATTTTGCAGAAGTGCGGTCAAAACGGTTATGTGAACACCATCCTGGGCCGTCGTCGGGAGATTCGCGGCATCCGCGCCGGTTCGACCTATCAGCAACGCAACCCGCCCGAGCGTGAAGCGATCAACATGGAAATCCAAGGCTCGGCCGCCGACCTCATCAAAGTAGCCATGCTCAATATCTTCCGTCGTCTTCGCGCGCAGAAATTCAAAGCTCGCATGCTCATGCAGATTCACGATGAGCTGGTTTTCGAAGCGCCACCCGAGGAGCTGCAAGATGTGGCCCAGCTTGTTGCCCATGAAATGACCACGGCCCTGAAGCTGGAAGTGCCGCTCAAGGTGGATCTGGCTCACGGGCCGAACTGGTTGGATGTGGAAGAAATCACTCCATAGAGTCACGGCTTCATCCGAGCTAAAGTAGAGGACTTATGCGTCAGCGAACCAACAATACGGTCAAGCGAGCATCGCCGCGGCAACGAGAGACTGTCATGGTGAGGATCAAATTCCTTGATAAGGAAACTGAAAATGAAGGACTGGGATTCCTCATGACCCAGTTTTCAGGCAGCACATTCCGATCTGGTGAAACTATTGTGCCTCCGGAAGCGGCCGCCGCGCTGGCTGCGGAAAACTACAGGTTCAAGGTTTTGGGCAGGGCCACTGATGACCAAATGGCGACGTTTCGAAGTCATCTTTTCGGTTTAGGGGTGAAAAAGATTTGAAGCAGCTTGAGATGGATGGTGAGTTATCGCATTGAGATCGAATAAGCTCGTCATCGGTCTGATCGGCGGAGTGGGCAGCGGCAAGAGCATGGCCGCGGCAGAGTTCGCCAAGTATGCAGGGCGAATCGTTTCGGGAGACGCCTTTGGTCACGAGGCCCTTCGCCGGCCGGAGATCAAAGAGCAGGTCGTTCGCCGTTGGGGACATGAGATTTTGAATGATCAAGGGGAGGTGGAGCGTCGAAGGTTGGGAGCCATCGTTTTTGCGCATTCCAAAGAGCGCCAAGAGCTGGAGGCTCTGGTGTTTCCTTGGATTGAGAAGCGAATCGATGAAGAAATCGCTCGAGCGATGGACGACTCCCATGTGAAATTCGTGGTGTTGGATGCGGCCATTATGCTGGAGGCGGGTTGGGCCAAGCGATGTGACAAGATCGTTTTTGTTGACACGCCTCGCGAGGAGCGTGTGCGAAGGCTTGGCCAGGAACGCGGCTGGACGGCCCAACAAATAGAAGAACGGGAAAAAGCTCAATGGCCCTTGAACGAAAAACAAATGCGGGCCCAGGCGCTCTTGGATAACACCGGCTCGCCGGAAGCATTGGCCCCGCAGGTTCGGAAACTCATCGACCAGTGGGGAATCTTGGGGAATCCCGAAGGAGACGTGTGACCATGGCTGAAGCCAAAAGTCGTCGAGAACCCAATGGCGCCCGAACGCGGGCCCGCGGCAAATCCGATCTCCCTTTGGCGGACGGCGAAGACGGACTGGCCGACCTGGAAACGACCTCGGCATCGGAAGCCCTGGCCGTCGAAGCGCCGGAGCCGCCGCCGCGACTCGAGCATCACGGCGAAAGCAGCTTCGTCGGCTACGACGAGGAGATTAACAATCGCTACGAGGAGATCAAGCGCGGCGGCACGCACATTAGCGAGCTCCAGCATATGACCATGCCCCAGCTCCTCAAGACCGCCAAGGAGGAGGGGATCACCGACTACACCGGCCTGAAGAAACAGGACCTGATCTTTAAGATCTTGAAGGAACGGGTCAAGCAAAATGGCCTCATGTTCGGCGAAGGGACGTTGGAGGTGTTGCCGGACGGATTCGGCTTCCTGCGCAGCCCGGATTACAATTACCTCCCCTGCCCTGACGACATTTACATTTCTCCCAGCCAGATTCGCCGCTTCGGCTTGCGCACCGGCTCGGTGGTCGCCGGTCAGATTCGCCCGCCCAAGGAGAACGAGCGCTATTTTGCCCTGCTCCGGGTCGAGGCCATCAATTTCAATGATCCGGACATCCTCACGCAAAAGGTAGTTTTCGACGATCTGACTCCGCTTCATCCCGATGAGCGGCTCGGGCTGGAAACCGACCCGCAGGAAATCAACATGCGGGTGATGGACATGGTGACGCCGATCGGTAAAGGCCAGCGCGGACTGATTGTGGCACCGCCCCGCACGGGCAAGACGATCCTGCTGCAAAAGATCGCCAACAGCGTCCTTCGCAATCATCCAGAGTGTTACGTCATCGTTCTACTCATCGACGAACGGCCCGAGGAAGTGACGGAAATGGAACGCACCGTCAAAGGCCCGAAGGCTGAGGTCGTCAGCTCCACGTTCGACGAACCGGCCAGCCGGCATGTCCAGGTCAGTGAAATGGTGATCGAAAAAGCCAAGCGCATGGTGGAATATGGCACCGACGTGGTTATTCTGCTCGACTCGATCACGCGACTGGCGCGAGCCTATAACACGGAAATACCGCACTCCGGAAAGATTCTCTCTGGCGGCGTCGACGCCAACGCTCTGCACAAACCGAAGCGATTCTTCGGCGCCGCCCGCAATATTGAGGAAGGCGGCAGCTTGACCATCTTAGCCACCGCCTTGATCGACACCGGCAGCCGAATGGATGAAGTTATCTTCGAAGAGTTCAAAGGCACGGGCAACATGGAGCTGCACCTCGACCGTCGGCTCGTGGACAAGCGCATCTGGCCGGCCATCGACGTGAATCGCAGCGGCACGCGGAAGGAGGAACTCCTCCTGGAAGCCGAGGAGCTGCGCCGTATCTATATTCTCCGCAAGGTCCTGAGCGACATGAACCCGGTCGAGGCGATGGAGCTCCTGATCAATCGCATGTCCCGCACCAAGACCAACGCGGAATTCCTGATGAGTATGAATCTGGCGTAGTCAGTGGTCCGTAATAAGATGTCCCGCTTGCGGCTTAGCGCTCATGGCAACCTACGAAGGAAGCAAGTCCAATTCAGATGGCCGATTTGCCATCGTAGCCTCTCGATTCAATCACGACGTAGTTAAGCGGCTGCTGGATGGCGCCCAAGATGGGTTCAAAAGCAGCAGAGTAACCGAAGATTCCATAGATTTAATCTGGGTGCCGGGGTCGTTTGAGATTCCTCTGGTGGCCCAGCGCTTAGCAAGCAGCGGGAAGTATGCGGCTGTGGTTTGTTTAGGGGCCGTCATCCGCGGCGACACGGATCATTACGATTTTATCGCCCGCGAGGCGGCTCGAGGTGTGGCCCAAGCGGGTCTGACTACCGGTGTGCCGGTGATTTTCGGTATCCTCACCTGCGCGACCGAAGAGCAGGCCTTGGATCGGGCCGGAGGCAAGGAAGGCAATAAAGGTTACGACGCGGCCCTGGCCGCCGTCGAGATGGCCAGCCTATTGCAAAAGCTGCCCGGGAAATAACTTCATGAATGGCGCCGGCTTATCTGGCTCGTTGACGGCTTGCGGCAGCCTGAGTGTCACCACCCCTTTCGCCCGACTTCTCCAGCGCCGCTGGGCTCGCTGGCTTCTGTTCATCAGCTTTTGGACCGCCCTCGGATTATTCAACGCCGGTCAATCGTATATCAGTCGCCGAGTCGCGCGGGACTTGCCTTTCAATCTCGTGGACGCCATCGTGATCGGCGTGGTGGATTGGTATCTATGGGCCGCCCTGGTGCCCCTGATTTATGTCCTGGTGAGACGCTATCCGCTCGATCAGGGGAATTGGCCCAGCAGCGTGCCGCTGCACTTGTCCGTCGGGACCTTATGCACGTTGTTTGTGCTGGTCGTGACGGTGCCGGTTTTTCAGCAATTCACGCACGGAGATCCCCTGCTTCCCCAAACTTTTTCCGGTATGTTTGTCATGCATTTTGTCGGCGGCTTCGTCTGGTATCTCTGGGTTTATTGGGCGATTGTCGGGGTTTGTCATTCCTACGAGTACTATCGCAAATATCGGGAGCGTGAAGAAAAAGCCGTCGAGCTGGAATATCAGCTTAGCCAGGCGGAGCTGCGCGTCCTGAAGATGCAACTGCATCCGCACTTTCTGTTCAACACCCTGAACGCCGTTTCCGCACTCATGCACAAAGATGTCGAGCTGGCCGATTCCATGGTAGCGCGACTGGGAGAGCTGCTACGGTCCACGCTGGATAACTTAGGCGCCCACGAGGTGACCTTGAGGCAAGAGCTGGATTTTGTTCGGCCTTATTTGGAAATCGAGCAAGCCCGCTTGGGCGAGCGCCTAACTGTCGATTGGGATATTGATCCGGAGACGATTGATTTGCACGTTCCCAATTTGATTTTGCAGCCGCTCGTGGAAAACGCCATTCGCCACGGCATCGCGCCCCATACGCAGGCAGGTCGGATCGAAATCATTTCTCGCCGGGTCAAGGGAACGCTGCGCCTGCAAGTGCGAGACAACGGTCCGGGTCTTTCCGCGAAACAGAAAGCCGCTTTCAAGCCCGGTGTGGGGATTGCCACCACCCGCGCCCGTTTGCAACAACTTTACGGGGCGGATCAACACTTTGAAATGGTCAATTTTCCCCAAGGCGGTCTTTGTGTCACCTTAATCCTCCCTGCGCGCGAGAGCCCCATCCCGGAACAAGACCAACAAGCGATTGAGGCGTAAGAAACGTTGTCTCCCAGTTCGTCCCAAGAAATGCGCGCTTTATCCCTGCTTTTGCGCGTCACGTCCCGGACAATTTGTCCCGAAGTCCAACGCCGCTAAAATTACGAGGTTTATCGTTTGCGCGTAACAAATGGAGCAAGCTTTCAGGCGAATAGAAAGAGCGGGGATTGGCGTTGGTCGCTAGGAGTGGGGGACGATGACTAAAAATCCCGGCACCCCGATTCTGACCTGGAAACTCTCGCTGATCATGGGAATGATTACCGCGACCGTCTTGGCGGGCGGCCTGATTGCCCGTCCCTGGTTCCAGGAGAAACCGGCGAGCGGGTCACTCAACCGGCCACAGCCGCGGCGAATTCGTTCCTTGCCCACCCCGCAAGAGACGGAATCCCCCCGATCCCCCGAGGACGCCAATCTCCCTCCGCGCATGCCCCATGTGGACGATCTTTTCACGCCACCCAGGAAGGGAATCTTGAAACGGTGAATTCTGCCGCGCGCCCTCATCAGAACTTGCTTTTGGTCCGTAGGCATTTCTCCTCTCGCGTGCTAGGATACAACTGATGCGAGGGCTCATGGAGCCTTAAGTCTTACCTCCCATGGCATCACAATCGTTATCTCTGCTGCACCACCGCTGGGTCCGGTGGGCTCTGTACTTGGCCTTCATGACCCTCTTGGGGCTGATCAACACCGGCCAGTCTTATTTGTATTGCACGGCCTATGGTACGACGGGCAACTTCCGGTTCTGGCCGACTTTGGCCCTGGGAGTTTGCGACTGGTACTTGTGGGCCGCCCTCACCCCGGCCATCATTTGGCTGGCCCACCGGTTCCCCTTTTATCCGGAGCGTTGGGGTAGGAGTTTGGCCGTTCATCTCGGTGTTAATCTCCTCTTAAGTTTTATCGTGTTCATGTTCACGATCCCTGTCTTTCGCTGGGTTTCCCCCGGAGCGCAAGAAAGATCCATCTGGTTTTGGATTCAGGGGAGAGCGAACGCGTACATGATTCTTTATTTCTGGATATACTGGGCGATTTTGGGATTGATTCTGTCGACGCAATACTATCGTCAGTTTCGAGATCGCGAGCTCAAGGCCACGCGACTGGAGGGGAAACTCGCTCAAGCTCAGTTACAGGTTTTGAAGATGCAGTTACACCCCCATTTTCTTTTCAACACGCTGAACGCGATCTCGGCGTTGTTGCACAAAGACGCAGAATCGGCGGACGTTATGATCGCCCGATTGGGCGAGCTTTTGCGAACGACGTTGGAAAACGTCGGCACGCAGGAAATTCCCCTGCGTCAGGAGTTGGAGTTCATTCAGCCCTATTTGGAAATTGAAAAAGCGCGCCTGGGGGATCGACTTCAAGTGGAGATGCACATCGACCCGGAGGCCATGGATGCGGCCGTGCCGAACCTCGTTCTCCAGCCGATCGTGGAGAACGCCATTCGTCATGGCATCGCGCCCTATGCGGAAAAAGGACGAATTGACATTCGCGCCCGCCGCGAGAACGGCATACTGCGGATGGAAGTGGAAGACAATGGGCCGGGCCTTTCCTTCGAACAACAGGTAAACTTTCGGCCGGGAGTTGGCATCACCAACACTCGCGCCCGCCTGCAACAACTTTACGGACCGGATCATCAGTTTGAAATGAAAAACGGCGTCAGCCGAGGACTCACCGTGACGCTGGTAATTCCCGCGCGCGAGAGCACGCCTTTGGAAAACGGCCACCCCAACGGTCTGAGACCAACGGCCGCCGCCTCGGCTGTTCTTGAGCCTGCCGTTGCAGCCGTTCCTCAGTCATAAAGCCATTTTCTCGGTTTTCGACTCCATGTCTGGCAATATTTGCTTGACATTCTGCTTCGGAACATGTAACCATATAGTTACTTATGCACGCCGACTCCATGGATGCAGTGTTTCGGGCTCTGGCGAGCAAGAGCCGGAGACGAATCCTCGACATCGTCAAGGATCGGCCCGGGTGCAACGTCAATCACGTGGCCGGTCATTTCGAGGAAAGCCGCATCAACGTGATGAAACACCTGCGCGTGCTCGAAGACGCGGCACTCATTCATTCGGAGAAAGAAGGGCGAACGCGAAAGCTCTATTTCAACTGCGTGCCGATCCAGATCATCCACGATCGCTGGACGACGCAGTACAGCGCTCTGTGGGCCGGCCGGTTGACGCGCGTGAAGTACCGGGTTGAAGAAGCCAGAGTTCCGAGGCCCAAGCCAATACCAGGGAGAAAATATGCCTGAAACCGAAAAGGCGGTCTTCAAGGTCTTCATCAGAGGCCCGATCGCCGCGGTCTGGCGCGAGATCACCAAGACCGATGAATTGCAAAAGGGCTTCTTCAACATGCGTCTGGACACCAATGGTCTCAAACCGGGCGGCAAGATGCGGATGCTGTCCGCCAGTGGCAAGTACGCCGGCATCGTGGGCGATGTGTTGGAATTCGATCCGCCCCATCGTTACGTGCACACCTTTCGTTTTACGCGCTTTGAAGACCCACCCTGCACGATCACCCATGAGCTCCGCGAAGTCGAAGGCGGTGTGGAGTATTCGATGATCATTGACGGAATGGCGCCGGGAACTAAGACCGCCAAGCAAATGATGCAGGGCACGAATCTGATCTTGAACACGGTCAAACGGCTGATCGAGACAGGCAGGCCGTCGTTCGGCGTGCGGATGCTGTACGTGCTGTTCAAAGTGCTGGAGCCCCTGTCGCCGAACAAGACACGAGCGGAGAATTGGCCGTTATGAACGGATATACATTCCTACAAATAGTGTCCTCACCGAGGTGGTAGTATGAAGGCATTCCACTTTCTGCGCAGTGCGTCAGTCCTTACGCTGCTCTACTGTGCCGGCCATACCATTGGTATGCCGTGGACTCCCTACACCGACCCAGAAGCGACGTCGGTGCTGGAGGCCATGAAGAGCCACAGCTTCGAAGCCGAAGGATTCAAGGGAACGTACTGGGACCTCTATTTCGGCTTCGGCCTCATCATCAGTGTCTACCTGCTCGTGCAAGCAGCGGTGCTTTGGCAAGTGGGGTCCTTCGCCAAGACGGATGCCGTTCGGGTTCGTCCAATCGTGGTTTCCTTCCTCATCGCGTTCGTCATCGACGCGGCCTTGTCGTGGAAATACTTCTTTGCCGTGCCGGTCGTGATGGCAAGCCTCATTGCAATTTGCCTGGCAATAGCGCTTGTCCTGGCGGGTCGTACGCAAGCCGCTCGACGAAGCGATTCCTCCAACAAGCCGGTACCGGCGAGCATCTAATAAGCGGTCTCTACGCACGAGTGCTTCCCAGTCCTTCACAATTACTTCAAGGAGCATGTCATGAAAAGGTTGATGGGACAATTGGTCGTCGGGATTTTTGTTGTTATCACGGCAGACCGCGTATCGGCGCAAGACAAAGCCAAATCCGCCGAAACCAATCAGCTGGCGCCTCTCGCTCGTTTCATCGGCGAATGGACAGTTGAAGGCAAGTGGAGTTCCGGCGACGAGCTGCGGGCACGCAACGTCTATGAATGGGGACTGGGCAACAAAATCATCAAGTCGGAAACTTTTGTGAAGACCGACAAGGGAGAATACCAGCGCTATGACGCGGTCATGGCCTGGCATCCGAAGAAAAAGCAAATCTTCATTATCAGTTTCGCTTATGACGGCGGCATGACGGAAAACGTCATCGAGCCGAAGGTCGACGACAAGGTTCTCATCGGCTTTTCCCCTTTTCACGAGGGAGAGCCAAACAAGGTCCGGCAAACCATTCAATTCAAAGACAACGATCATTTCACCTGGCGGGTGGAGATGCAAGGGGACAGGGGTTGGCAGGAACTTATTAACGCTACCTGGATACGCCAATCGAAATAAACCCCGGTCCGGCGCGAACAAAAAGTGACACACGTGCGTCTCTGACTTAGGGTCCAATGCTCTAAGTCGGAAAAAGCTCCGAATTCTTATGCAAGATTTCGGGAGTTTTGCGTTCTCTTACGGAACAATCCGTGTCCTCAACACGAACCTCGCCCCAAGACCGCGATCAGACAAAGAAATTCGCCCTCTTGAGTTTGATCCCGCTGCCTTTTTTGGTCTAAAATAGATGACTTGAAAGGCGAACAAGAAGTAGGGCCGCCGTGTCTTTCCTCCGTGTCCAGGCTGGCCTCCCTCCATTTTCCAGGAGCAAAATCCCGGTGATGGTTCGGGCCTTGATCGTGGATGACGAGCCGCTTGCCCGGCAGCGATTGCGCACGCTGCTCAAGGGCGAGACCGATATTGAGGTCGTCGGCGAATGCTCGGACGGGCATGAGGCCGTGGCTGCCGTGCGCGAGCTTCGGCCGGACTTGCTCTTTCTCGATGTACAAATGCCGGTGCTGGACGGCTTTGGCGTTTTGGAGGCGCTGGGTCCCGAGCAGCTGCCCGCCGTCATTTTCGTTACCGCCTACGACTTATATGCAATCCGCGCCTTCGAGGTCAATGCACTCGATTATCTGCTCAAGCCCTTCGACCGCGATCGTTTTCGTAAGGCCCTGTTGCGCGCCCGCGAGCAAATTGCAAAAGCAACTACGTCCAATTCCGGCGAACAAATGGGCGCACTTCTGGAAGAAGTACAGACTGGCCGTAGCGGGCGGCCTTTGGAACGGCTGGTAATCAAGTCCGGCGGGCGGGTCTTTTTTCTCCGGGCCGAGGAAATCGACTGGATCGAGGCCGCCGGCAATTACCTCCGCCTCCACGTCGGCAGCGATATGCATTTGCTTCGCGACACGATGAACAATCTCGAAGCCCGCCTCCATCCCGACAAATTCCTGCGTATCCACCGCTCCACCATGGTCAATCTCGAGCGCGTCAAAGAGCTTCAACCCTGGTTCCATGGTGATTACAAGGTCATTCTCCTGGACGGAACCGAGCTGACCTTGAGCCGCAGCTATCGCCCTAAGCTCAAGAATCTGCTCGGCGAATCGATTTAGGTGAGTGGTGAGT
>Ga0207070_1132_pt1 | contig 18154 bp, 11 predicted proteins | sample Alteio_BWMinHeat_92_FD_153591 | JGI IMG/M metagenome (GOLD analysis project Ga0207070, IMG submission 153591) | Enriched cells from forest soil in Barre Woods Harvard Forest LTER site, Petersham, Massachusetts, United States -... | ecosystem: Environmental > Terrestrial > Soil > Temperate forest >...
CTTATTTTTTGTCCGTTTCAGACCTCGGCTTCAATTCAGTTGAAACCGCCTAGAATCCTTGAACTTCCCAGCTCGAAGCTAGATGCACCGACAAACCCTCATACTGATGACTCACCCGGCGATCAAGATAAATTCAGCGCCGGAACCCTGCTCAAGACAATCGAAGACGTCATCGGGCCAGAACATCCAGAAATGTTTGAGCGTTGGCAGAAGTATTTACGTACTCAGAATCTTGATCCCGAAAATGAGGAGAAAACCTTCGTTCGTTTGCAGCGGCAATATCTCGATTCAATCCAACGTTGGGGAGAGCAAGTCTCTGAGTGTGATTCGACCAGATCCAGTGGTCGCTGGCTGCGGAGATTGAAAAGAAAATTTGGGGCGTATGAAGTCAATCTTCATAAAAAAGACATTGCGAAAATTATCACCAGTCTCTATTTGAAAAGAAAAAATGAATGTATGCAAAAGCATGAGGAAGTTGCCCTCCGAGCCGAACGCGAAATTTATGCTTTTTCAATTGAACGAACGCGACTATTGATCGATTTTATTTCACAAAACAGTGCCATGCACATTTCAAATATGAATAAACTTCGTTTGCTTGCGGTATTGAGGAGAAAGCAAAACTCTCATACTTTGAGTGAGCGAACGGTCGATCTTAATGCCTTGAGACTTGAAACAAAATTGCAAAATCTCTCAAAGGATTATGTGGAGTTTTTGGCCCACGAACAGAGTTTTAAAAAGCCATTTGATCTGCATAAAAACTTGAGTCTGCTGAGTTCCGAATACCTTAATGAAACCCCCGCCAAAAAAAATAAAGCATCTTTTTTAAGGAACGAGTCGAAACAAAAACAACCTAAAAAACTTTTAGATTTAAATCTTACAAAAACCGCGAGCTAACCAAAACCCGCTCTTAGGGACCTAAGTTACCACGAGTCGCAAGAGAACGATCATCGCAAAGGTCAGTAAAGCGAGAATTAAAAAGAAATAAACAAGATTTAAGACCACCAGCTTTTTATAGCTGGCAGATTTTTTATTTGTTAAAAGATCTTCTGGCAGTTGAGCCATTTTTACCCCACATCAATGTCTCAAACCTCTTTAAAGCATCATTTGTGCCATTTTTATTGACAAAGAATGGTGACGTTCCGTAACCATTTAAGACCAGGCAGAAAAACATCGGTCGGAGGCAAAATGATGCATCGAAAAGACTTATGCAAAAAAATATTCGAAGTCTCTCATTTAACTGGTCAGTTTAGACTTAGGTCTGGGAAAAGCTCGACTGAATATTTTGATAAGTATCAATTTGAATCTCGTCCGTCCTTACTTGAAGAAATTGCACAACAAATGAAAGACCTTATTCCGCCACAGACCGAACTTCTCGGAGCTCTGGAAATGGGTGGGATTCCGCTGGCTACTGTCCTTGCGCTCAAAACTGGACTCCCTCTTTGTTTCGTCAGGAAAAAAGCAAAAGATTATGGAACCCAGAAATTCGCAGAAGGGCCTAACGTGGAAAGAAAACATATTTGCCTTGTCGAAGACGTCATCACGACCGGAGGTCAAATCATCGAAAGCGCGATGGATTTACGTTCAATTGGAGCGATAGTGGAAAACGTTATTTGCGTTATTGATCGAAGCGAAGGGAAAAACGAAAAAATCAAAGCTGCAGGCCTCCAATATCGCGCCCTCTTCACCATGGAAGAACTAAAATCCTAGGCCTACTTTTGGCCGACGATGTAGGCGATCCACGCAAGGCATTCTTCGCCAACTTCACTCTTCACGAAGACGCCGTCGCCCTCACCGGATCGGGTCGTCCCTTCCCAGTAAACAAAAGTCTGTTGAAATCCAACTTCACTCATCATTTCTCTCAGCTCGGGGATCGACCACATTCGCCAATCATAGGTAAATACATTTTCAATTTTGGGTTTGCCGTGGGGCTTGTAATGGATATTAAACATAGCATGATGAGTGATGGGATTGTAATCTCTCTGATGCCAATAATAATTAAAGCCTTTATGTTTGGTCATCTCTTGATTTTCACGCTGGCATGCCGGCCCCCCCAAAACAGTCGATCAAGAGGATCCCAGATTCGTTTAAAGTCGTCAGGCAATTATGAAAATAAGATTTCATCATGGCCCGCTCTTTAAAAACAAAATGAGAAAAGTTCATGGCGCAAATGATGTCAGCCTTTGGCAAACCAGGATTAAGAACATCAGCCTGCATAATTTGCAGTCGTGCTCGTTGATGATCGGTCAACTTTGAAGCGTAATGAGCTTGGCCATAAGCAATCGGCTCAGCATCAAGATCAATTCCAAAAGCTATATTTTTTGAGTTCAGCTTAGTCCACTCACAAGAAAGCGCATGCGTGCCACAAAAATCCTCGCGCATCGCAGTCGGACTTTTTCCCCTGATCTGGCGATAAGTCTCACGCATGAAAAGCACATCACTATCGGGTGATTGTACGCTATTAATATAATAGTGGTATTTATCGAAGGCCCCCGAGGCCTTTGTGGTCTTTTGACTTTTGGATTTCATGGAGTCTCATCAAGAAGCTCAAGTGTCTCACGCATCACATCTTGAACCTGAGGCACACTTGCCCTTTCAAGATCCTGGTGAAGACCAATACCTGGCAGGTTCTTACCAGCTAAAATACGTGGACGCGCATGCAATTCATAAAAAAGTTCTGTAGTCGTACGATAAGCGAGGTGCTCTGCAAAATTAGTCACGTCAGTGTCTTCGTTTACAAATAAAACACGTTTGGTTTTCTGCACACTTTGCTTAAGCATTTGCCAATCGTAGGGGTAGAGCGACCGTAAATCTATAACTTCAATATGTTTACCCTGTGCACGGAGTTGGTCGGCCACCTGATTACAAAGCAAAAGCGTCCGACCATAGCTCACCAGAGTTGCGGCGTCGCCTTGGCGAGTGATTTTGCCTTGGCCAATCGGAATAGAAAATGACGGCAACTCCGGCCAACGCGGTTTCCATTTCGCCCGTTCACGCTCGTTCACCGGCTGATCAATCATGGCTTTTAAGGTCTTCTCATCACTTGGCTCACCTGGAATGAGCTCTTCACCACGCACACGCATCAAGGCTTTTGGCTTTAAGAATAAAACGGGGTTAGGATCTTCAATTGCAGAAAGCATCAGGCCATAGGCATCAAGAGGCGTCGAGGGCATCACGATCTTCCAACCAGGAAGTCGAGTCGCCCACGCATCAAAACTATGAGAGTGATAAACACTTCCATGAATGCCAGCGCCGACTGGGGTCATCACCACCATTGGCATTGGATAATTTCCGTTCGTCACCCAAAGGGTATTTCCCGCGATTTTTAATAAATCGATGGTATTAAAAATATAGTCACAAAATTGAATTTCAGCGACACAGCGATTGCCAGTCAGTGCGATACCCATCGCCGCACCAATGATGCCTCGCTCATCCAGCGGAGAGTTCCAAGCTGTTTTCAACCCTTGAGTCGCAGTGAAAACGCCTCCAAGAGGGGCGCCAACATCCTGACCAAAAATATCTGTAACGTTTAATTTCGTTTCGCCAACGTGAAGAGCCAGCCGAATGGCCTGAGACATATTTGCCATTAGAATTTTCTCCAATCGGCATTTTCATTTTCAACATAAATGTGATTCCAAATGCTCTCTGCCTTTGGCGCGGGCTCACTTCGGACTTCATCAGCGATGCGCTTTGATTCTTCATCAAAATTTTTATACATCTCCTGGGCTTTTTTCGATGTCATGACACCTGCATCGATCATTTTACGTTCTAAAAGTTCGATACAATCTTCACCATTTTCACGATTGGCGCCGGTCGCAGAAGAATGGCCGTAAAGTCTTGAGACCATAAACTCCATCAAAACAGGACGACCTGTTTTTCTGATGTAGTCCATCTCAGCTTTGATTGCCAAATAAGTTTCAATCGCATCGTTACCGTTAACGACAGCAGTTCTCATCCCAAAGGCTTTGCCGCGATCTGCGATATGTTTTTCGCCGTGTTGGGAGGAGTAGTCTGTCGAAATACCAACACGATTATTTTGTACGGTAATGAGCATCGGAAGTTCTGCTCCGGGACGAGAGGCCCAAATCAAACTTGAAGCGAAATCTCCTTCGGCTGTCCCTGCATCACCACCCGTGACAATGCTAATACCTTTTTGACCAACCTGATGCAGACGCCTTTGAACTATTCCTGTCCCGATGGCCATTCCGTATTGGACCTCAATCGGCGAACCCACCGGCATCACATTCCACTGCGGGTAACAATAGTGATTGCAAAAGTTTCGACCACCTGTAGAAGGATCCGTACTGCGATTCATTTGCAGTCGGATGGAATCGATCATCGGCATACCGAGAGCGATCATAGTCGGCGTTGCACGATAATGCAGATGTAAACAATCAAACTCAGGTCCATGCCCCTTATAAGTAAGCATCCCAAGTGGCACCCCAAAGGCTTCCTCGCCCGCTCCGCCAATCCAAAAATAGGCATCGCCCGTGCGATAAAGCTTGATCAAACGCTCTTCTAAAACACGCGCTTTGACCATATGCTCATGCATGGTCAATAAGATTTCGTTGGCAAGCGGAAGTGCTGTGTTCCGCTTGGCTGGCTTTGGAGCAGGGGTTACTGTGGTTTTTTTAAAGACTGCTTTTTTCGCAGCTTTTTTCGCCGCATTTTTTAAAAAGCCGGCACCCCGCCTCGAACTAGGTTGTTGACTGATATTTTTCCTCATGAATTAAATTGCTATCAAATTATTCGTGCGCACTAAAGTCTTTTTGTGCTTTTCCGCTCAAAATGATGCTCGGTTTTGCAAAAGCTGCGATTAAATCCCCAACCACATTTGCAGCCTCTTGTATATCCGCCCGTTTTAAATAATCCGCCACTTTTTGGTCTTTGCTCTCTTCTTTTTTCTTGTCCTTTTCGGACTTCTTCTCTTTTGTGTCCTTTAAGGCATCTGAGAGTTTAATAATTTTTCCGTGCTCCTTGGCCTTTTTAAGATCCGCCTTAATTTTTTGAAATTCGGTATTCTTGGCAACCCGAGCTTCACTCTGCCGACGGAGATAATCGAGTGTTGGCTTTTCAAGCTTCTTCCAAGCCCCAGGACCAGAAGTAACATAGGCTTCTTCAGAGAGAAAAGGCTTAACTTGCGATTTCGGTAAAGAATAATCTAAAAACTGTTCACCAACCTCATCAGTCGAAAAAATCCCTGGAAGTGGAACATCGGCCTCAACACCACGATGCTGAGTCGAAAATCCACCCGGGGTATAAAACATCCCGACTGTCACTTTCAATGCACCCAAGCCCGTCGGGATTGGCATAACGGACTGAACGGTGCCTTTTCCAAAAGTATGATCTCCGCCGACAATCACCGCGCGCTGATAATCCTTCAAGGTTGCGGCGACAATTTCAGAGGCGCTTGCTGAAATCCGACTTGTCAAAATAAGCGTTGGCCCGTCCCAATCGACATCGGAATCCTTATCTTTAAATAAGATTTCATCTTCAGGTGTATGTGTCGATTGCTTCACCACATTACCGGTCTTAAAGAAAAAGCCCGCGATTTTAACCGCATCTTCTAAACTTCCGCCACCATTATTTGAAAGGTCCAAAATCACAGCATCAGCTTTTTTCTCACGTGCTTCTTTTAATAAGACTTTCATATCGCTGGCAGCCGATCTTCCACCTGGCTTTGAATCAGAATAGAAAGATGGAAGATTAAGCACGGCGATTTTCTTTTTTTGTCCATCAACTTCTTTATCAAGATAAGAAATCGAAACCGCATCGTCTTCGAGTTTAATTTGGGCACGGGTCAGAATCACGTTAAAGCGTTCTTTACCTTCGGCTCCTCGACGCATGATCGTAAGTTGAACCTTTGTGCCCTTGGGTCCGCGAATGAGGCGAACGACATCTCGCAAATCCATTTCAACAACATTCACCAACTTTTCGGTTTCACCTTTTTCATTGAACTGGCCAACCGCCACGATGCGATCTTGCGGTTGAATGAGGCCTGAATCTTTCGCAGCTCCACCCGAAATGAGTTGTTCAACAACCGTAAAGCCATCTTGTGAGCTCAGAGTCGCGCCAATGCCTTCAAGCTTCAGACCCATTTGAATATTAAAATCTTCGTAATAATCCGATGAAAAATAACTCGAGTGTGGATCTAGAGCACGGGCAAACGAATCCAAATAACCCGAATAAATATCGTCTTTGCTAGATTCAGAAAGGCGCTTGAGCACTCGGTCATAGTTACGAGACACATTTCCCTTGGCCTCCTCAAGACTGACTTGTGAAGGGCTTCCTGCGACTTTCTTTTCTTTAGCTACGCCACCCTCGTCAGGTTCATCACCATTTTGCTTGAGTTTGGGTTCAGATTCACCAGTTGCTAAATAATTTGAAACCTGAAATTGAATATATTTAAGCTGAAACTTTTCGGCTTCTGCCTGGTTTTTTGCAAAACTTCGACTTTCAGGATCAAGCATGAGTTCTGTTTTGGGATCAAACTTCCAATCTTTTTGAGCTAGGGTTTTATTTGCAAATGCCACCCTTTCGCCAACTCGTTTTACGAGCAAAGCTTGAACCTCATCAAGGGGTTTACAATTTCGTTCTTTAATTTTATTAAAAACCCCGGCTAAAATCTTGCTTTTGATTTGGTCAACATCACTCTTCAGTAAATAAATTTTAGCGCCATCAATGCGTTTGATATATTGCTCGATAGTCCGGGTTTCAACTTGAGGACTTAGACTATTAAAACTGATATGAGAGTTTAAATACGCGCGTTCGATCGCATCAAGATGCAAACACTGCAAGCCTGGCGGTTTTTGCGCGCTAACTTTTGCCGTTTCTGCTTGCCCCAGTGGAGTCAACAGCGGAACGAGCAAAAAGCTCAGCATGAGGCCTACGGCCTTTGCTTTCGTACCAACAGTTTTTTTAGAAACAAATTTAGAGAATTGATTTTTTATTGCATGGGTTCTCATTTATACCTTTCGAACTTCTGAGGCTCTAAGTAAAAAAATCGATCAAGCTTTTACCTTATGTTATGTTATCGGCTTCTATCCGCCAAAGCTTTGGTAATATACTCGACTTTTAATATTTTTTAAGTGATTGAAACAATTTATTTTTCATGACAGGGTCGCAGCAAATAATAATATGTTACAAAGTATTTCATCTGCCGGCTCGGCCAAGAAAATGATGGCCTGATGGACTCTTAAAGAGACGTCTTTAAAAGAAACATCAAAGAGACATCGAAAGTTGTTCAAAAAACTCGACATTTGTATTGTTTGAAACATCGACACACAGACTCGCTTCGGTACGATCAGCAAAGACCTCCCACTTAGTGGCCTGGCCGCGGTGGGTCTCGATAATAAAAAAACTCATTTCAGGATAAAGCACCTTGAGTGCCTTCATTTCGCTGGTAATCAGCTCGATATTATGTGGATCATCATCTGACATTCCAAACCGATGATGAGGACTGTAGCCATAGACCGCAATGGCTTGCTCAACGGCTTTTCTAATCGCCGCTTTTTTAAGTTCTGCAGTGCTTAAAATCAATTGAGGATCTCCCAGTTCGGCTCGCACTTTCTTATTGGAGACCGGATAAATAGCTAAATAATTCGGCTCAAGCGGGATGTGCCCTTCTTTGACAAACAAAGAAATCCCCTCGCGAATCGTCTCTGGCGAGTGACCTCTGGCCGTAATCACGGCTAGCGGCCGCTGATTGAGTGTTGCGTGATGAAAGCAGTTCCAAGATGGGCCTTTCCAGTGAAAATCCGGAAATCCAAGCGCACCCGCCAGATCTTCAACAAAGCTCTGACGCTTACCCAGGAGTCTTTCAACCCAACTTAAATCTTTATCTCGAAACTTGCGAAAGGTTCCCGTTTGTTCGCAAAAATCAATACGATAATTTTTGTAGATTCCGGACTTACCAACACTGCGATGAACTTGTGCAAATTCACCGCTGCTGAGTTTCAGTTCTTGCCCGGTTTCTTTATGAAAAATAAAACTTGGTGTGAGCAAAAAGGCCACATTGTCATCAAAATCAAAAAAATAGAAACTGCGACCGCCGAGATCGGCATTTCGATCTCGTTCAAGCTTTCGTTCGATTGGTAATTCAAGCTGACCAAAAAATCGGGCCTTTTGATTGGCAGAACCTAGACCCTCAGCGCGTCCATTCTCGGCGCTTAAATTATTACCAACACGCTCGCGTATATTCCTGAAAATAAGCTTTTCTGAAATCTTCGGCTTTCTATCCATTAAAAATTTATTCTCCTAAAAGAGACTCTGGAATCGCCACTTGAACCCTGCCAAACTAACACAGATCAAGCTTAAAATCATTCTAAATAGCTAATCCGACGTAAGTATTTAAATACTGGGCCTTAGATTTGCACTTGAAATCATGAAGTCAATAATACAGGAGCTCGGTTCAATGGGACGAGAGCTCAAATCGTCGAAAGTTTCGACGGGCATTTGATGAGAATCGTCGATCCCGGTCTACCTTATTTGGAATTAAATGCGGAGTTTCGAGAAATGATCACTCGTGATAATTTTACAGCCCCGCATTTATTCTACACTAATGCCCCTGAAAGTACGGCCGTGAGCTTTGTCCCCACCGCGATTTTCACGGTGAAAATCACGAAGCTTCGATAATCATCTTTTTACAACCCGAGCCAGTGTCGCCGTTTTAGATACGCTCGCTTTTTTTGCCGCCACCGTCTTATTTTTTAAATCTTTAGTGGGCACCGCTTTGTTTTTTTGAGGACTCACTGATTTCGCAGCGACTGCCTTTTTCTTAAGTGCAGCGCCTGAGTTTTGCGTGGTTGACGCTTTATCTGCTTTAATAAAAGCAGCCGATTTGGCTGCGGTTTTTGCTCCGTTAACAGATTTTGCGGACTTGCGAGGCTTGGCCGTCGATTTGGCTGCTTTTGTTCCCTTGCTCTCGCCGCCTCCGCTGGCCGCAAAGTTTTTACTTGCGAGCAGTTCAACAGCTTGGGCCATGGTGACTTCTTCCGGTTTAATCGTCTCTGGAACCGAAACATTGAACTTTCCGGATTTGATATATGGGCCATACTTTCCACTATAGACGGCGACGTCGTCGCCAGACTCCGGATGCTTACCAAGCTCTTTAATCGGCGCCGCTTTGCCTCGACCTTTTTTAGGCTGAGACAGAAGTTCAAGGGCTCGCTCGAAGCTGATTTCAAAAAGATTATCGGTTTTTGGAATCGACCTAAAATCTCCATCGTGAACAATATAAGGACCGAAGCGACCCAGTCCGGCTTTGACTTCTTTTCCAGTCCCTGGATGACTGCCAAGAGTTTTGGGTAACTGCAAGAGTTCAAGAGCCTGCACAAGCCCAACACTTTCAACGGGCATTTGCGGAGGAATACTCACCCGCTTTGGTTTGGCATCATCTCCGGTCGCTTCACCCAATTGTACATAAGGACCATACCTGCCTGTAAGAACATATATTTTTTGTTTGGTTTTCGGATCAACTCCCAGGGCGTCGCTGCCGTTGATTTTTTGATCAATGAGTTTATCAACAATCTCACGTGTGATATCAGCCGGAGATTGCGCTTCAGGCAAAGACGCACTCACTTCATCGCCATTTTTTTCAGTGCGACTCACATAGGCGCCGTATCTTCCGACTCTGAAACTGAGACCTTTGAGTCCCTCGAAGTGAATACTTCTGGCTTCGTCCGGATCAATTTTTTTCTCTTGCGACTCAACTTGTTTGAGCAAACCCTTTTCACCAAAATAAACCGACTTCAGATATTTTTTTTCATCCAGATCGCCATCGGCAATGTCGTCAAGTGATTTTTCCATCGACGAAGTGAATCCAAGATCGACATATTGCGGAAGGTGCTTTTCTAAAAGTTTTGCCACTACCATAGCGGTGAATGTTGGCGTGAGCGCATTGGCCATACGCTTGGCATAGCCCCGATCAATGATCGTACTAATAACCGCGGCATAGGTTGATGGACGACCAATACCTTCTTTTTCCATGGTTTGAACCAGGCTCGCATCGGTAAATCTCGCCGGAGGCTTTGTCTCATGTTCGCTCACCGCCAAACTTAAACATTTGATGACGTCGCCAACTTTCAAATCAGGAAGGCGCACTTCTCTTTCATCCAAAGATCCTTGCTCGTCATCAGAACCCTCTACATAAGCACGCAAAAATCCCGGAAATTCGATTGTCATGCCACTGGCCGAAAAAACCGCATCGCCCACCTGAAATTTGACGCCAACTTGATTTTGTCGCGAGTTGACCATTTGACTCGCCATCGTGCGCTTCCAAATCAACTCATAGAGTTTATATTGTGGGCCCTTCAAACCAGTCTCATCAGGAGTCGAAAAGTTTGCCCCTGATGGTCGAATGGCTTCATGCGCTTCTTGTGCGCCTTTGGCTTTCTTGCCTTCATAAGTTCGGGCCGTATCGGGAAGATACTCCTTACCATAAAGGTCTAAAATTCTTGCTCGCGCAGATTCAAGTGCCTCGGTGGATAAAAACGTCGAGTCGGTACGCATATAAGTGATAAATCCCTGTTCATAGAGACTTTGAGCCACTTGCATGGCTTCTCGCGCACTGAGCCCAAGTTTTCGATTGGCTTCTTGTTGTAAAGTCGAAGTGATAAAGGGCGCAGCCGGCTTGCGTGAAAAAGGCTTTTCTTCAACGTCAGTGGTTTTCCAGCTTTGATTTTGCAACTCGTTCAGAAGTTTGCCCGCCGCTTCGGCGTTTAAATGCAAAACCTCATTTTTCTTCTCGCGCAGCAATTCTCCTGTCGCCGAATCGAAATCTTTGCCGCTAGCAATGCGCTTGGCTTTGTAGGAGTTCAGTTTGGTTTCAAAGCTGACTTTATCTTTTTCATTTTTTCCCTGGAGATCCCAGTACTGAGATTTTTTAAATTTAAAACGTTCAAGCTCGCGCTCAGCCAAAAGTTTAACAGCAACCGACTGCACCCGTCCTGCTGATAACCCATAAGCCACTTTCTTCCAGAGAAGCGGAGAAATAGTATAGCCGACAAGACGATCTAAAATCCTTCTCGCCTCTTGAGCTTTAACGAGATTGAAATCAATCCCTCTGACATCTTTAAGTGCCTTATGGATCGCATCTTTTGTAATTTCATGAAAAACCATGCGTTTATAAGGTACCTTGGGCTTTAAGGTCTCAAGCAAATGCCAAGAAATACTTTCTCCCTCGCGGTCTTCGTCCGTCGCCAAATAAAGAGTGCTCGCTTCACTCAATTTTTCTTTGAGCTCTTTTACGATTTTCAATTTATTTTTTGGCACACAGTAAACAGGCTCAAAATCGTGATCGACATCAACTCCGAGACTTGCCCACTTTTGCTTTTTCACTTTCTCCGGAATATCTTTAGCCGATTGTGGGAGGTCGCGCACATGACCCATACAACTTTCAACGATAAATTCTTTGCCTAAAAATTTTCGAATGGTCTTTGCTTTCGTCGGAGACTCAACAATGACGAGTGTTTTGCCAGCGAGAGATTTTTTGCTCATGAATGAAAATCCTTTTGTGCTCTACATAAAAATGAGGGTACAACTCAAATCTTGCAAGAAGAAATTTTGACGCAGTATCTTTGTGATAAAAAATTTATGGAACCAAAAATGCCAACCAGATCACCGAATAAGAAAGCGCCTCAGCCAACACATCAGATGCAACTCCTGAAAAAATTTAAAGGACCCGCTGTTGAATATTTATTCACTGATATCGATGATACCCTCACCGACCAAGGTCAGCTGCATGCAGACGCTTATCAAGCATTGTGGAATTTACACGATCAAGGTATTGCCGTGATCCCCGTTACCGGCCGACCCGCTGGGTGGTGCGAGATGATCGCGAGATTTTGGCCAGTGGCTGGCATCGTTGGTGAAAACGGCGCTCTTTATTTTCGCTATCACCAAAAAAAAATGTTGAGATATTTCGTTATGGACGAGGCCACCCGCACCGCCAATAGAAAAAAACTCGATCTCCTTGGGCGCGAAATTTTAAAAAAGGTGCCTAGGAGCGCCATAGCCAGCGATCAGTTTTGTCGTTTGATGGATCTGGCAATTGATTTTTGCGAAGACGTTCCACCACTCAAAGAGCGAGATGTTGAAAAAATTGTCTCTATTTTTGAAAACTCCGGTGCCACCGCAAAGGTCTCTTCGATTCATGTCAATGGCTGGTTTGGAGACTATGACAAGCTCTCAATGTGCAAAACTTTTGTCAAACGCGAGTTAAAAATGAATTTAGATCGACATCAAGGTCGATTTGCCTTCTCGGGGGATTCGCCTAATGACGAGCCGATGTTTGCCTATTTTCAAAACTCTTTTGCCGTCGCGAACATTAAAAATTTCACCCACAAATTAAAGCATCAACCTCGCTTCGTCGCTCACAGCGAAGGTGGCAAAGGCTTTGTCGAAATCGCCGCTGCTTTGTTAAAAACGCGAGCCGCTGCTGATAAGGTGAAGGGATGATGGTGATAAAATGGTGACGACGTGTTGACCAAGCCTTTTTCGGTCTTACATTTATGCCCGCGGCCAAGCTTTTCAGGACTCGAAGCCTACGCTCTTTCGCTCGCGCAAGACCAAAAAACAAGGGGCCTTGATGTCAGTATGGTCGTCATACCTGGGTCTCCACTTGACGAGAAATGCCGGGCTGATGGGCTTAAATGCATGAGCTTTGATAAAAATAAATTTTCTGTGGATTTTCGCGAAGGCGTGCAAACACAAAAGTGGCAAGTCGTGCACCTTCATAGCACCCAAGATCTCCGCCTCATTTGGCCGACTCTGCTGAAAGCCAAACTCAAAAAACTTTCGCTTCCCAAAATTATTTTGCAAACTCACATTCTCATTAGTCACTCCAAAAAAGACCCCATGCATTTTCTTCAATACTTAGTAGTCGATGAGATGTGGTGCTCAAGTGAGCCCGCAAAGAAGATGCTTGAAAAATTTATTCCGATTGCAAAAGAAAAAATAAAAGTGATCCGATACGGACGAAAAATCGAGAACACTCTGAGCTCTTTTTTGCCACGCTCAGAAGCACGAAAACAGCTTGGCATTGCAAGCGATGCCATCGCAGTTGGCCTCGTCAGCCGAATAGACCCCCAAAAAGGGATTAAAGAGTTTTTAGAGGGGGCTATCCCGCTGATTAAAGAAAAGCGCAATTTAAATCTCATTTTCATCGGCGGAAAGACAAAAGATGATCCCAAAGCCTGGTCCTATGCCGAGGAGATTGAAAAATTTTATAAGAGTTTGCCGAATGATCTCGCCCAACGTATTCATTTTAAAGGCGAACTCAAAGAGTCATTTCGGTATATGCCGGCACTTGATCTCTATGCCCTACCCAGCTACAAAGAATGTTTCGCCTTAAGCCTTCTTGAAGCTCAACTCGCTGGCCTCCCCGTTATTGGCACTGACTCAGGCGGAACCCCCGATGTCGTCATCGAGGGAAAAACTGGTTATTTATTTAAACCACGAGATTACAAATCTGCAGGCGATGCCCTTCAACGCGCGCTTTCATCGCAACAGCTCTGGCATGATTTTGGCGACCGCGCAAAAGCTCGCATAGCCGATGAGTTCAACTTCGAAAAAATCAGCACCCAAATTATTGCCTCCTACGAAGAGGCGAAGCGCTATTAACCCGGCCGAAAGTAAAACAATATAATTCGCGCAGATTTGGTTCAATTTTTTTCGGCCCGGAATTTTTGGCTTTGAAGGCGTAGCCCCCGAGCTACGTCGAAAAGACAAAAATGAGGACCGAAAAAAAGTGGACCAAATCTGCGATGAAGGATGTTGCTTTACTTTCGGCCGGGTTAATAGCCTATAAACCGTAAATGCAGCGCGCTGCCGGCGCGAAAACGCAGGGCTTCAGACGCGAGCTAGGCCAGAAGATGGGCCCGCCCGAGCTTAAGAGGCACTAGTTTTTGTTGTCGGGCTTGGAATTATTAAGTAAAGCCGCAAAGGGATTATTGAAAGGCGATTGCTGAGGCCGCGCATTTGGTCTCTGTTGTTGATGCGCTCGGGATTGACCACGATTGTCCCTGTGATTTCTGTGTTCTTTATCGCGAGATTGTTCACGAGACTGTTCACGAGACGTCGGAGCCTGGTTTGGTCCTCCGCGAGTTTGCGCCGTCGCTGCCTGAATACTTTGTGCGGCCGCTAAATTCTGATCAGCTGAAAGATTTTCTGCGAGACTGCTCTCGACAGGGTTTTGTTCAGAAGTCGATGATATCGCTGTGACACCGGCAACGGGATTTAGAGCTTGCGGCTTTTCGCGTCTTGAATCGGTTTTTTTCTTAACGGGCTTTGCCGTTAAACGTTCACGCACAATTTGACTTGCGGTCTTATGCTGGTTCGCCTGTCGTTGTTTTCCAAATAACTCGGCTTGCGCTTGGGGAGTGAGACCTTTTGTTGGCATCGCTTCGCTCGCGGCGCGATCATTTCTCTGGTCATTTCTTTGGTCATTTCTTTGGCCACGATCTCCTCGTAAGCCACGACCTTCACGTGAATCGTGATCGCCACGCGGCGAAACCCCCTCAGCGCGCGCCATTTTTTCTTCAAAGTCCTGACGATAGTGTTTTTCATTTGGATTTTTTGCCGCAGGAATTTGCGCAAAAGTCTCCTGCTCACGTCTCGGTCGACGACCATCACGTGGTGGTGGCCTTAAACCTCGATCATCACGCTTGCTGCCTGCCCCTCGCGGGGGACGAGTGCGTTCAGGACCGGCTTCGCCATTCGGCCTGCGTCCCTGATCCTGTCGTGAGCGAGGACTTCTGGGCGGTCGCGGGCCACGATGTTCTACGCCATGATCCGCCTGCTCAGCATTCATCTGGCCGGCGTCATGAACCCGAAGTCTTTCTTCAAGCAACATACTTAGAGAAATTTGCTTTTTATCTAAATCAACGGCTAGAACTTTTACCGTCACTTGGTCACCCGGATTTACCACTTTTCGCGGATCATCAATAAATTGGTGGGAGAGCTGCGAAAGATGCACTAAACCGTCTTGATGAACTCCCACGTCAACAAACGCACCAAAATTGGTCACGTTGCTCACGATGCCTGGGCAAATCATCCCTTGCTTAAGATCTTTGATTTCAAAAATATCATCTCTAAAAGCAAAAACCTTAAATGGATCGCGCGGATCTCTTCCTGGCTTTTCTAATTCTTTAATAATGTCATTAAAAGTGTATTCGCCAACCAGTGCCGCCCATTTCGTACGAATCTCCAAAAGTTTCTTCGCACCTTCGCCAATCAGCTGAGAAATTTGCACTCCAAGTTCTTGCGACATATCCCGAACTGCCGAATAGCGCTCGGGATGGATTCCGGTTTGGTCGAGCAAAACTTTGCCATTCATGATTCTTAAGAATCCGCCGCACTGCTCATACACTTTACTCGTAAACCGACCAACCTTCATGAGCTGGGCTCGGTCTTCAAAAAGGCCATTCGTTTTTCGATATTCAATAATATTTTTGGCCAGCGCCGGGCCGATTCCAGAAACAAAAGAGAGGAGAGAAGCCGAAGCCGTATTCAGATCCACACCCACATTATTCACGCAACTCTCAACCACACCCTCGAGACTCTTCTGCAAATGCGATTGGGTGACATCATGTTGATATTGGCCCACACCAATTGATTTGGGGTCAACTTTCACCAATTCAGCTAAAGGATCCTGCAATCTGCGCGCAATTGAAATGGCTCCGCGAACAGTCAGATCAAGATCCGGAAACTCTTCACGAGCAATATCACTTGCCGAGTAGACACTCGCCCCAGACTCACTGACCATGATCACGGGGATAGTCGCATCGATATCTTTTAAAATTTTTCTTAAGAAAATTTCGGCCTCTCGACCGCCTGTGCCGTTACCAACGGCAATGGCATCAATCTTAATCTGCTTTAAAACCTCAACAAACAGACTCTTGGCTTTTTCAGCGACCGCGTCGCCTTGAATATGGAGTACCGTATGAGAAATAAAGTTACCTTGCTTATCGATTAAGGCAAGTTTGCAGCCCGTGCGGAGTCCCGGATCGACACCCAAAACACATCTTGATCCAAACGGACTCGACAAAAGGACTCGCCTGACATTTTCAGCAAAAACCATAATGGCGTCTTTATCAGCCTTATCCTTAAGAACTCGATGCACTTCATTGGTAATTGAGGGATAGACGTGAACACTCAATGCGACCTGCGCACAAGTTTTCAAAAATGGGGTAGCTTGAGAATCGAGTTTTGAAAGAGCGTAGTTTTCAAACTTACTAAGTAAAAGTACTTCGTCGCCCTCAATAACGACAGTGAGTTCACCCTCAGTCCAACCTCTGCGCATGGCCAAGTAACGATGTGAATGCCTGCTGTCTTGCAAGCTCTTCACACTCTCGGAAAATTCTTTATACATTTCATATTTTGAATGCGTTTTAAATTCTTTCGTACTTTTTGAAGTCACTTTTCCGAAATTCAGAAAGTTTGTGCGCACAGCTTCCCTGAGCTCCGGAACATTGGAGATTTTTTCGACTAAAATATCTTGAGCACCTTTCAGCGCCAATTCGTAAGTGACAAAACCTGCTGCCGGATGAATAAAATCTTTGGCTTTTACTTCGAGACTTGTTTCGTCCTGGATTTCTCCGTGACCTAAAGACCAAATCCAATTTGCAAGTGGCTCGAGTCCCGCTTCACGCGCCAAAGTTGCCTTGGTTTTCTTTTTCTTTTTGAACGGACGATAAATCTCTTCAAGTTCACCAAGATCATAACAAATCTCGATGCGCTTTTTTAACTCATCGGTCAGGTTTCCCTGGGATTCAACTTCTTTTAAAATGAATTCGCGACGTTTATTAACCTCTAAAAAGCTTTCACTGGCTTCTAAGATTTGCCGAACCTCGACTTCGTCCAGATTGCCAGTTTTCTCTTTTCGATATCTGGCAATAAAAGGAACTGTCGCACCTTCGCCGTGTAAATCCAGCACGGCTTGTACTGACTTCGGTGAAAATTTTAACTGATTTTTTTCTAAATAATGATTGAACTCTATTGTCATGTCAGATCACTTATGGCGGTAAAGTATAAGACCGTTAGTTGGATCATATGGAGAGACTCCGACTGTCACACGATCTCCCACCACGACCCGAATGTTAAATCGGCGCATTTTTCCACAAAGACGCGCTTGAATCGCGACTTTATTGTCGAGTTCGACTTTGTAAAGCCCACCTGCGCCTGCATCTATAATTTTACCATCGATTTGTGCGAGATCATCTTTTGCCATATGTGGGCTATACTGTTAGTCGAATTTAGAAAGAAAGTACAACAAAAATAGTGAAAGCTTGCAGTTTAGGGCCTGTAAAAAAATAAGCGATCTGATTTTTGCGCTTTTGGATTTTGAGTCAAGCGCTGCCGGGAGCTCTAACGAGAGAACGACTAACCAAGAGCTGGCTCGCAACTCCAAGCAAAAAATGTATCGCTTATTTTGTTACGAACCCTTAAGATTTGTAGTTTGAAATTAATATTTTGATGCCGTCTTTAAATAAGACCTCAAGGCGATCATTGATATTTGATAAGATGTATCCCCAACCAAGCTTTACGTGAATGATCGCTGATTTCGCCTCAAAAGTTTCGCGCATACTGTACTGCTTGGCCTTTTCACTTTTATGTGCTTCGTAAAACTTTTGCCAAATTTCAGATAGATCGCCGCTACGATCTATCCCAGATAGAAGATCACGTTCCTTCTTGATACGGCGCTCGGATGCCGACTTTTCTTTAGTGGTTTTCTTGTTTGGAGTTGAGGCGTCTTGTTCATCCGCCTCCTCTGATTCATCAAGTTCATCGACCTCAGGCTCGGATTCGCCTTTTTCGGCTCTCGCATCCGCTTCCTCAAGCTCGGCAACATCTTCGACGAATTCGGCAAGTTCAGGATCTATCTCAATATCATCGTCCAAAAACTCATCGCCTAAATCATCTGCTTCTTTCTTGGGCTTCGATCCCATAACCGACGGCACAGCTAGCTTTTTTGTTAACTTGGTAGCCTTTTCATCATGTTTAGCTAAATCTTTGCCGGTGGGAGCTACCGCTGCCCCTGAAGGTCTTGAATCTCTTGCTACTTTTGGGGCCTTTGCCGGCTTAGCAGCTTTTTCTTTCGTTTTTGGAGAAATAAGTTTTGCCAAAGTTTTTGCGTTAGCTTTTGCTTTATCCACGGATT
>Ga0207070_1133_pt1 | contig 18147 bp, 20 predicted proteins | sample Alteio_BWMinHeat_92_FD_153591 | JGI IMG/M metagenome (GOLD analysis project Ga0207070, IMG submission 153591) | Enriched cells from forest soil in Barre Woods Harvard Forest LTER site, Petersham, Massachusetts, United States -... | ecosystem: Environmental > Terrestrial > Soil > Temperate forest >...
TGTGACCGCTACGGCAACCATGCAGGCCAGCTGGTGCGACTCGATCCGCATGTAGTGTTGCATCGCGCCTTGGAGCTCGGGGAATCGGTTGTTCCGTTTCTCGATCGCGACCGTGAGTGGGATGGCACGCTGGTCAGTCACCCAGAGACGTTCGTCACCGCGATTGGCGCGGGTACGACGTATCCGGACTACAAGCCGGCGCCTTTCATCATCTCGGCGCAGGTGGAAGGCGTCGACATGGTCACGGTGGTGACCGAAGGGATTTTCAGCTACTGCGGGGTCAAGGTGAAGATCGACACCGACCGGCATCTGGGAGCGGAATGCGGCGTAGTGCGGGCCCAGGGAGAGGCTGTCGGTCACGTGACCACGAGCGAATACGGGTCGCAGATGCTGTCGCTGGGCGGTGTGCGGCATTTGACCGGAGGCAGCCGGCACGAAGGCACGGCCACATGTGACACCCTCCTGGCCTTGTGCAACGGCAACGCTGTGGAACTGAAGATCGAGGATGGCGCCAAGGTCGTGGTGCAAGCGGGCAAGCCGCCGATTGTGGATGGCGTGCTGGAAGAGCGCATGCGCGTGGGCTGTGGTTCGGCAACCATCGGCATGTTTGCCAAGCAGTGGTTCGCCAAAGTGGACGACGTGGTGGTGGTCGACGATCACATCACGGGCGTGTTGTCGGAGCATCAGGCTGGCAAACTGCTCGGGGTGAGGGAAACGGGCATCAAGCTGAAAGGCAGACGGTCCACCCCCGGACGATATTTTCAAGTCGCTGAGCCGGGCACATCCTGGGGCGGAACCGACATTGACGATCCGTTGACGATTCTCGGGAAGTTCAATGCCAAAAAAGCCTGGCCCGGGCTGCGCTTGCTGATGGTGAGCACCACCGGCGAGCACTACGGCTATTTCGAGCTGGACCAGGATCTGAAGCCGAGGGAAAAAGAATTGCCGGTCGAGTTGCGCGAATCGGTGGCACGCATCAAGGAGAACTGCGAGCCCGCGTTGTGCACAGTTATGTTCATGGGCGGGGCGGGAGGATCGTTGCGCGCGGGCGTGACTGAGAATCCGGTGAAGCTGACGCATGCCGTGCGCGACGCGCTCACGCGCGTGACCTGCGGAGGAGCGCCAGTTTACGTGTGGCCCGGCGGCGGGATTACCTTCATGGCCGACGTGACCCGCATGCCGCAGAATGCGTTTGGCTATGTGCCGACTCCAGCGCTGGTGGCTCCCATTGAATTCACTCTGAAGTTGGCGGACTATGCGGGGTTGGGGGGATATGTGGAGAAGGTTCGCCCGCTGAGTTCGATTGCCTCGGACAGTGAAGGCCGGAAACGATTGACCGCACGGCAGGATAATCCCTGGCCGCTCCAATCGGCGGCCAAGGCGAAGAAGCCATGACAGCACGTGCGCAAATTCGGATGCTGCCTGATGGGCGCAGACTGCATCTTCACGACGGGCCGATGGATCTGATCGTCGAGGCATTCGGCTCACCGACCGCAGTCGAGGCCGCGTACCAGGCCGGGTGCGGGCGGTTTGTAACGGTTCTCGATGAACTGTGCGGCGAGCTTTCGTTCCTGCGCCAGCCTTGTTCGCCGGATGCGCCGTGGCCGCAAGGGGCAGTCGCCTGTCGCATGGTGGCCGCGGTGATGCCCTACGCGACCGAGTACTTCATCACCCCCATGGCGGCGGTGGCCGGCGCGGTGGCGGAACAGATCCTGGCGGCGATGGTTTCGGCGGCGGAACTTTCCCGCGCGTATGTGAACGATGGAGGAGATATTGCGTTGCACTTGAGTCCGGGAGAGAGGTTTGTGGTGGGCATGGTGGAGCGGCCCGAACGTCCTTCGCTGCTGGGTACGACCTTGCTGCATTCCGGCGATCCCGTGCGCGGCATTGCCACCAGCGGGTGGCGCGGGCGCAGTTTTTCTTTTGGCATCGCAGACGCGGTCACGGTGCTTGCGGATCGCGCCGCTGCCGCCGACGCAGCCGCCACCATCATCGGCAATGCCGTGGACCTGCCGGGGCATCCAGCCATTGTTCGCGTCCCGGCTTGCGAACTTGCGCCCGACACCGATCTCGGCAGTCGACGGGTGACGCAAGCCGTGGGTGAGCTGACTTTGCCAGAAGTAAACCGGGCTCTGGAGGCGGGACAGCGGACCGCGGAGCGATTGCTGCGAATGGGGCTGATCCGATCGACGGCATTGCATCTGCGGGGAGAAACACGGGTGCTTGGAGTTCTAGCCGAGTCGCGACGGATGGCGAACGCGGTTCAGGAACGGGGTCTGGCGCATGCCTGAGGTAGTGATCCGAAAAAAGCTCACTTGCGTGGAAGAAATCTTCCACGAAGGAGGACCAGTGGCAGAAAGGCCGCTACGCCGCGCGGCTGCGCTTGCGGTCATTCGAAATCCGTTTGCCGGATCCTACGTGGCCAGCATCGAGGGCTTCATGGACGACCTGAAACCCTTGGGTTTGGAGATGGCGCGAACGCTGGTCGCCGCGCTCGGCGGCGACCGGAAGATGGTCGAGGGCTACGGCAAGGGTGCGATCGTCGGATCTGCGGGAGAAATTGAACACGGAGCCTTGTGGCACGTGCCGGGCGGGTACGCCATGCGCGAAGTGCTGGGAGGAGCGAAAGCGATTGTGGCGTCGACCAAGAAAGTCGGCGGTCCGGGTACCCGACTCGATGTGCCGATCACGCACATCCACGCCTCCTATGTGCGCAGTCATTTCGATGCGATGGAGGTGGGCTTGAACGATGCGCCGCGCGCCGACGAAATTTTGCTGGCTCTGGTAATGACAACCGGCGCCCGGGTGCATGCTCGCATTGGCGGACTCAAAGCATCGGAGATCAAGGGAGAAGACGGACTGCGCTGAGAGCGAAAAGATGAAAGCGAAAATCCGCAAGATCGCGACGTTCGTGGAAGAAACCCATCGTGAGATGGACCGCGAGATTTCGCCGCCCACACGGCGCGCGGCGGCAGTGGCCGTGATTGAGAATCCGTGCGCCGGAAAATATGTCGAGGATCTCTCGGAGTTGATGGCGATGGGTGAAGAACTCGGCGAATTGCTCACCGCGCGGGCCGTGGCCACGTTGGGAATTCCGGGGAGAGCGGCGGAGAGTTACGGAAAAGCAGCGGCGGTGGGCGAGAATGGCGAGCTCGAACATGCCGCCGCGATTCTCCATCCGAAGCTGGGAACGCCGGTGCGGCGCGTGCTGGGCAAGGGCGCGGCCTTGATTCCCTCTTCGAAGAAGCGCGGCGGGATGGGGGTGGTGCTCGACATCCCGCTGGGGCACAAGGACGCGGCTTTCGTGCGCAGCCATTTCGACGGCATGGAAGTGCGCTTGAACGATGCGCCGCGGGCGAACGAAATCATGGTGGCGATTGCGGTCACTGACAGCGGTCGTCCGCTGGCCCGTATCGGTGGACTAAGCAAGGATCAGATCAAAGGGGAAGACGGGCTGCGCTAAGTATCCGCAGTCGATAGCCGGTTGAATCAGCGGGCGCTCGGCGCGCGCATCAGGAACGAAATATCACCCACCTTGAACAGCACCTTGCCGGGGGAATCCGGCCTTGAAGGGCTTTTCCCCGCGCGCACTTCATCAAACGCCGTCACCAGTCGAAGCAGGACTGAAGGCGGGGCGACGGGAATATTGTGCGCGCCCAGAACCAGCTTGAGCTGTGGCGCAAGAGCGGCGAGGCGGCGGATGGACGCGGCATACGCATCGAGATCGGTCTCGGGGCGGAAGAGCCAGATGGGCGCGGGATAGTAAGTGTCGCCGGTGAAGAGCAGGCCGTTGGCGCGATCGATAAGAGCAATGGCGTCGGGCGTGTGGCCGGGCGTTGCGATTACTTGCAGAGTGCGTCCCCCGAGATCGAACCGGTCACCATCGTGAGCCAGGGCCGTGATTTTCCACGGGCGGGTCGCGTAGGCTCTGGCGTCAAATCCCTTGGGCAGTGCCCCGCAAATCTGGTCGGGTGTGATCTCGGCTTGCGCATCCCCGCGTGAGCCTTTGGCGTTCTGGCGCGTGAAATCAGTATCCATCCCGTAGACCGTGTCGAATTCCCAGTTATCGCCAACGTGATCGTCGTGGGTATGGGAGTTCAGCACCATGATGGGCAGCTTGGTAAGCTCAGCCGTGGTTTTCCTGAGATCGCTGATCCCCATGCCGGTGTCGAACAGCAGGGCACGTTCTTCGCCGACGATCAGGTAGCTGATGACCTCTTCGGCCTGATGTGGTTCGTAGATCGCGAAGACATCGCGGGCAGGTTTGTAAACTTCGAACCAGGGGTCGGCGGCGGGAATGCGCTCGAGCGCTTTGAACTCCGGGCGCGGGAGCGCGCGGCACCAGTCGGGAATCGGCGCTGGCCCGGACGGTGCCTGTGCCGGAATCGCTAGGCAAATCGCGAGAATGACTCCGTTCCTAAGCACGAACCAGCTCCGGAGCCCGGGTTGCCGGTGGCGTGTTGCGGCTGCGCTGGATGCTCACCGCGCCGTCGGTGATGACCATGCCAACCCCGGCCAGGTCTCCCTTTTGAATGCTGTCGAGCAGGTTCCTGCCTGCGGACTGTTGCGCCACGTCGAGAAAAACAAAACTGGCCTCGCGACCCGCGGCGATCAGGCCGCAGTTGAGGCAGCGCATGTTGGCGGTGTTGCCCGTTGCCAGGCAGATCGCCACTTCCGCCGGGATTTCTCCGAGCGACGACAGCATCGAAATCATGCGCAGAATACCGAGCGGCTGCACCCCGGAGCCCGCGGGCGAATCGGTGCCGAGAATCACCCGATGGAGTTGTTTCAGCTCTTTCGCGCTGCGCAGCGCCAGCAACGCAGCCCGCTCGTTTCCGTTGTGTACGATTTCCAGGGCGCGCGTCGACCGCTCGCACAGCGCGACAATCTGGTCGTCGGGCAGCGCAGTGTGGCCGCCGTTGACGTGACCGATGACGTCGGCGTCGGTTTCGAGGACCATATCTTTGTCGATGAGGCTGGAACCGGGAATCGAAGGGCCGCCGGTGTGAATCGTGCTCTGGATGCCGTATTTGCGGGCCCAGGCAACCATGCGGCCTCCCGTGGTTCCATCCTTCACGCTGCCCAGGCCAACTTCGCCCAGAAACTTCACGCCAGCGGCGGCGAGTTCCTTGAAGTCATCTTCGACCATGCCCTGTTCGAGCACCGGCGCACCTGCATAGACTTTCACTCCTCCCGGGCGAAACGCCTGAAAGGCGCGCTGCGCAAAAATGGCCATCGCTTTCAGGCCGACAATGTCTTTCGGGCGGCCGGGGGTGTGGACCTCTCCGGCGGAAACCATCGTCGTGACGCCACCGTGCAGGCAGCTATCGATCCAGCCGAGTTGGTTCTGGCGCGGCGTCCAATCGCCACAGACAGGATGCACGTGGCTGTCGATCAGTCCCGGGGCGAGCGCGGTTCCTTTGGCGTCAATCGTAGTGGTTGTGCCCGCGGTGTCGATGTCTTTCTCTTTGCCGACGGAGCGGATGACCCCGTCGATGGCGACGACGGTGTCGGCGTCGAGAACGGGTCGATCGAGATCTCCTCCGAGGAGCAGCCCTATGTTTCGGATCACCAGTTTGTTGGGCCCGGAGGTTTTTGTGGGGGCGTGCTGAGTCATGGAATGGTTTCTCGGGAAATTGCGCGTCCGCAAATCATACGCGACCCTTCTGCGCCCGGGAAGCTGCAGGCTCGGCAGTCCGTAGCAGATCAGGCAGCCCATCGGGATGCAGCCGGGACAGGCTCACCAGGATCCACGGGTAATGGCGATCTTGATCGGTGATGAAGTAGGTCAGGATCGGCGGTCATCAGCGCTGCGCGGCGGCCGAAGGGCACTTTGACGACGATCTTGTCCCAGTCCTGGTGCCGGCGGACGAACGGCTTCCGGTTGACCCTGACTGCGGGCGTTCGAGACGAGGTGCGCTCTTCGACCTGGGGGAGAGCCAGAGCGACGGGACGCACCGTGTCGTAGGTGACAGGGGGCTGCTTCATCGAAATCGCTCTCCTGGCTTAACGGAGAAAGCCAGCACTCACCAGCCTACGTGCCTCCGTTGTCAGCTCTGACGCAACGGTGTTACGCTCGGCCTTCGTCGGGAAGGAGAGTCATGGTTTCACGCGATTTCATCTTCTGGGAAGTAGATGTGCAGGCCGACTTCATGTTGCCGGGAGGAAAGCTCTACGTGCCGGGCGCGGAGAAGCTGCTCCCCAATATTCGACGACTCACCGACGCAGCGCGGCAGGGGCGCGTGTTCCTGGTGTCGCACGGATGCTTTCATGCGCCCGACGATCCGGAGTTCAAAATCTTTCCGCCTCACTGCGTGAAGGGAACGGCCGGGGCCGAGCTTGTCCCCGAAGCCCTGACCGAGAACGTGGTGCGAGTGGCGAACGAGGCCGGCGCCAAAGTCCCGGAAGATTTGTCCAGCTACCAGCAAATTCTGCTGGAAAAGCAGACGCTGAACATTTTTGAAAGCCGGCATGCGGATGCGCTTGTGCGGCGGCTGGGAAATCACGCGGAATTTGTCGTTTTTGGAGTGGTCACGGAGTATTGCGTGAGCTTTGCCGCCAAGGGTTTGCTGGAACGGGGACGGCGCGTGGCGATAGCACGCGATGCCATCGAAACCCTGAAGCCGGAGGACGGGCAGAAGACCGTTGCGGACTTAGAGCGGCTGGGAGCGAGCCTGACTACGGCGGATCAGGCTCTCAGGGTCCTCGGCCGCTGAGAGCCGGGTTCGGTTTTAGTGACGGTCTCCCTCGTGGTCGCCATGGTTGTGGCGCCAGGTCCAGTATTCCTTCTGCTCTTCGGGGCGGAGCCTGCGGAAGTCGCGGTCGTGGTCCCGGTGGTTCTCATCGGCCCACCGACGGTAGTAGACAACCTCGTCATCGTTCCACACGTGATAGTCGGTGTAATACGGGTCGTACACGCGGTAGGCGTGGTGCTCGGCGCATGCGATTCCTGCTAAAGACGAAGCCAGCGCGGCCGCCAACAGCAGGGAACTTAGGGGGTGCGAAGCACGGCTCATGTTTTTTCTCCTTCGAACAAAGAAACCCTTCACGGACAGATTAGTTGCTCAAATGTCGCGCGCGGTTTGCGAAAAATGAGGGCACCACGGAACGAGTCCGTCTCAAGCGTCTGCTTGCGAGCGCTATTTCATTTTCTTTCGAATACTTTTCAACCGAGTCGCGCTGTAATAGACTACAGTGTCTTTTGAACGAGGAGATTCCACGTTGGGCAACCCGTTGCGCACCTTGCTGGACTTGCCGGAGCAGGAAAAAAACGAGCGCGGGCTGGAACACACGCCGCGCGAAATCTGGCAGCAGCCGGCTACCTGGAGCAAGACCTACGAACGGTGCCGCGATCGCGCGACCGAGTTGAACGATGTGCTGCGTCGCGCCGGAATCGGCCGGGGCAGCACCTCCTCGCCCACGGTGTATCTGGTCGGCGCGGGCACGTCGGACTACACCGGCCGGGCGCTGGCTCCGTTGCTGCGACGGCGATGGAGTTGTGATGTGTGGGCCATTCCCAGCACTACCTTGCTCACCGAATTCGAAGAGTTCCACCGTCCGGGACGCGAATACCTCTGGATTTCGTTTTCGCGGTCCGGCGAGAGCCCGGAAGGCGTCGCGCTTTTGGAGCGCGCGCTTGACCGGCATCGCGAGATTCGCCATTTGGTCATCACCTGCAATCAGCAGGGCCTCATGGCGGAACTATGCTCACGCCATGCGGACCGCGCTCTGGCCCTGGTGCTCGACGATGCCGTGAACGACCGCGGACTGGCCATGACCAGTTCGTTCAGCAACATGATGTTGGCGGGGCAGTGCGTGGCCAATGCGGAGGATCTGACTGGGTTCGGCGAACTGGTCGCCCATCTGACCGAGACGGGCGGTCAGTTTCTTCCCGCCGCCGCCGACGTCGCCGCCGCCGTCACCATACTGGGGTGTACCCGGGCATGCTTTGTTGGATCAGGAGTGCTGCGGGCTGTAGCCGATGAGTGTGCGCTGAAAGTGGTTGAACTCAGCGCCGGGAAACTGAGCACCATGGCGGAAACGCCGCTCGGGTTGCGTCACGGGCCCATGTCGAGCGTCGACAGCGAGACTCTGTTCGTGGCCTTCTTGTCGAGCGAAGCGCGGCGTCGCGGCTACGAACTCGACCTGCTGCGGGAGATCGATCGCAAGCGGCTGGGGCGCGTGCGGGCCGTAGTCACGGCGCGGGGTTCGGAAGATGTGTCAGCGCTGGCAGACTATTGTTTGTCGCTGGATTGCGTAGCCGATTTTCCCGATCACTACCGGCCGATCCTCGACGTGATGCTGGGACAACTGATCGGCTTGTTCGCCTCGATGCGCTGCGGCCTGAAGCCGGACCAGCCGAGCCCGGGCGGAACCATCACCCGGGTGGTCTCGCCGATCAAGCTGTATTGAGTTCCGGGCCGGTGTTCAAGCAGAACTTCCCCGCGCAATTCCCTAGACCGCGCTGGTCACCGACGTCGCCGGTTCGTAAGGACAGAACGGGTCAGTACCCAGGGCGTCGCCGGTATAAGCGAAGGCCCGGGCACGCGATCCGCCGCAGATGTGGCTGTATTCGCACGCGCCGCACTTTCCGTGGAACTGGTCGGGGGAGTGCAGTGCACGGAAAGTGTCGGAGTTGCGGTAAACGTCGACCAGCGAGCCGGTGCGGACATTGCCGCAGCCCAACGGCAGGAATCCAGAAGGATAAATATCTCCAAGGTTCGAGACGAAGACGATGCCGTGGCCGTCGCGAATCTGGAATCCCTTGTAGACCGAAGTGGCTTTCATTTCCAGCGTGGCCATGCCGGACGAGCGCATCTTGTCGATCGCAATGCGGCGGTAGGACGGCGCCTCCGTTGTTTTGATGGCAAACGGCGAGTGGGGAGAGAGATCAAACACCCACCGCATGATAGATTCGCCTTCTTGCGGCGAGACTTCGTTCAGGGCCTTGCCCCGCCCGACCGAAATCAGCATGAACAGGCTCCAGCGCATCACCGGAAAACTGGTGCGCAATAACTCGTAGACGGCAGGCAGATCGTGGGCCGTCTCTTCGGCGACCAGAGTGTTGACCTGGATGGGAAGACCGAGCCGACCGCAGTGGCGCGCCGCCTCGATCGTGCGCTCAAACGTTCCCGGAACCGCGCGGATATTGTCGTGCTTCTCGGCGCAGGAGCCGTCGAGACTGAGACCCAGGCTCTGAATTCCGTGCGCCTTCAGCTTGGTGATGGCGTCGTTGGTCAACTCGGGAGTGGCGCTCGGGGTGATGGAGACTTCCAGGCCGAGGCCATTTGCAAAGTCGATCATTGGGTAAATATCTTTGCGGCTGAGAGGATCGCCTCCCGTCAGAATCAGGTGCGGCAAAGGATTGCCAAAGTCCACCAGTTGTTTCAGGAATCGCTTGCTCTCTCGGGTGTTCAGTTCGAGTGGATGAGCGGTGGGCATGGCCTCAGCCCGGCAGTGTTTGCAGGCGAGACCGCAGGCCTGGGTCATCTCCCAGTAGACCAGCATCGGATTTCTAGAAAAGTCATGAGACATGCGGCCCAGGTTTGCCGTAGTGCCGGCGACAACCATGATGTTCCCCCTTGCGGCGGACGACTCTGAAAAGAAATTCCCACAAGCAAGTTCAGGTTAGTTTTGGAGGAGGGAAAAGGCTGTGATTTGAATCACAGGGAGCGGTGACTGACCTCGCAAAAAGCCGGGGTCTCAGCGGGAGGGACGAGGGATAGCAGGGCGGCGGGCAATCGCGTTCGGGAGCCGGCGCGGGCGACTATTGGGGGGAGAGTTTTACCTTTTGTTAACTCCACTGCCCCCGGGGCTATTGGAATCATCAACTTAGTGGGAAATTCGGAGATGGGCCAACGGCCCTGCAGCCGCCCCCAAATAGGTTCATTCCTTCGCATGTTGCCATTGAGGCGCTGAGGATTGTCTTCGCCCAAAGAAGGCTGGCGTCAACGAAATCTACCGCTACGCCAAAGTCTGCCGCGTTAGCAAAGTTATTCGCCCCTATATGAAGGCGCCGTGATAGTAGCAAAGGGACTCTGGATACGCCGAACCGATCTGCGTCTACAAAAGCTCTGGGAATACTCCGCAAGATTTGGGTCGGGAGCAGTGACGCGCCGCCTCGGCTATTTGCTCGAACTACTTGGGGTTGCTCCGGAATCAGAGCTCGAGGCGCTTAGAGTGCGTTTCAAAACTCCCTCTTTAGGTAGCGCCGAGTGATGAGGGCGCAGCCGAGCGTGAGGAAGGCTTCGTCGACGTCCGCGCGGCGTTCGTAGCGCAGCGCGAGGCGGCGGAAGCGATGCAGCCAGGCCAAGGTGCGTTCGACCACCCAGCGGAAGACGCCGAGGCCGCTGCCATGAGGACGGCCGGGCTTGGCCACCACCGCCACGATGCCTTGCGCGGCCAATCGCGCGTGGCGGGCGCGAGACCAGTAGGCGCGATCGCGTTGCACGGTGCCGGGCTTACGGCGCGGGCGCCCGGGTCGGCCGGCCACGGCGGGCAGCGCGGCGACGAGCGGCTCAAATTTGCAGAATGTCGGGCAGGTTGGCGGCGGTCACGGCCCTGGCTGTCGGCGCGATTCGCGGCGGCCGACGCGCGCTCGTCCGCAGCACGTTTGACCTCGCGGCGGATTTCGCCCAAGCCGAAGCGACCGGCGTTCGTCGCGACTTCGTCCAGCAGTTGACGCGCGTCGACCTGCTGGTCCTCGAGGATTTCGGCATGAAGAAACTCGGCCCGAGCGCGGCTGAAGATCTGCTCGAGATCTTCGTGCGGCGACATGAAGCGGGCTCGACGCTGATCACCACGAAATCGCCCGACCCAGGATTGGGGCGCGTTTCTCGGTGGCGTGCCGGCGGCCACGGCCATTCTCGACCGCTTTCTCGCGCACGCAACCATTGTACAAATGGCCGGCAACAGCTATCGCTTGCGAACCCGCGCCACTGCGGAGCCCAGGTGACCAGGGTCGTGGACGCTGCCGGCGCCATGGACGCCGAGAACGCGCCCACCGCCCCGCTTCTGGTGATGACTTTAAGAGCGGACAAAAGACGCCGTGCTTGCGCACGGCTCGGACTTACGCGATACTCACAGCGCTTGCCACTGGCTGGTTTTCAAACCTTCGGTGATACACTCCGTTCGGGAAGACGACGAATCCATGAAACCACCATCGAACGTCAAGACGCCAGCGCAATACATCGCCTCACTCCCCGCCGATCGTGGGAAGACGATCGCGACGATGCGCGCACTCGTGAACAAGCACATTCCGCGCGGCTACGATGAGTGCCTCGTCTGGGGCACGATCGGCTGGACGATCCCCCTGTCTCGATATCCAGACACTTACAACAAGCAGCCGATCTGCTACGTCGCGCTCTCGTCGCAGAAGAACTACTGCTCGCTGTACCTGATGGGCGCGTTTTGGAGTGCGAGCCAGCTCGAGCAGCTGAAGGCGGCGTTCAAGGCGGCGGGGAAGAAGCTCGACATGGGGAAGTGTTGCGTTCATTTCGAGTCGCCGGACGATTTGCCGCTCGAAGCGATTGGCAAGCTGATCTCGGCGATTTCGAGCGAGAAGTGGATCGAGATGTACGAACAATCGCGCTTGATGACCAAGGCGGGGCAGGCGCAGATGGCGAAGCAAGGCGCCCCATCGGCGAGCAAGGTGGCCGCCAAGCGCGTCGACACAAAGCGTCGGCGGTAAACTTTCCCAGCATGACTCGGCGATACCTGGCCACTAGGTTTTCCCTTGCTGTTTGCGGGTGCCCTTGCGATTGCGGCGTGTAGCACGGACGACGTCGGTGGCGCGACGGTCTGCACGGAGGTGACCCCGTATCGCTTTTTGATCATAAGAAGCATTAGCGCTCGTTTCAAAACACTCTCCCAGTCGACTTGAGGTAGTTCCAACAAATCAGCGCGCACCCCAGCGTGAGGAAGGCGTGATGGACGCGGTCGTGGCGTTCATAGCGAACGGCGAGGCGACGAAACCGGTGGAGCCAGGCGAGCGTGCGCTCGACGACCCAGCGGAACACGCCAAGGCCGCTGCCGTGGGACGTGCGGCGAGGCGATCACACCACTGGCAGTTCCGGTTGGCCGACACTCTCGGGAAGAGAGCCGGTTGCCGAGGAACGCGTGGTCTGGAGCACCGCTCCGCCTACTTGCTCCTCGAACCAATTGGGACTTTAGGGTCATTGACCCCCGCACTTCTCCCAGGCACGCCATCTTGCTGCCTGTTAGCCGCAAAGGCGCTCTGAGCCTACCCACAGTTGAGCCAGATCTCTGAGGTTGTGTTTGTACGTACGCGTTACCAAGTATTCCTTCCCCCCTTTTACGCGCAGCCTGTACTCCCCCGTCGGTAAAGGTTGGATCTCCTCCACGGCCGAAATATTCACGACGACGGAGCGGTGGATGCGAATAAAACCGTAGGGTTTGAGCTTCTCCGCCATGGACGAGAGGGACTCGTGCACCAAATACGAATTAGTCCGGGGCCGCAACGAAACGTAGTTACCTTCGGCTTGCACGGCCAAGATGTCGGCCAAATCCAAGAGCAGGATGCGACCCTTTGCCTTGAACGCGATTCGTGGCGCCTGTCGTTTTGCTGTAACCTCCAACTGCCGCAAGACTCGCATGAGGTTTGCAGCATCAACTCGGATTACCGGAAGCAATGATGTATTCGCAGCTTCGCGGAACTCGTCCGCTGTCGATTCAAGAGTGTAATCCCGTCTACTCTTGGTGGAGCAAATCGTAGCTCCCCGCAGTGGGCTAGTCGAAACCTCCGCATTAACGCGAGCAGCTTGTTGAACAAACATCTCACTTGCAATGGCCTTCTCATCCTGAATTTCGCGGGCGCTCATGAGTGGAACCCCTTGCTCTCTCGTTTCGACTTCCTGCTACCCGAAGTGAGAAATGAACGAGTAATGACGAGTGCACTGCTTCTAGATGAAATGGTTATACACAACCGGAGCAGCGGATCCGTCTGACCACCTGCCCACGGGAACGACAAACACGTCGGCTGGTTGAGCGCCTTGGAATGGTGGATTCAGTATCACCGGTGATTGCAGCAGATCGGCACCCCCCCGCCTTACCTTCCAGGCCCGCAGGTTACTTCTGCCCAGTGCTCACTGCTGACGGAAAGCTGGATTGCGCACCGAAATAACACTCAATGGATTGCAACTTTCCGTTCTTGATTCGGAGATACTCCACGTTCCGGAACGATTTATCGTCCTTGGTGTGGCAAAGATACTTCACAAAAGCATCCTCCGCGCCAGTGGTGATTCGCTCCAGGTCAAAATGTCCAATGAAGTCGATCTGTGTTTCCCAGCAGCGCGCTTTGAAAGTGCTCTTGCTGATGTGGTCGTCGCCGGCCGCGCTTGTAAAGGTGAAGTTATCGGCGAGCAGGCTATCCACTGGGCCCCAGTCTTTCTTCTCCCAGGCCGCGTACCACTTCCGGGCTACCTCCTCGTTGGTGAAGTTCTGCCCTCCCAATGCGCTGGCACTTGCCGGTCCCGGCAGGCTCACGGCACCAACCAGCGCGCAGGCTCCGGTTGCGAGCAGATTCCTGCGCGACACTGCGAACCTTGTCATTGTTCGTTCTCCTTTTCATGATGAAGTTTGAAGTGCTTCGCCCGATCGCGATGCTGACTGTCCGAGCAGACAAACCGGTTGGTATCTACGATACCTTAGAGCCGATGCGATCACACCCGCCTGCGGTTGCCCGACGGGCGCAAGGACCGCAGCCAGTCCACGATGTTTCTGATCCCCGCTTTCATTACCTTCGGATCCTGAGCATTCTTTGCCAGCGAACCATAACCTTCGACCATCGCGATCAGTAAGCCGGCGGCGTCAGCGGGCTCCACCTCGCGGCGAACCCTTCGGTGGGTCTGGCCCTCTCGCAAAGTGGAGGCAACGGCCTCGCGCCAGGCATTGAAGATTATCGCCAGCCGTTTCCGGAATCCCGCGTCAAGAGGAGACATTTCCTGCGCCAGATTGTTCAACTGGCAGCCACCCCGCACATCCTCGGGCCGAACGGGTATACGTTGAACAGCGCCGATCAAAGCGTCGATAGGGTCCTTGACGCTCTGTAGAGGCCGCACCCATTTGCCGTGGACGTCGGGGGCGATGACCTCTTCGACGACGGCGTATCCCAAGGCTTCCTTGCTTTTGAAGTGGTAGTACAGCGCGCCCTTGGTGACGCCAGCCGAGGCCAGAATTGTGTCCAGGCCGGCGCTCTGGAAACCCGACCTGTAGATCTCGCGGGATGCCGCCTGCAGCAAGCGCTCCCGCGTGCGCTCAGGATTGCGCAGCCTGGCCGCTCTGCGTTTCGGATGCTTGCCCGCCGCCAACATACCAACCAGTATGTATGGCAACGATCAGAGCGTCAAGGGGGATTTAACCAACGCGCTCAACCATATGAAAATCCATTGAATTTCGTAACCTCTCGCCAATGTGTATGAGAAGTTGGAGAAACCGCCGCTCTAGCCCTCGTGGGATCGTCCCAGGATTTTGTCAGTCCGCCACTCGTTTTTGAACTCTGAAGTGTTGAGCCTGTTGTCTCACGTAATCGTTGTGAACGTGGAACACCACATGCTCCCTCAGTTCTGTCTCGGCAGGAGTTTGTGAGTTGTGAGCCAATTCTGCTCTCAATTGCACGCTAACTGTCAGAGCGCCGAGTGGTACCTGACGTAAATCGTCAGTCTTCTCGGCAGCACGACTCTACGAAGGAAAACGGAGATATGAGCACGCTTAGACGGTTGCGGAATTTCTGGATACTGTGGGTTACGACGGTTGTTCTGGCTTGCTTCAGCAATGCAGTCGCTCAGGCGAGCTATTTGGGCACTCTGGGGAATGACAATCTGGGTTGTGCCATGTCCATCAATAATCAAAGCTGGACCGAGAAGTGGTGGGAAGCACCTGGGACTCCAACTTCAACTGGTCCCATGGCTTCATCTGGGAGAACGGCGTGATGATCGACCTTAACACGCTGTTTCCTGCCAGTTCCAACCTCTTCGCAACCATGGCTAACAAGATCAACGAGCGCGGACAAATCTCGGGCATGGCAATCGTGCTCAGCGGGCCGGATGCGGGCAACATTCACGCCTTTCTGGCAACCCCTGTAAGGCACAGCATAGGCAGGTCGGTTGCAGAGGTCGCACGTACACACCCGAAATCCAATTTGCCCGCGAATGCTGGCGAACAGCATTTGCAGAGATTCGGACTGGTCCACTTCGGGCGATAAGGGCATTCGTTCCGCTGGGTATGTGCCGGGTCTCCGCTCGGTTTGATTTCCCAAACCCGACCGCACGCACGCTTAGGAACACGAGCCCGTGAGGCGGGATAAACGGCGCGCCAAACGTTTTTTTCGATACGAAGAATCTCTTGCAAGCCGTGACCCGATTCTGCTCTGGATCGGACATTAGTTGTTAGGGTCGAGCAACGCTGAGAGCGGCCGGCACTTTGGGCAAAGGCAAGAGCGAGTTGCGGCTGTACTGAGTACTACTGGGGAGGACGTATGCGCTCACTTCAGGCTGTCACTGACTCGCCGGGCTGTGGTGCCGGCGCCGCTAATGCCTCATACAGAGTGACTTTTGTCGTGCGACGGTTTTTCGGGGCAAAGCTCCACCCCATCAACGAAATCGTGAACCGGAGTGAGCATTCGCAATAGCCACTATTTCTGGACGCGCCACACTGGTTGCGATCAAACCCTGGTGTCAATCTTCATGTCTCGTGTTCGTCATTGCGTCGAGTGCCCGAAATGCCGCACTCGATATTTGCCAAGTTTCACCCCGTATCGCAACGGATCGTACCTGATCCCGCTCACCGCGCACGGCGCCTCAGGGTGGATCCTGCACTGTTCTTGCCGTATGCCGCCCGCCTCCAGTCAGTGGGGTTCGACGGACTTGAAGCCGTACGAAATCTGCGGCCAAGCCTATCGTCGCGGTTACGGTTCACCGGACGAAGTGTGGGCTGTGACCCGAGGTAGTAGGGTCGACCCTAACTGGCACGATGTCGATAGGCGCCTGTAAATGCACTGGCTTGTCCAGAACCGAGACTATCGGAATGAATTCAAGGATTGGACAGTGCGGCATCTTTGTTGTTGTAGTGTCGTGTTCGTTCCCCGCCATGCTAATTTAGGCGATCACGTTCTTGCAGCGTGGATACGCCTCCGCCGTTCTCTCGGGAGCAGGCGCCAAAGAATGCCAAAACGTTGCTGGTATTCGGAAACCCAGGCCAACGTGGGTTCCGGAAATTCTGGCACGCCAATTCCGGAAATTCTGGCACGTTCTGCAGCAGGCGGCAAGGCCTTTTCTAAGTTCAGGTGACGGGTGCGCCATGAGGGCCCATCGAGGTGGATAAAGCGTCCGCGCTCGAGGATGCGATCCAGGATGGCGGCCGCGAGATCTTCGTCATGCAAAACCTTTCCCCATTCGCTGAAGGGCTTATTCGTGGTGAAGATCATAGGTCGTTTTCTCAGGCCACTTCAGAGCGATCGTCTTCGGTCGATCAAACACACACAGCAGCGGACGTCCGCCCCAGCTGGCCAGATGCTCGGCCAAGGTGCGCACTAAACTTTCCACTGCCTCGTCAACCACCAAACTCACCCGTACCCAGCGCGAGTACTTCAACCGGGAAGCGAAGAAGTGGATCCGCTGGCTTGCACCATTGCAGAACTCCACTTCCACTTGCCCAAAATCGTGCTGACTGAACTCTCCGGGAAGACCTTCGAAGCGAACCAGCGGCTTCACCCGCTTCGGGCGAAGCGAGGCCACCAGCGCGTAGAGCGCGGTCTTGCCTCCTGAGTAACCGCTTTCCTTCACTCGACGCAGAATCTCTAACGATGCCAGGTCCGGTGTTTCCCGCACGATCTCAACCACCTGTTTCCGGAAATCCGCGACCGTGCTCGGCCGGCCAATCTGTCGCTTGGCACGCTCCCTGGCATCCTCGACATGCTCCACCGGTCTCTCGGCCGCGATGCGCTTTACCGAGCGCAACGATACCCCGCTCAAGCGCGCTACCTCGGTCTTCGCATGGCCGGCCTTCAGCAAAATCTCGACTTCGTGTCGTTTTAGCATCGCCAACATCCTCCTCCCTCCGCTTCCGGCACAGCCGGAGCACAGGGAGTTTTCTATCCTTTCTGGAGGTTCTTAGGCGTGCCAGAATTTCCGGAATCAAGGGGGTCAGAATTTTCGGAACTCACAGCCAACGATCAAAATATGTACGCAGTTTATTACGCATTTCCTCATGGGTCATACAACAAGTACATTAGATACAGTAACTTAGTAGCTACGCAGCGGACTTAAAAGTCAACTTCACGCGGCTTGAGCTGATGGCGTGGAACTCGCCCGCAAAATGCGTCCGAGACCTCCGCTGATGTCCCTGGCAGGCAGGGCCGCACCCGCGGATATTCGATTCTCAACCGCGGTGACCGAGTGACCGAGTGACCGAGTTTGGCGGCGAAATTCCTCCCAATCCTGCCGGCCATCACATGTATATACGAGCGCAGCGCGTCTTCAGCGATGAGAAGTGAGGGCAGATCTGCCCGTTTAGCATGACATCGCCGGAAGGCGATCGCAAAATTCTCAACCCACAACCCAACCACAACGACCGATGGCGTTTTTCGGATTTCCTTTGTCGTTTCTGGATTGAAGCGGCGCACAGCCATATCGACGATATGGGAGACTTATATTGCATGAAGAAAATTGGCTTCCTCTCATTTGGTCATTGGACAGCTTCACCGCAGTCACAAACGCAGTCTGCGACCGATGCGCTCCTGCAGTCCATTGACCTCGCCGTGGAGGCCGAGCGACTGGGAATGGACGGTGCCTGCTTCCGTGTTCATCACTTCGCGCAGCAACTGGCATCACCGTTTCCTCTACTCGCGGCGGTTGGCGCTAAAACGCGAAAGATTGAAATTGGCACCGCAGTGATCGACATGCGGTATGAGAATCCTCATTACATGGCGGAGGACGCTGGGGCGGCAGATCTAATCTCTGGCGGCCGACTGCAGTTGGGAATCAGCCGCGGTTCCCCCGAGCAGGTCATCGATGGCTGGCGCTATTTTGGCTACCGCCCGATGGAAGGACAGGACGATGCAGATAAGGGCCGGCGGCATGCCGAAGAATTTCTCGAGTTGCTGCGCGGCAAGGGCTTCGCTAAGCCTAACCC
>Ga0207070_1134_pt1 | contig 18128 bp, 10 predicted proteins | sample Alteio_BWMinHeat_92_FD_153591 | JGI IMG/M metagenome (GOLD analysis project Ga0207070, IMG submission 153591) | Enriched cells from forest soil in Barre Woods Harvard Forest LTER site, Petersham, Massachusetts, United States -... | ecosystem: Environmental > Terrestrial > Soil > Temperate forest >...
GTAATCTCCTTGGTTCAAAAGAAAAATAACGGCGACCGGCAGAGTGCCAGCCGGTAGGTCCGACGACATGCCGGACGCTGGGGAAAAGCGTATCACGCCCAGCAGTGAAACACCATCACTTTTCCCAGGCAGCTTGGTTCCATCTCCGATATGCTCGGGAAGGAATCTTCGCAGTCCCCCTCTACTCAAATGGAGCCGGACGAGCGACTCTTTGGTTTACCATCGCGAACCTACCGGACGTGGTTGGGGTGATGGGTTTGCAGAGTGCCAGCGGAGATTCAATCTTATAACACGTTCGCCGGTGATGCGTGAGTCGGCCCGACACATCGCGGTCGATAAGGACCGACGTGCGCAACGGTTCTGCGGACAACCTGGCTTTTGGCGAATTCACTGAAGGTTCGGAACCCCGGTCTTTCCACTTTGGTTATCTTCAAATAAGAGTGATCCCGTCGATCTTCTCGGTTCGTAGCCGGACGTGACAAGAAAGCAGAGGACTGGCCCTGCCGCGACACGGTGCTTGGGCAAGGTGTTCAATTCAGGCTGTGTTCTCCGGAGGAATTTTGAGATGAACACAGTGGAAAAGTGCGCGGCGTGGCGAAGCCTGGCCTTCCTCTTGGCGGTAGGCGTTGCGATCTGCAATTTATCGGCAGCCGCAGGCGCGGATGCTAATTTCGAAGGCGAGAAAAGCACCTGGCACGACGGTTTTGCGCGTTTCGATTATCTCATGGACGACGAGACTCTCGACGTCCAGCCGTTCAAACGCGGCGCGGATGAGCGCTATGGGATCAAGGACCCGCCTCCAGGCAAGCATCGTTGCGTCGTCATCGTTCCCAAACAACCAGCGTTTGGAAACCCCTGGTCGTGGCGCGGCTGCTATTGGGACCATCAACCTCAAGTCGAGGTGGAGTTGCTCAAACGCGGGTTTCACGTCGCTTATATATCGGCCAATGCCACCCTCAAGCCCGGCAAGCAATGGGAGGCCTGGTACACTTTTCTCACCGAGAAACACGAGTTATCCAAAAAGCCGGCCTTTATCGGCATGAGTCGGGGTGGCGAATATTCCTATATCTGGGCCACGGGCCATCCGAGCAAGGTATCGTGCATTTATGCCGACAATCCCGGTGTAAACCCGGACGTTCTTAAGAAACTTGGCGACTTGGCGGCCACCGACGTGCCCATTTTGCATGTCTGCGGCAGCATCGACCCACTGCTCGCTCGGTCGGCGGGGACCATCGAAAACATTTATCAACAATTCTGCGGCCGAATTTCCGTAATGATTAAGGAGGGGAAAGGCCATCATCCGCATAGTCTCCGCGATCCCCAACCGATTGCCGATTTCATCTCACAAAGCGTTCAGCCCGTCGCGAGCACGCCACTCGCCTTCCTGAGCGGCAGGATTGCCAAATCGTCGTTCTATAGCCTTGAAAACGCCTACCGGCACTTCCCCCAAGAGGGGATTTACATTACGTGCCGGGGTCCCTGGTTCACCGATTGCTACGAGCGGTACTCGTTCGAGCTCACGGGCGTGGCAGGAGCGATCAATGTCATCCTGCCGAGAAAATCCGCTCCGGGCAACCCCTGGGCTTTTCGGGCTGACCATGTCAGCCGCGACGCAACGGTAGACTTGGCCTTACTGGCTAAAGGATTTCACATTGTAACGGGCCCGGTGCCTTACAACGCCGATGGTCCTTCGCTGCAGGATTGGAACGCGGTCTACAAACTGCTGACAGAACATGGATTCTCCAGGAAACCCGTGCTGGAAGGCGCCGGCGGCGCCGCCGGAGAAGCCTATGCCTGGGCCATCGCCAATCCCGATAAGGTGAGTTGCATTTATGGAGAAAACCCGGTCCTGGGCTGCACCATGACGAAGGCGCAGCCGCTGGACAACCTGGCGGTGCTGGCCAGGGCCAAGGTACCCCTGTTGCACGTTTGCGGCAGTCTTGATCCGATGCTCCAAAATCAGACGCGCGCGGCGGAATCACGCTGCAAGGAACTTGGCGCCGCGCTGACGGTCATCATCCAGGAGGGCATCGGACACTATCCCACCGCGCCCAGGGATCCGACGCCGGTTGTGGATTTCATTCTGCGCCAGCAAGAACCAAACCCGACGACACCAAAATCGACAGCAGCGGCAAAACCAGAAACGAAATCCCCACCGCGGATTCCTAGCGCCCCGCCGATTCCTAGGGTCCCGCCGATTCCTAGCGCTCCACAGATATCGCCACCGATACCATCACCGCCACCAACCGACACGGGAGAGCCGAAGGCGCTGGGACGTTCCCAGTCGGGAACCGGTCAGTATTTTCAGGTCGATTATCCGCCCTCGACGGTAGAAGGAGAATTGCGGATCGCGGTTACGTACACGGGTTGGATTCCCGACGGCGTCAAACATCTGCGCGGCGTCATCGTGCATCAACATGGCGCCGGCACCACAGCTTCCATCGAAGGGGGAACGGCTGCCTATGACTTGCATTGGCAAGCTTTGGCCAAGAAATGGGACTGTGCCCTGCTGGGGCCAAGCTATCACGTCTTGCACGACCAGAACGATATTTCTCCGGGAGGCTCGGAGTTGTGGTTCGATCCGCGCCGCGGCTCGGAAAAAGCTTTCCTCAAGGCGCTCGGAGATCTGGCAAATGTTTCGGCCCACCCCGAGTTGGTGAAGGCCCCGTGGATTTTGTGGGGACATTCCGGCGGCGGCATCTGGGCCGATGTGCTCTGCACGATGCATCCCGAGCGCGTCGTCGCCATGTGGTTGCGCTCCGGCTCGGCAGCGCAATTTCGCACCCATGCGGAATTCGTTCGACCCCAGGTGCCCTCCGCCTGCTATGGGATTCCGATCATGGTCAACCCCGGTGTCCAAGAAGAAAAAACGTTCAAACAAAATCCAAAAGGTCTCGAAAAGGGTCCCTGGTGGGGCAATTTGGCGACCTTCCATGAATACCGGGAGCAAGGCGCCTTAATAGGTCTTGCGGCCGATCCGCGCACGGGCCACGAATGCGGCGACTCACGTTACCTGGCGATTCCTTACCTGGATGTGTGCATGGCGCTGCGATTACCGGCTCCGGAGAGCCAGGATCAAAAGCTCAAGGCGGTGAATACGAGCCAGGTCTGGTTGGCTCCTCTGTTTGGCACCGAGGTCGTGCCGGCGGCCAAATACCGTGGCGACATCAAGGAATCGGTTTGGCTACCCAATGAAGCGGTGGCCAAAGCATGGCTGGAATACACGCGGACAGGCGCTGTCGGCGATACGACACCGCCGCCTGCGCCGATCAACGTGCGCGCATGGCCCAAGGGATCAAAAGGACAATTCGGCACGGAAGTGGTTTGGAACGCCGAGGCGGACTTCGAGAGCGGCATCGGCGGGTTCATCGTCCTGCGTGACGGCCAGGAGTTGGCAAAGCTGCCGCAGACTCCCGTGGGCAGATTCGGCAGGCCGCTCTTCCAGTCCATGACTTATCATGACACGCCCGCGCAACCGTTGCCGGAGATGCGCTACCTGGATATCTCGGCCAGGCCGGGCGCCCAGCACACTTACGAAGTCATCACCGTGAACAGCGTGGGGCTGAAGTCTGCGCCTTCGGTTAAGGCCGTGCCGTATCCGCGAATCAACATGTCCACGTCGTACCAAGTGGATGCGACGTGGCCCAGGCGTCCTCAAAACGTCAGTTGGGGTCCCATGTCCGGCGTTGCGGTAGACGCCCAGGACAATGTGTGGGTTCTTTCCCGGACGGATCCTCCCGTCCAGATTTATCAGCCGGACGGAACATTCCTTAGGGCGTGGGGCGAAGGCCTGCTCGACACGCCACACCAGTTGAAGCTCGACAGCCAAGGCAACGTATGGTTGGCCGACTCGGGCAATCATGTCGTCTTGCAGTGCACGCCGCAAGGGAAGGTGATCCGCACCCTGGGCACGCGCGGCGAGCCTGGCTGCGACGAACGCCATTTCAACAGGCCGGCCGACATGGTTATCACGCCCGAGGGTGAGATTTTTGTCGCGGACGGCTACGGCAATGCTCGCGTGGTCCACTTCGACAGAAATGGGGCGTTCGTCAAGTCTTGGGGCAAACTCGGCACGGAACCAGGCGACTTCAGCTTGCCACATGCCATTGCCCTGGATTCGCGGGGGCGGCTCTACGTGGCAGACCGTAACAATGTGCGCATACAGGTGTTTGACCAGAACGGTAACTTCCTCGACCAATGGCCAAACATCGTTGTGCCATGCACATTCTGGATGACCAAGGGCGACGAGTTGTGGGTCTGCGGGTCTTCTCCCATGACCTGGCGCGCCGACGATAGAGTCTTGGGTTATCCACCTGTCGATCAACTCTTTATGAGATTCAATACCTCGGGAAAAATGCTTCAGCTTTGGGCCGCCCCTAAGGGCGAAGACGGCAAGGAGCGGCCCGGCGATTTGAATTGGGCGCACGGCATGGCCCTGGATTCGAAGGGAAATATCTATGCGGTGGATATCAAGGGCAAGCGCGCCCAGAAGTTCCTGCTTCAGGAGACCTCTGCCACGCGAGGAAAATATTTTCCTTCAACGGACCTCGGAGGCAGGAAATGAGATAGGCGATAATTTGGCAAATGGTTTCTGCTTTGTCGGAGGTTACCTTAAACAAGAATTTCTTTGATTACCTCTCCATGCACGTCGGTCAAACGCATGTCCCGGCCGCCGAAGCGATAGGTCAGCCTCTTGTGATCAATGCCAAGAAGGTGAAGCATGGTAGCGTGCAGGTCGTACACTTCCACTTTTTTGTCCACGACGAAATACCCGTATTCATCCGTGGCGCCGTGAATGGTGCCGCCTTTGACCCCGCCGCCAGTCAGCCAGATGGTGAAGCCGAATGGATTGTGATCCCGGCCGTCGCTGCCCTGGGCCATCGGAGTTCGTCCGAACTCCCCGGCCCAAATCACCAGGGTTTCATCAAGCAGGCCTCGCCCCTTAAGATCCCGGAGCAAACCGGCGATCGGCTTGTCCACTGCCCGCGCATTGTTCTCGTGCCCGTCCCGCAAGTTGCTATGCTGATCCCAGCGGTCGCCCCCGACCTTGGGGCACAGAATCTCGATAAAGCGAACGCCCCGTTCCACCAACCGACGGGCCAGCAGACATTGCCGTGCGAAGATTTGCGTCGGCGAATACTTTTCATCGAATCCATACATGGCCTTGGTCGCGGCGGATTCTCCTTTGAAATTGACGACTTCTGGAACGGCTGTCTGCATGCGGAAGGCCAACTCGTAATTGGCAATGGCCGACTCAATCTTGTCGTCGTCACCGGTCCGCCTCAGGCTTTCCCGGTCCAGCTTGCGCATTAGGGACATCTTGCTTTGTTGCAACCGTGAGTCGGTCTCGTTTCGCTTCAAGTCGGCGAGCGGATTGTCACCGCGCTGGAACAGTGAGCCTTGATATGAGGCCGGCAGGAAGCCGTTATTGAAGCAGTCGAGGCCGCCAGGCGGGATCAGCCCGCTGTCGAGCACGACGAAACCGGGGAGGTTGCGGCACTGGCTGCCCAGCCCGTAAGTGACCCATGATCCCATGCTAGGCCGGCCCTGCTGGCCATTGCCGGAATGGATGAAGTAATTGGCGTTGGTGTGCACGGAGAAGTTCGACACCATCGACCGGACCACGGCCAAGTCGTCCACAAAGCGAGCCACATTCGGAAACAAGTCGCTGACCGGAATGCCGCTCTGACCGTAGTGCCGGAACTTCCAAGGCGATTGCATCACCGTGCCGACATTGTTGAATTGCGTTGGCGGCACCTTCATTTTGATCGGCTGGCCGTGCTCCTTGGCGAGCCTGGGTTTGGGATCGAAAGTGTCGAGTTGAGACGGACCCCCGTCCATGAACAAGAAAATGACATTGTTGGCCTTGGGTCTGAAATGAGGCAATCGAGGAGCGAGAGGATCGGTAGATGGAACTCCACCGTATGCGGGGTCCGACAGAAGGGCAGCCAGGGCTACCGCGCCGAACCCGTTGGCGCACTGCATGAGCATTTGCCGACGGGTCAGGGGACTCTCGAGAAACTGGTTGCAATGCATTGTTTATGTCGTGGATTCGGTTTTCCGTTAATCAATAGAAAAGGAATTCCTTCACGTTCAGGAGTACATGGCACAGGTCGCTCCAAGCCCGCACGTTGTCTGCTGGGCCATATTCCCGGCTTTGTTCTTCGAGAAAATGCAACGCCTCCGCCAACTCGGTGTCGCTGGGCGGCCGGGCAAAGGCGGCCTCGAACATTTTCTTGATTCGTTGGTTCGATGTCATATCTGACTCTGCCAGGATTTGCCGTGCCCAATGGTTGGAAAGCTCCACCACCAACGGATTGTTCATCAAGGTCAGCGCCTGGGCCGGGACGTTCGAGACGCTTCGGCGCCCCATGGTGGTAAATGGGATCGGAAAATCGAAGGCCAGGAACATGGGGGTCAAGAAGTTGCGGCGGATGTTGATGTAAATGCTCCTCCTCCCGGCCCCGTCTAGAGGACCCGATATCTCCGGGCGGCCGCGACCGTCCATGTGAGGCGTCAAATAGGGGAGCACACTCGGACCGTACATTTTCCGATCCAGGCGCCCCGAAACCGCCAGAATCGCATCGCGAATGCATTCAGCCTCCAGCCGGCGAATCGGCATCCGGTGCAACAGCTTGTTCTGTGGATCGATCGCCTCCTCTTTTCCCCTTGAAGACGGATGCGAGGGGTTGGCGCTGGCCATCTGGTACGTGCTGGAGAGTAACATAAGCCGGTGCATCCGTTTGATCGACCAGCCATTCCGAATAAACTCCGCGGCGAGGAAATCCAAAAGTTCCGGATGAGTCGGTGGCTCGCCCTTGAGGCCAAAGTTGTCCGGACTTCGGACCAGGCCCTCGCCGAAATGATGTTGCCAGATGCGGTTGACCATCACCCGCGCCAAGATCGGTTTGGCCGAATCAACCATGAGCTGGGCCAGCTCAAGCCGCCCGCTGCCTTTCCCCGGTTGCGGCTGACCGTCGCCGGCGATGACTTCCAGGAACCGACGCGGCACCGTTTCGCCCAGAATCTTGTGGTTGCCCCGAATATGAACCGGCTCGTTCCAGCCGGTGCCGTCGGCCATGGCCATGGCCCTTCGCGGTGCCGGCAAATCTTTTTCCGCTTTCCTGACCTGATCCAGGAGGGTGGCCCATTTTTCCCAGTTTTGCTGGGATGGCTGGGCCGAGCCGTTGTCCATCTTGACCAACAGATCGCTTCCCAACATCCAGTTCAAGAGATCAAGGCGGTCGTCCCGGTCAGCCGTCGAATGGAATGCTCCGGACCGCCACTGTTCCACGATCTCCAAGAACAACTCTTCGTATTTCCGCGCCAGTCCCTGGGGCGATTTCAATTGCGGATCATCCAGCACGCGGACAATAAGCTGGTTCGGGACCGCAGGCGGTGGGCCATCGTCGGAGAACAGGATCTTCTCAACGGCGACATACCCAGGCCCGTCGTCGATAATCTCGATATAGGCCCGATGGCCCAGCCACATGCTCACATCTTGGACGCGCCATTCGAATTGGCTCCCGTGGTCGATAGGAATGGTAAGTCCGCCATAGATGGGGTCGCGAATTCGCTGGTAGCCGTCGATGATCAAGTTGATTTGGGCGCCGCGGCCTGCCACGCGGTACAGCACTTTCTTTTTTTGGATGACAAAGGTCTTGGAGCGAAGCGTCCCCTGAAGCTGGTTGGACACCTGTCCGCTATGGGCCACTCCTGGACTCATCACATTCTTCACGGGGTGGTCCGGTTCCGACGACAGGACCGCATGGGTCGCTCGGGTGGGGAAAGGATCAAAAGCCATTCCCGTAACAAACCAATCTTGAGATGTCCGGAAATCTTCAAACCGAATGTCTCGTTTTTCCCTTTCATGCGCTTTTGCAGCCAGGGCTCTGTACTGCTCCAGGATATTTCTGCGTCTCGCTTCGAACTGGGAGGGAGTCAGACTGGAGCTGGCCAGCGCCAGCCAAGGGGTCCGCAAATCATCTTGGGCCGACACGGAACCGGTGGAGATGGATTTCGACAGTTTTTCAACTTGCCTCTTCAAGGATGCGGCAGTCATCTCGACGGCTTGAGCCTGAAGCTGGTCATTGAGGTGCTTCAACCGAAAGTTGGCGGTTCTCTCTGGCGGATCGATGAAGGCCCGTTGCAGGCGGGAGCTTTCCAGGTATCCCGTCAAGGCGTAGTAATCCTTGCTGGAAATCGGGTCGAACTTGTGATCGTGGCAGCGGGCGCAGGCCACGGTCAGGCCAAGAAACGTCTTGCCCAATACGTCAATCTGGTTGTCGATCCGGTCGGACTCGTCGGCGCGAATGTCCACGGGGGAATGCGCGGACTCTCCAAGGAACCAGAAGCCGGTGCCGAGCACCGATTCGTTATAACCATCCTTTGGATGGCGCCTGGGCTCCCAAAGTAGATCGCCGGCCATGTGCTCGATTACGAGCTGGTCGTAGGGGACATCGGCGTTGAGCGCCCGGATCACGTAGTCGCGATAGACGTAGGCTTCAGGCAGCTCGAAGTCGTATTCATGTCCGGTCGTTTCCGCGTAGCGCACCAAGTCGAGCCAATGCCGGCCCCAGCGCTCCCCATAATGCGGGGAAGCCAACAAGCGGTCCACAACTCGCGCAAAAGCATCCGGTGACTCGTCACCGAGAAAATCATCGATCTCGGCACGTGTAGGAGGGAGACCGATCAGGTTATAGGTCGTCCTGCGGATGAGAGCACGCTTGTCGGCCGGCGGCGCAGCGAATAAACCAGCCGCTTCAAGCCTGGCCAGGATGAACGGATCGATGGAGGATCGCGACCAGTCCTTGTTCTTCACGACCGGGATGCCCTGGTTCTTGAGTGGCTCCAGCGACCAGGGTTTTTTTCTGGCTTTCAGGTCGAATCGGTCTTTGCCTGACAGGCCGGCTTTGGCGGCGGTATTCTCCGGCCAGGGCGCTCCCGACTTCACCCAGGTGATGAAGTCGGCGACGTTCGCATCCGGCAGTTTGCTTTTGGGCGGCATCCTCAACTGGTCGTCGGTGTAGCGAACCGCTTTGATCAGCAAACTATTGTCGGGCTGGCCGGGGACAAGGACCGGCCCGGTCTCGCCCCCCTTGAGCATGCCGGCCCGGCTATCCAGTTGCAGTTTGCCTTTCTTGTTGCCGTTGCCGTGGCACTTGTAGCAATTCTCAACCAGCACGGGCCGAATCCTCTTTTCGAAGAACTCGACGTTGTCCGGATCGGGATCGGCGGCTGCGACCAATGGAATCTCCTGGCCCCAGAGGAACCAGGCGACACAGGCTCCGGCGATTTTAATGGCGATCCGCTTGCTCATGACTTCATTCTCGGAATGGGAATTCTAGAAGCCAGTGTAAGCCCATTTCCCGACCTTGTCATGAGTCTTTCTTAACTGGAGGCAGATCAGCTGCCTCTTTTGATTTTTCCCTGGACCGGAGCAATTCGAGCGGCTAATCTCCGGGAAAGCCTTCCTTCTTCCAAATCTCGTCCAATGGGAGTTTGATTATGTCGAATTCTCTGTCTCGTCGCGAGTTGATGAAAGCGACCGGTTGTATGGCGGGGGGACTCGTGCTGGCCGGATTAGACCCGTTTGCCGAGCTTTTGGCGGCCGACAACAGTGGACCCCGGCAATTAGCCCACGTTCTCTCTAACGAGACCTACAGCTTGCGGGATCTGATCGGCGCCGGCAAGCTGAGCCTGCTGACCGCCGCCGAGTTCCACAAGAAGCTCAATATCAGGGGCATCAGCCTGAACGACATGTACTTCGTGTCGTGGGAGAAGGCTTATCTCGACAAAATCCTGGACAGCTTCAAGGCCAACGACCGAACGATAACCTGCCTTATTATGGAAGGCAACTTGGCGTCACCAAAAGAGGAGGCCCGAAAGAAGCAGATCGAAGATAACACCATGAAATTGAAAACGGCCGGTTACCTCGGGGCGCCGGTGGTGCGGATGAATTTGGGTGGTGTCGGCAAGGGCGAAGACAACTTGAAGCAGGGCGTCGACCGTTGCGTGGCCGCTTTCAAGCAGATGCTTCCGGTGGCCAAGGACATTGGGGTGCGCATCACCATTGAAAATCATGGCGGCGTCTCCGGAACCGTGGAAGGCATCCTCGCCGTCATCAACCAGACCGATCCCAAGTGGGTTGGCAGCCTGCTGGATTTCGGCAACCCGCCGGTCGGCCAGAAACCGGAAGTATTCAAGAAGCTCGCGCCCTACGCTTACCATGTCCACGCCAAATTGGAGGATTTCAAACCGGATGGGGAAGCGACCGACTCGGACTACGGAAGCCTGATGGGAATTCTCAAAAGGGACAAATATCAAGGTGCGGTGTCCATTGAATGGGAAGGCAAAGGGGATGCAGTCACCGGCGTCAAGAAGAGCCGTGACCTAATCCTCAAACACTGGCCGGAATTGCCCAATTAAAAAACGTGGCACTTTCAACCACCAGCGGGAAGAGGTCGCGCCTGGGAGCGACCGTGGGTGAAGCTGCCGCCAAACATGAGGATGCTCAGGAACTTCTGGGGCCATTCGGTGGCCAAGGGCCAGCAACTAAATGCCAAAGGTAATTACGGTTTGAGTTAGCATCTTAGCTCGAGCCAGTCTTTCTTTTCCTCCATTCAACTTGAAGTCCAACTATGGTCGGATGCGGTTATGGTCCCAGGGAAAAGCCTCGTGAGTTTAAGCGGGGACTGGCCCGGCCCAGCGAACGTGCCGACATTGTGCCGTGTCTAATGGATAGGGATAATTCCTTTTGCAAGGACGCGGAGAGGGTCGGCCATGCCGCAACGAGACTTCGATTTCGGGACTATCTTCGAGGGCCTGCTCAGCGGGGTTCTGAGCCCAGAGCGGGCGGCCGCGCTGTTCCGCGACAAGATCGACGGGGCGCGATACTACCTTCCCAACCGCATGGGGGAAACTTTGCGCGATCCCCTGTACAAGGAAACGACCGATCTCGCATGCCCGGCTGGCAGGGTTCTCGACCTCCACTGGCGGGTCTTGGGGCCGCGGCAGTCCGTAATCATGTTCTGCCTCCACGACATTCCGCTCGTCGAGACCTACCTGACCGCGAAACTCCGCGACGGGCTAGACGAGTTCAGCGATGAGGACCTCGACACCTTCCTCCGGGTGACCTGCGACAAGCCGATCCACGTCGAAGTCAAGAAGGCCCAAGCCCGCAAGCTTATCCCTATCGCCGATCTGCTCCTCCGCAACTCGCCAGACCTCAACCGAGACATTGCCGAGGTGAAGGAGCGGGTGTCTGCGTACCATTTCACCGACGACCTCAACGAGGTCCTTGACAAGGTGGAGGACGGACTGGCTACCGGCGGCGACCAGTACGACCAGGCCGCGATGTTGAAGCACCTACGAACCTTCTATGAGGAGCTCCACGAACAGGTAGGGCTCAAACTACGAGCCGAGAAGGTCCCCGCGGTAGTGGACGGCGCGGACCTCACCCAGTGCCGGCAGGCAATCGACTACTTGGAACGGCGGGGGGTCCTTACCGAAAGGATGAAGGCGCTCGGCCGTGCCCTGTACGGCGTTCTCAGCGAAGAAGGCGTTCACGCGCTGAAATCGGACCCCGAGTACGTCCGCCTCTGCCGAAACATAATCGCCGAGTACGCGCTGGTACTGTTCTTCGAGCTGGAGCGACGACTCCGAGATTAAACACATATCTGGGCAGACCGATGTGATTGGAGCCCCGTGCAAGGAGCCACAATGTTATTTAACGTTTCAGAACAAACTCGCTCGCAGTATGAGACGTTTCTTCAGGCTCGTTCAGCAGTGTTGAACGACTGCATTCTATTCCTGGACGAAGCCTGCAAGAAGGTCGGAGAGGCATACAAAGTGGGAGGCATTACCGAACTTGCCATGATTGCTTTGGTGCGTCATGTAGTCGAATGTCTCGATGGCGTATCTGTTCTTGTGGCGCGCGGGTCTGTACTTCCGTGCTACCCGCTATTGCGAAGCATCTTTGACGCATCGCTGGGCGTCATGTACATCATGCAGGACGACAGTGTGAACCGTGCCGCAGCATACTTCGTTTTTCAGATTCGGCAGGAAATGGCATTCATGGAGCGATGCGACCCAACCACAAACTCTGGGGTGGAGATTCGAAGGGAGTTGAAGAGCGACATCGCAGGTCCAACTGCTCTCGACGGACTGTCAACGCAAGAAGCCCAAAAACACCTAGCCACGCTGCAAGCAGATTTGGATGATGCGATTCTCAAGAACGCCGATCAAGCCTGGATAACAAAAAACAAGAAGAACGCCGAATGGTACTCGCTATTTGGTGGGCCAGAGCATTTGCGGGACTTGTCAAAAGCCCTTTTCTATCTGAGCGGGTATGAACTTCACTATCGCCCGTGGTGTCGCCAGGTACATGCTACCGACACGTTGAAGAATCTATCCGAGGATTTCGATTCAATAAGGTTTCGGCCCATTCGATGCCCTAGCGGTATCCATGACGTTTTGCGTTCTGCGGGAGTTTTCGCCATCACTTTGGCGGGCAGACTCTACGGAAAGTACGACCCTGAGAGCTCCTTCGTACGACGCTACAAGGAGCTTGAAGAACAAATAAAGACCTTAGCTAGCGTCAAAGCACCTGCATGGGAGGACAATTTGAGTGAGCGAAGGGAGCGTACATGAGTGTGAAGAAGCCTGCGCCACCGAAGCAAAAGCCGCGAGGCCACCGCCCCTGGTTTGCCTTCCGGCGGATAGACCTTGAGCATGAGATCGACGCGATCCGCCGCTATATCGAGACGGTCATCAATGCGCTCGAACGCGAGTTCCAGAAATACATGGCGCAGCTCAAGAAGCAGATGGAGGAGGCTGACCACGAAACCATGCAGCAGATCGGCGAAGCGTACGCAGAGGAGTACCCCAGGGTCCCGGCAACCTTCTCTTCCGCTCAGCAAGCATCCTCCAATTATCATCTGTCAGTTCTTGGCGACGCGATCAGCATAGTTTATGTTGGGTAGCAAGCTGCACCGGGCAAGAGTTGCCTGTGATTAGGGTGCGTCGTCCAACCCAGTTCTTATTAGAGGTTCGCCATGATGAAATCCTTGCGACTTTTTTTGGTTTGGCTTTGGCTTGCAGTTGGCTCTCCTGATCTTCGCACTTGGCTCAAGCTTTGGCCAGGAAAAGAGCGTTCGCCCAGGAATCAACGATCCTTTCAAAGATCCAGATGTGAAGGAGTACATCGGTAAGTTCGAGACTGAAAGTCGGGAAATTTACGCCGAGCGAAAAAGGATTTTGGAGGCTTGTCCGGTCAGGCCCGGCATGACTGTGGCCGACGTCGGGGCTGGGACTGGACTGTTCACTCGAATGTTCGCCAAGGCGGTCGGTTCCGAGGGCAAAGTCTACGCCGTAGATATCGCTCCGAAATTCATTGAGCACATCGAGAAGACCTGCAAGGAGAGCGGTGTTAAAAATGTCATAACTTTGGTCTGTACCCCTATTTCAGTTGAACTGCCAGCGAATTCGATTGATTTGGCTTTCATCTGCGACACTTATCATCATTTTGAGTTCCCGCACAAAACCATGGCCTCGATTCATCGGGCTCTGCGCCCTGGGGGCAAAATGGTCGTCATCGACTTTCGCCGGATTGAAGGCAAGAGCCGCGAATGGGTGCTGAACCACGTCCGAGCCGGGCAGGATGTCTTCACGAAAGAAATTGTCAGTAATGGATTCAAGCTTGTTGAAGAGAAGAAATTCCTTGAAGAAAACTACTGCCTAGTCTTTGAGAAGCTCGAAAAGGACAGAGGAAGCAAAGGAGAACAGGAAAACGTAGAGCAAGGTCCCCGATCAGCCGGCTCACCAATTAGCGCTCGGCTGCGCCAATACATCGCTGCCAACGAGATCGCCGGCGCGGTGACCCTGGTCGCGACACCCAACCAGATCATTCACATCGATGCGACGGGCAACGCGGTCCTGAATCCTAGCACACCAATGGGGACGGACTCCCTCTTCTGGATCGCGTCCATGAGCAAGCCGGTTCTGGCCACGCTTCTACTCATGCTCCAGGATGAGGGTTTGCTTTCCGTCGACGATCCGGTCGAGAAATACCTGCCCGAATTCAGGGAACTCAAGACCATGGACGGAAAAGCGGCTCAGATTACGATTCGTCACCTGCTCACGCACACTTCGGGCCTGTGCGAAATCACGGCAGACCAGGCCCGTGCTTGCAAGACCCTGGCTTCCGTCATTCCGTTCTATGTCGCCAAGCCGGTTCGGTTCACACCGGGCTCGAAATGGGTCTATTGCCAATCAGGAATCAACACTGGCGGACGTATCGCCGAGGTGGTCACGGGTGAGCCGCTCGAAAAGCTGCTCAAGCGACGACTCTTCGATCCCCTTGGGATGAAAGATACGACCTTCTATCTCACGGAGGACCAACTCCCGCGACTAGCCAAATCGTACCGGCGTACCGACAAGGGAAATCTTGAAGTGACTGATATCAGTTTCCTTAACGGTAAATCGCCTACGAGCACGGATCGCTTCCCGGCGCCGAACGGCGGACTTTTCTCTACTGCCTTGGATTACGCACGTTTTTGTCAAATGGTCCTGCGCGGCGGAGAGTTGGATGGCAAGCGCTACCTCAAGGCGGATACCGTCAAGCTCATGACGACAATTCAGACGGCCGGTCTCAAAACCGGCTTCACGGAAGGCAACGGCTGGGGCCTCGGCTGGTGCGTCGTCCGCGAGCCTCAAGGCATCACCGCCATGCTCTCACCGGGCACTTTCGGTCACGGAGGAGCCTACGGTACTCAGGCATGGATTGATCCCATAAGAAAGCGAATCTACATTCTCATGGTCCAGCGGGCCAATTTCCCGAATTCAGATGGGTCCAAGGTGCGAAGAGGATTTCAGGAGGCGGCAAGCGAGGCGTTTGCGAATTGGAAGGGCAAGTAGAATGCGAAAGGTAATGACCGTTTTGTTTACCATCTCCCTATGGAGGCATGCGCATTGGTGTTCGAGCAAAACCATTTCCTCGCAGACTTGTTTGCCAACCTCCCTTGAAATCGCTGCCTAATACTTGTCCCGCAAAGATTACCGGTATGCCCTTCCAACTCCACTTGTGAAAAACGGACCTCTTTTGTAAGTAATTGGTTTCCACCGCGTCGTGCCCATCTTCTCCATAGGCGCCGCTTGCCCTTCGCCTGTGAGCTTCGCTAGCCAGGAAGGATCAAAGATGGCCAAAATTGCCATTATCAATCCCCGTTTCGAGGTTTCCTACTGGGGAATGGAGCACGCCCTTCCTTTGTTGGGAAAGCGGGCCAATCTGCCGGTGGCAGCCCTACCCCTGCTGGCCGCCCTCACGCCTAGGGAACATGAGGTAACTCTGGTCGACGAGAACGTCCAGGCGCTCGATTTCGATCGATTGGCGCTGGCGGATATTGTCTGCATCACTGGCATGAGCGTGCAGCGCTTCCGAATGCGCGAGATCTTGACCGAACTGAAAGATCGCGGCGCCTTCACCGTGGTGGGAGGCCCTTGGGTCAGTGTTCAAGAGGATTATTTCGGGGAGTTGGCCGATGTCATTTTCGTCGGCGAGGCAGATGAAACCTGGCCGCAGTTCCTCAAGGATTGGAAAAAAGGCCAGCACCAGGCTCGCTACGAACAATGTGAAAAAACCGACATGACCAAGGTGCCCACACCCCGATTCGATTTGTTGAAAATGCAGCATTATCTGTTCGGCAGCGTCCAGTTCTCGCGGGGATGCCCGTTTCAATGTGAGTTTTGTGACATCATCGTGACCTTCGGCCGACGGCCGAGGCTCAAGACCGGCGCTCAGATCATCGCCGAGCTCGAGGCCCTACGCGCCCAGGGGATCGAGATCGCCTTCATCGTCGACGACAACCTAATCGGCAACAAGAAGGCGATCAAGGTGTTGCTGCGCGAGCTGATCGCCTATCAGAATGCCAACGGCTATCCCTTCGACTTCTTCACGGAGGCCTCGCTGGACCTCGCCGAGGACCCGGAGCTGATAGAGCTTATGGTGCAGGCCAACATCATCAGTGTCTTCATCGGCATTGAAAGTCCGAACGAGGCTTCGCTTCGAGAAACCAAGAAGTATCAAAACGTCCGCCCCGCCGGAACAATTGTCGAGCGCGTCCACCGCATCCAGAAATCCGGCATCGAAGTGTGGTGCGGCATGATCCTGGGCTTCGACAACGACGATGCAACCATTTTCGAGGCGCAATCCCGCTTTCTGAAAGAGGCCCGCATCAGCACCACCATGATCGGAATGCTTTCGGCGATTCCCAAGACGCCGTTACATGATCGGCTGGCAAACGAAGGCCGGCTCGATCCCTGCGACAATCCGGAATTCGGGACCAATGTTATCCCACTACGTTTGAGCCGGGAAGAACTCCGGGATGGCTATGTGCAATTGATGGCGGAGGTTTATGAGCCGGAAACATACTTCGACCGGCTCGAAGATCTGTATCTTCGCGAGAAGATGCCTTACAACCAGGCTGTGGTTCGCTATTGGAAACGCCACCCGTGGGCTTGGCTGAAAACCCAGACCCGCAACATGGTCACTTCCGCGGTCCTGTTTCACCGCTTGATGAAGGCGATTCCCGAGGCGTCTCTACGACGAGAGTACCGTCGGCGGCTGGCTCGGGTTCTGAGAGTCCGACCCGATCCAAACATTCTCGTGCTTTTCCTTTTCAAATGTGCCATGCATTACCACCAATTCACCCTGGCCAAGCAGATGTCCTCTGGCCGGAGTCCAATTTATAACACCATCTAAAGCTCGGCTCTAATCGGGCGTCGGTAACACCCGCGGATCGCGGGTTTATGCCAAAGGTAATGACGATTGGAGTTACCATTAGGGAATCGAATTTTGATCGGCGACTCGAGAGAAATGCCGCACGTTCTTGGTAGCTATGGATGAACAGATCGGTGCCATCGGTCCAAAGTAAATCGCGCTTCCAGGGTCACACGGGAAATAGGTTCGCCCTTGGCCAGGGTTTCAACCACTTGCTGTGCCTCTGGCGTGCCAATTTGTTCCAAGATCTCGATAGAGCGAAATGCACGCAATCGATGAGGGCTACTTACCGGTGATTTCAGGTTTTGCAGAAGCACCTCAATTCGGCGACGAATTTCAGCGGGCGGCTGGCTTTGGAGACACTTCCGTAGTTCCGGTTCGGCCAATTCCGCCAATTCCTCCAAGTTCTTGCTGGCTTGCTCTCGGATGGCAAACTCATGACTGTCCAGATCTCTCATCCATCGAGTGAGACGCTGGGGATCTGCCGGGGTCACTGGCCGAAGCCGCTGTTTGAGCAATGTCACCGCTTGTTCTGGGGCGGCCGTTAACGTCCAGATGGCTTGGAATGCTTTCGGTGCTTCGCCGCCCAATTCCGTCCACAGCCGGTCCAGCTCTTTGGCATCCAATTTGGTCCGGGGTTGGTGTACTTTCCTTCCGATTAAGTCCCAGAGGAGAATGGTCCCATCCGTGCCCCCACTAGCGAGAGCATGTCCATTCGAGGTAAAGGCTAGACAATCGACAGATTCTTGATCTCCCTCGAAAGAAAGGATTTTTTGACCTGAAACCAATTCCCAGAGTTGAATTGTGCTGATTCGACCCTTGTTTCCATTTCGCTTGTCGTCGTATCTCATGCTCCCTCCAGCGAGAATGCGGCCTGTCGGAGAGAACGTTAGACAGGATGGACCTTCTGAAAGCCGGAGAGTTTCCTGTCCTGTTGCTAGGGACCACACTCGGATCGTGCTGAAACCATCGGAAGAAGCCAAAAACCGGTTGTCCGGCGAGAAAACGAGTCGATTGGACGTTGTTTGGTCATGTTCCCAACTTTGGACAGGTCTTCCGCTTTCCACTTCCCACACGCAAACCCTGTCGCTGTCGTCGCAGCTTGCCAGCCACTTGGTGTCAGGAGAAAAAACAACCGCACGAACCGGACTCGCCAGCTCTTTGCTCCAACGCCGTTTCTTTGTGTGTAGATCCCAAACGCACACTTTGGAATCCGATCCCCCCGAGGCTAGCGATTTTCCATCGGGGGCAAATTCCAATGACCAGATCTCCTTTGAATGAAATGTAAGGCTAGATAACTCCTTTCCCACAGTCGCATGCCTGGCCTTTGGGGCCGTCGCTCATTGGCTGC
>Ga0207070_1135_pt1 | contig 18119 bp, 15 predicted proteins | sample Alteio_BWMinHeat_92_FD_153591 | JGI IMG/M metagenome (GOLD analysis project Ga0207070, IMG submission 153591) | Enriched cells from forest soil in Barre Woods Harvard Forest LTER site, Petersham, Massachusetts, United States -... | ecosystem: Environmental > Terrestrial > Soil > Temperate forest >...
CAATAGACGGGATCAAAGGTCGTTTTGCACGCGGAAAATTGAATTTTGAACAGGAGGAAACGAAGAAAACAGAGTCCTCCTCTTTCTCCGTTTTCTCTGTTGCCTCCTGTTAGATTTCGACGGTACACTACCCGACTTGGCATGGAAGCATGCTGGCGAGCAATGTCCTTCCGCCGACAATTGACATGGAGGTCGTTCATGAAAACCGCCGTCATTATTCCCGCCCGCTATGCGTCCAGCCGGCTGCCGGGCAAGCCTCTCTTGCGGCAGACTGGAAAGTATCTCATTCAACATGTCTATGAGCGTGCCTGCCAGGCGCAAAACGTCCATGAAGTCATCGTGGCGACGGACGACTCGCGGATCATGGCGGCGGTCGCGAGTTTTGGCGGCCGGGCGGTCATGACCGGCTCGGATCATGCCTCCGGAACTGACCGAGTGGCCGAGGTCGCTCACGATCTGGACGCGGACGTGATCATCAATTTGCAAGGTGATGAACCGCTCATCGAGCCGTCGGCGATCGAATTGCTGCCAAGCTTGCTTGAGGGAAATCCGGAAGCGGCGGCCTCCACTCTGGCGGTGCCTCTGACCTCCGTAGAACGCTGGCAAAATCCGAACTGCACGAAGGTCGTCTGTGATGATCGAGGTCGGGCCTTGTATTTCAGCCGCAGTCCTATTCCTTACGTCCGTGACGGCGGGCCGGACTTCATCGCCCAGCCGCCGCGGTTTTTGCAACATCTAGGAATCTATGCCTACCGCCGGGCGTTCTTGCTTCGTCTAGCGTCGCAGGAGCCGTCGCCGCTTGAGCAGCTGGAAAAACTCGAACAGCTGCGTATCCTCGCCCTCGGCCGCGCCATCCAGGTCGGCATCGTCGCTCATAGCTCTCCCGGCGTCGATACGTACGAGGATTATCAAGAATTCGTGCGCATTTACCGGGCTTTGTCTTCACGCGCCGCGTAATTTTTCGGGATTGTAGAACTCCTTCCCGAATCGTAAATTAGAAATCAAGAACCCGAAATCCGAAATCATCAGTCCAAAAGAAAGCCCCAGCCGGCGGGCGGTTTTGGATTTGGGATTTCGGATTTCGCCCTTTGGAGGAATGGATGGCCAAGCATATTTTTGTCACCGGCGGCGTGGTCAGCTCCCTGGGCAAGGGACTCACCTGTGCCTCCATCGGCATGTTGCTGGAACACCGAGGCTTACGCATCCGGCTGCAAAAATTCGATCCTTACATCAACGTCGATCCCGGCACGATGAGCCCGTATCAGCACGGCGAGGTCTATGTCCTCGATGACGGCGCCGAGACCGATCTCGATCTGGGCCATTATGAGCGATTCACCAACGCCCCTTTGAGCCGCGAGTGCAATTACACCACCGGCAAGATTTACCTTTCGGTGATTGAAAAAGAGCGACATGGCGACTTCCTGGGCCGGACCGTTCAAGTCATTCCTCATGTCACCGATGAGATAAAATCGGCAGTGCGTAAGCTGGCCGCCGACGATGTTGATGTGGTCATCACCGAGATCGGCGGCACGGTGGGCGATATTGAAGGCCTGCCGTTCTTGGAGGCGATCCGCCAAATCGCGCTCGATGTCGGCAAGCAGAATTGCCTGTACATTCATCTGACCCTGATTCCGTTCTTGAAAGCGGCCGGCGAGGCCAAGACCAAGCCCACGCAACACTCGGTCAGCCAACTGCGCCAGATCGGTATCCAGCCGGACATTCTGATCTGCCGAACCGAGCGTCCGCTGGCCAAGGACGAAGCCGAAAAGATCGCGCTCTTCTGCAATGTCGAGCCGCGCGCGGTCATCGAGGAGCGCGACAAGGAGTTTAGCATTTACGAAGTGCCGCTGAGTCTCGTGGAAAATCGGCTGGATGAGCTGATCGTGGAAAAACTCAACCTCCGGGCCAAGCCGCTCGACATCAGCGATTGGCGTCAGCTCCTTCAGCGGATCAAGAATCCCGCGCACGAAGTGACCGTGGCCGTTGTCGGCAAGTACATCAAGCATCACGACGCCTACAAATCCGTGTACGAAGCCCTCGATCATGCCGGCATCGCCCTCGACAGCCGGGTGCTGGTTCGCAAGGTCGAGGCGGAGGACATCGAGCGCGAAGGCGCGGAGAAATGTCTGGGCGGCATGGACGGTATCCTGGTGCCCGGAGGGTTCGGCGATCGCGGGATCGCGGGGAAAATCGAAGCCGTCCGTTATGCTCGGGAGCGGAAGATTCCCTACTTCGGCATCTGTCTCGGACTTCAGTGCGCTTTAGTCGAGTTCGCCCGAAATGTCGCCGGCTTGGAAGACGCCAACACCACCGAAATCGACCGCAATTGCCGGCATCCCGTCGTGTGCATGCTGGACGATCAATATGACATCACCCATCTGGGCGGAACCATGCGGCTCGGGTCATATCCCTGTGTGCTGGTTGAAGGCAGCAAGGCTCACGAGGCGTATGGCTCGCTCTTGGTTCACGAACGGCACCGGCACCGCTATGAATTCAACAATCAATACCAGCAGCAATTCACGGCTCACGGCCTGCTGGTGTCCGGAACCAGCCCCGATGGGAAGTTAGTCGAAGTGATCGAGCTGCCCGATCATCCTTGGTTCGTGGCGGTTCAATGTCATCCGGAGTTCAAGTCGAAGCCCACCAAGGCGCAGCCATTGTTCTACGGCTTCGTTCAGGCAAGCCTCAAGAATCGGGAAGGGAAAAAGAGAGGGGACAGCTCGCGACCGCGGCAGGAAGTCTCGGCGACGGCATCGGCGTCCTAATTCCCATCGCTTGCGGTTTAGCGCGGTAGGCGATGGTAACGCTAAACCGCAAGCGAGGTAAGAAGCGATTTACTTCACCTTGATATCTTTTGTCACCGTTTCTTTGTCTTTCAATTTGATCTTTTCCGGAAGCACCTGCGGCGCATTCATGCTTTCGTGCCAGTAGACCAAGTCCAGCTCCACGCCTGCAGGAGCATTCTTGATTTCGAAGGTTCCGTCTTCTTTGGTCACCACCTCGAAAGGGTGATCGAAGACCTTGGCATAGCCTTTCATCCAGGGATGGATGTTGCAAGTGAAAGCAATCGTTTGTTCTCCTCCGGCTTGATTCGGCTTGCCCGGCCGAAAGACCATCTCTTGTTTGGACTTTGATTGCAAGATGTTGTTGCCGCCCTGATTGATGAGAGTGCTGCTCGGAGTCACGTTGGTGTTGTGAGTGATGGGCGCGCTGTTCGCGACCACGAACTTCTGGCCGGACGGCTTTTGCTCTTTTGCCTGGGGATCAAAAAAGCTCGGATAGAGGGCGACCACGCGCGGCTCGAACGCGCAGTGCGGCTGGTCGATCGTGACCGGCTCGCCTTTCCACTGTTTCATATCATCGGGAATCTTGAAGGCTTTGCCTTTAGGCGCCCGCAGCCAGACGATCACGTTGGCCACGCCTTTGTTGGGGCCGACATCCCAGACCTGCAGCTTCTTGGGATCGGTCTTGGTGCAGACCTCCGGGTCCTTTTCCATCTTGACGGGAGTCTGAGCCGGAGGAGTCCCGTCGAAAGTGACCGTCCCCTTAAGCGTCCCCCAACCAGTGGATTCCAATTCAGTAGCGCCGGCGGAAGCCGTGGCCCCGCTGCTTGCTCCGCTTCCCTCCGATGATGACACCACCTTATCTTTCGTGCTGCTGGTACTTGACTTCTTCGTGACCTTGGTGGTGGGCGGCATGTCCCTGGTGCTGTCTTCGCTGCTGCCGCAGCCGAGCATGAAACTACCCAACAGGGGGATCGAAAGAATCGCCGCCGTGAACCGCAATCGCCGCATAGTCTTTCTCCGTTCTAGAAAATCTCTGTTTTCGGTTTTCGAGTTTTGAACTTCGGATCTCGGATTTTATTCGGTAGGTTTCAGCCCTAGCTTGCGGACGTCGGTGACGCCGCCGGCTTTGATCGTGATTTTTTCGCCGTTTCGCCCGGCCGCGCCGTTTCGCCAGCCGATCGCGTCGTGATACACTTTCAGCCGATACTCGCCACCCGGCGCTAACTTGATCTCGAAATTCCCGTTTTCATCCGTCACCGCAAAATAAGGATGATCGAAAACGCCGACCCGGGCCTTCATCCACGGGTGAATGTTGCATTGAACAATGAGCGGAACCTTGTCGGCTTTCAGGCCTTCGATTTTGAACGATCCGCCAGAAGGAATAATGTTATTTCCCCCCGGATTCTTAGTGGGATTACCCGTCCAATTGACATTATGTGCAATGGGAGAGCTGTTCTTGGCCACCAAGATTTGTCCTTCCTGCATCGCTAAGCAATGCGGGACAAAGGCACAGCGCGGCTGGTCCATTTCCACTTCCTTGTTGGGAATGGCTCTGAGAGATGGGTGAATGGGAAGCGTGGCCGCACCGCCCGGCTCCGGGGCCAGCCAAACAAAAGTCCATCGAACTCCCTTGTTGCTTTTGTTAATGACCCAATCCTCGCTCACGATTGGCCCCTTGCCCAAGCAGTGCTCCTGATCCTTATTGACGTCGAACACTTTGGGTTGGGGAATGGCGCCGCCGTCCCAAACGATTTGGCCTTTGATCGTCCCCCACCCCTTATCGCCCTCGTCGGCCGTCACCTTAGAACCGATTGAAAAAACAAGAAGTAGGAAACCAGAAACCAAAAAAGCAAGACCCACGTTTCTTCCTTTCTGGTTTCTGGTTTCTAGTTTCTGGCTTCGCATTTTATTTGGCTCCTTCAGGATGATAGAGTCGATTAGCCGGCATGTCGGCGACCTGGTGGAGATTCATGAGCACGTCGCGGACAGCGGTCGCCTGTTCCAACGACGCGCCGGCAAATATCTCTTGATATTCTAGTTTTTGGCGGCCGAACGGCTGGGGCATCGGGTGCTGTCCAACCGGATAGATGAGAAGCCGTTGCGGGCTGGCGATCCAGCGCTGGGTCCAATCCGGCCGCAAACGCGAGGGCGCGAGGTCCAACCGCGGACCTATCGCTTCGTCCACATCCAATCGGCCGACAGGATGACACTTGAGGCACAGATTGTAGTTGCCCAAGAGTCGAAATGCATCCAGGGCGTAGGCGTTTTTCTTCCAGTCCTCTTGCTGCGCTTTGAAGAATTTCCCTTCTTTGTCTTTCCGCCCCGCTTCGCCTTGCACGTTTTTCAGTTGTTCACGGAGATTGGCCAAACGCGTATCGGCGGTTTTCTTGTCGTCGCCCTGGGCCGCCTTGGCGGCCTTTTCCGCTGCCGCGATCTTTTCGGTCAAGTCTCCCATCTGTTCTTCCAGCATGCGATCCCAAACCGGTTGCATGCGCTGCAGCCGCTCCTTGATTTGGGCTTCGCTCAGGCGGGCGATATATTCCTGCGACTTCCTGGCGAGAAAATCATCCTCGCGCTCTTTGACAGCGATATAAGGGTAATCGAGTTTCACGCCTGGATTGCTGGCTCGATCCACGGCCGAGAAATAATTCACCAAGGCCATGGCGTCATCCTCGCTCAGACTGAATCGGGGCATCCGCAGAATCATTACTCCTTTTTCGGTTCCGTTTTCATCGACCGTATGCTGAGAGCGAATGGGAATCGGATTGCGGAGGAAACCGAAGAGCCAATCCGGCTGCGCCCTTTCACCTTCACGGAGAAGCGGGGGCGGCAGGGCCGAGCGGGCCTTGGGATTGTCCTCCGCGTTGTGAGCCTTGCGCTCGATCAAGTACGGAACCATCAACTCGGTGAAGGTCCCTCCCCTCGGGTCTTGACGGACGGAGAGCTGGCCGGTGGGCATTTCGATGTCCTCGGCCGCAGGGATGTCGAGCGGTTTGTTGTCGCCGCCGTTAAATCGCGACGCTTGCGTCAGACGCACGACCATCTTTTGAGCGGTCGGATCTTCCGAAACCGGCAGGCCGTGCAGAATGACCCGGTCGGCCGGAGGTGTCGCGCCGACCCAGGCATTGTGATTAGGAAACGGCATGTCGTTGGCAAACGTGAGATTCGTCGAGGAGGTTACGTCCTTATATCGTTCTTCCAAATCCTTCAAGAGGGATGGATTGGTCTTGAACTCATAGTCTCCGGAATGGATTTGATGGCATCCCGCGCAATTGAATTTATCCAGCACCTGATGACCTTTGATCTGAGCCAGGCGGTCCTTGGTCGGATTGTAGACGATGTCCTGCGGAATCGGCTCCGCCACGAGGCTCAAGATGAAGGTCATGACCGCTTCGCGCGCTTCGGCTTCATCTCGTTCCACTTGCGCCTCGTCCCCTTCGATGCGGGCTTTTTCCTCGTTGCTCAGGTGGGCTCGTTCGTCGGGAGTCGGCTTGCGTGAGAAACGGAACTGCGGCATCCGCAGCCGATCGTCCCAGGTCCGCAGTCGGGCGAAATCGAAACTGCGCGGCTCCGCGAGTTTCTGGTTTAGGAAACCTTCGCGCTGATGGTGCTCCAAGGCGTCGGCGAAAAACTGCTCGTAGGGCGCCTTGGTCTGATCTCCTTCCGTCTTGAAGACCCAATCTTGATCCGGCTTTCTCGGATCTTTGGGATCATCCCGGAGCGGAACGAAGTGATAGTGATCGCGAACGTAAGCCGTCACATTCTCGAAGGCGAGGCGGTCGGCGTCCTTCTTGCCCCAGTCGTTGAGCGGGGTGCCGATGGGCTTGGCGGTCTCGAATCCGGGGATGTCATGGCAGCCGAAGCAGCCGTAGGCGCCGATCGCCTTCTTGCCCACGTACCATTTCAGATGATCCTCCCAGGTTTCATTGGGAGGGACTTCGAGCTTGAGCTCGTCGGCGTCGGGCCGCTGCTGGCGAAGTAGCTCGGCCTGCTCGTGGGGAAGTCCCTGGGAATCCAGGAGTTGGGCGGCGTCCTGCCGGCTCATGGATTTTTCCAGGCTGATGCGCGCCAGGTTGCGGAGGGCTTCCAGGTTCATGGGCGGCGGGCCTTCGACCGGTTTCGACTCCTGGCTCAAAAGCCAATCGGCGATGGCCGTGGTTTCTTCGAGTGATAGGTGCGTGACCGGCATGTAGGTGCGTGGCGAGTGGATCTTCGGGTCCATGATCCACTGAGCCAGCCAGCGCCGCGCGGAAGCCTTATCGCCGGGCTGCGTGCCGAGTTTATCGGCCACGCGGCTCAGGTCGGGCCCAAAGTGCTGATGACTGTTGATTGCGGGCAGATCCAGACCCGGCTTGGTGATTCCCACATGCTGGTGGCAAGCCAAGCAACCTTTTTCGCTGAAAAGCTGCCGGCCGTGTTTCAGGTGTTCGGTTTTTGCCTTTTCATCTTTCGGCTCGGGCGGCATCGTCTTGAGGATCTCATCGAGAGGCTTGGGCACCGGCGACTGCTCGATGCGCCGGGTCGCTTCTTCCAGTTCCTTTTTTTCTTGCTCGTTGAGCGGTTTTTCTTTCTGTTTGGCTTGCAGCTCCTTTTGCCTGGCTAAATTGTCCACGCGAAACTTATCCTGCCCCTTGAGCCAGGACTTGCTTTCCGACAGAAGATAATGGGTTACGGCGTGAATCTCGGCGTCCGGAAAATCTTTTTGATCGCGATCCAGGGCAGCTTCGTTATTGTTGCTGAGGCCGTAGAAGTGCGGCATGCGGGTCGAAGGACGGAACTCGCGCGGCGCCCGAATCCAACGCCACACCCAGTTTTCATTGGTCTTCTCACTGAGCCGGCGCAGGCTCGGGCCGACTTTCCGGAAGCCGCCTGGCGGATTGAGCGGATCGGACGTCGCCTTGAGCCGATCCACCGGGGACAGGTCGTCCAACGGCGGCGTCGGCTCCAACCTCATATCGGGACCGACCCAGCGGCCGCTTTTGATTCCAGGAATCTCATGACATCCGAAGCAACCGTTTTCGCGCACCAGGTTGAAGCCTTCCACCACTTTGGCGCCTGGGGCGTCGATCTTTTGATTATCCTGAATCTCAGTCCGGTTCCCATCGGGCAGCAAATCCGTCACTTGATAATGGCACTTGACGCAACCCGATTCCAAGAAACGCTTGGGCAGCATGGGGAAGTCCCAAAAATGGTTGGGTTCCCAATGATGCGCGCTCATCCAGCGATTTCTCTCTGGCGTGTCGTTAGGAGAATGCGAGGCGGGATTGAATTCCGTGGCGCTCCCCTGGCCCGAATGGCAGATCGTGCAGCCGAACTTTTCCGAAGGGTGCTTGCTATCGGCGGCGACGAACAAATCCAGCCGGGGATGGGCGGCGAACTCGCTGATCCGCGCTTGTCCCAGTTTCACCGAGGTAAGGGTGATGTTTCCGGGTTTGAGGGCGGCTTTTTCTTTCTCCGAGCCTGCCAGGATCAACTCGCGCTTCTTGAGCATCTTGCGAGCATTCCGGACCCGCACGACTTCGCCCGCGAGCGGCTGACCGGTCAACTCCTCCGGCATGGGCCTGCCGGCGGCATCCAGATCCTCAACCCGCTTGGCCGCCTCGATCCGCGCCGTCTCCTGGTCAAGCCATGCCATCAACTGCTCGGAAGCCTCCTGACCCAACCCCCGCAAGTCGGCTTTCGAATAAGTCGGCCGATCAAATCCCAAGTGGCAGGTCGTGCAGCGATCGTAACGGGTCACGAACTTGAAGTTGTAGTCGATGGGCAAATCGCCAAGCGTGTACTGCTGAATGCGAACCGGGGAGGAAAAGGCATCGAGCACCGGCAAAGTGCGAAATGTGTCGCCGAACTTCCACTGCTTTTGATAGGCGAGCTTGGCGAAGCGGTCGAAATCGGCAGTCTTTTTCTTGAGGAGATCTTCGTTCATGCTGACAGCGTCTTCGAGGCCTTTTTTCTTGGCCTTGACCGCTTCGTATTCCTGGTTGGCCGCCTCCAGTTTTCGATTCTTGTCGTCGAGGTCTTCTTTGAGACGGCTTAACCGCTGACCGGTCGCGGCCGCTCGCTCCGTTAAGGTCTTTTGGCGCGAAGGAACTGTTTCGGCGTCGCGCTCTTCGACGGCGATGTTATAGAGACTGACGACGGAATCGTACTCGGCTTTCAATTCCTGGGCTTTGGCCGCGGCTTTAGTTCGCTCCGTGAGTGCCTTTTTCAATTCGTCGCTGAGCCGCTCCGCGGCCTCGTCACGCTCTCGACGGACATAGGCAAGGAGTCGCTCTTGTTCGTCGATTTCCTCCATCTGTTTCTGATCGGGGACTAGCTTGAGCATCTGCCGTTCGGCGACGGCGGCCTCGACGTCGCGGAAGTCGCGCTGCTCGACCTTGAACTCCCGGCTGTAGTCCTGCCAGAACATCCAGACGACGCTCACCAGCATCAAAACGCAGGTGACGCCGAAGACGATGTCCAGCCATCTTTGATTGCGATATGTTTGATCGGTCGCGGCCATAAGTTTCTCCGGGCGCTAACGCCACCCGGCTCGCCTTAGATGTTGAAGAAGAACTCGGGAATATAGACGATGTACTTCAAATTGATGGTCCAGCGCAGGACCATTTTGATCGGCAGGGCGGCCATGAACTGCAATAGATTCACCAGCAGAAAGAAGCGAATAAAACCCATCTTGATGAAAAACGGCCGCATGATCGTCTTGGCCAGGAGCGGCGGCAACAAGAACAGATAGGCCAGCACCAGGATGATGCCGGGCAGCTCCCGGATATACCAGCCCTTGCCTTCCTCGAAGACCACGCCAAAGGTCAGCCAAAACCAATCCGACAAGTTGACGTTATTGAGCGGCAAGACCTTGTGCGGATCCCAATTCTCGAAGGGCCCGAAGAAATTCCAGTTCGGCCCGCGCAAGAACGTCCCCAAGACGATCAACGTGCACCACAAGACCACGAAGCCGAACAGGAACGTCGTGACGGCGAACTTCCTTTGCGCGAATGTGAAGTAGCCGTTGCCTTTCTGATTGAAGTCGATGTAGGGCAACGAGATCAGGCCGATGACGATGAAAGTCGGCAACACGACCCCCGCCATCCAGGGATCGTAGTAGACCAGCATCTCCTGCAGCCCCAGGAAGTACCAGGGGGCTTTGCTGGGATTGGGCGCCTTGGCGCTCGTGGCCGGCTGCTCCAACGGCGCCTTGAGCAACACCGCCCAGATCACCAGAACGAACGTCATGACGATCATGGCGATTAGCTCGGTGTAGACCAGGTCGGGCCAGACCAGCACCTTCTCCTCTTCGAGCTTTTCCGCGGGCGGCTCGCCCTTGGCCAGCCTTGCGTCGTTCAGCACGCCCTTGCGAAACGCCAGCCAGGTGAAAAAACCCACCGTGAATATCAAGAGCACGATCGGCACGTTGTCTTCTTTGGTGACAATGAGCCGAAAATTGGGATCGGTGACCGCCCATCCGGAGAACAGCAGACCAAAACTCAAGAATGCCCAGGACACGATCGGATCGACCAAGAATGCCCGGAAACGAAGAAATATCAGGAAGAGCACGACCGAAAGCACAAAGTACGTCACGGGCCCCATAAGCCAGTCCACAAAATCGCGCAGGAAGTGAGGCATGACCATCCAGTCGAGCGAACCCCGGGTCTTCTCTAATGATTCTTGTGCCTCTTTGAGAGTCTCACGAGCTTCCTCGGCCCCCTGTCCGCCTTGGCCATCCAACTTTTGTCTAAGCTCATCTTCTGCTTTGGTGACCCGGCTCTCCGCGGCCGATAGACGAAAAGCGGCCCAGCCGTAAATGATCGAATGAATGAGAAAGAGCCCTGCGACCGCCGACCAGAGCATGACCTGCATCCGGTCCTTGCGGACGTGATGCTGATAGGCCACAAAGCCGACGTTGAGCAGCATCACGAGCAAATAAAAGACACAGAGGCCGATAAGAATGGAAACGGTCAGATTCTCAGGCATGATTCATCCTGTGGTAGGGTGGGTGGAGTCTTCGAAACCCACCTTCGGGATTTATCGTTTCGCTCTTGGTATGCGAACGCGAAACGATGAATCCGTCACACTGGGGTGGGTTCCGAAGACTTCACCCACCCTACGAATCTCCTACAACGCGCCGCTGATGCCGCCGTCCTTGCGCACGCGCCAGAAATGGATCGCGATGAGCACCGCGGCCGCCAGGGGGATGGCCACGCAATGCAGAACATAAAAGCGCAGGAGCGTATCGCCGCTGACAAACCGTCCGCCCAACAGAATAAAACGGGCATCGCTCCCCGAATGAATTAAATCCACGTCGCCCACGCGCAAGAGCTTCGCGCCCGGGCCTTCATAGCCCAAGAACGGCGTCGCCCGGCCCATGTTGCTGCCGACGGTGATGGCCCAAATCGCCAGCTGATCCCAGGGCAGAAGATATCCCGTGAAGCTTAGGAGCAAGGTCAGCACCAGCAGAATGACGCCGACTCCCCAATTGAATTCCCTGGGCGGCTTGTAGCTGCCCGTGAGGAAGACTCGGTACATGTGCAGCCAAATGGTAATGACCATGGCGTGAGCGCCCCAGCGGTGCAGCTCGCGCAAGATTCCGAGAGTCGCTACGTCGCGAAGTGCAAGAATGTCGTTGTAGGCGTGCTCCAACGTGGGCCGGTAATAAAACATGAGCAACACGCCGGTCACCGTCTCGACCAGGAACAGGAAAAACGTCAACCCGCCCATGCACCAGGTGTAGCTAAGTGCGATGCCGCTCTTACGAACCGACACCGGATGCAGATGCAAGAAAACGTTGGTCAGCATGACCACCACGCGGTTGCGGCGATCGCGCGGCGCGGGATGTCGAAAGATGCTTTTCCAAACCTGCGAATTGCGAATGAAATCACCGACCGACATGGAATTAGTCCTTAGTCCTTAAAGCTTAGTCCTTAGTTCTCAGTCAGGGTTCGGGCTTTCGAGTTACAGGTTTTGGTGAGTGGGCCGCTAAGTGCTAAGCGCTAAGTGCTAAGCGCTAAGAACTAAGCACTAAGAACTACTACGCTTTAATAAACGAATCCGGGTCGCCCCATTGGCCCAGCTCTTTTTGGAATTTTCTGCTCTTATCGACGATAATTTGGCCGTCGTCGGCGATGCCGATGGCCCAGCGCTCGAGCGGTCTTGGGGCGGGGCCTTCGAAATTCACGCCGGTGATCTTGAAACCGCTACCGTGACACGGGCACTTGAATTTCTGCTCTTTTTCCCACCAATTGGGCGTGCACCCGAGGTGCGTGCAGGTGGTGCTCAGGGCGTAAATGATGTCGCCGCCCAGATCGTCGTCTTTATGGCGCACAATCCACGCGCCTTGCGGCTTAAACCGCTCGGTGACTTTTTCCGGCTCATACTGATCGGGAGCTCCGACTTTGAATTTACTCGGCGGCTCGGAAAGAACATTGGGATAGAGAAAACGAATCGTTCCCAAGGTCATGCCGATCATCGTGGCGGTGAAAGCCGTCCAGGCGATCCCGAACCAGGTGAAAAACATGACGTAAAGGAAGCCGCGTCGATCTTTTCCCGCCTTGGCGGGCGGTTTGGCCGCGGCCGGTTTCGCGTGCGCCGGCTTCGCGGGAGGCGCGGCCGTGGCATTACCCGGCGCCGCCGTGGCCGCCGGTGTTTCTGTGATACTGGTCGTTTCCGCCATAGTTCCTCGTGTAATGTGGGAAGGGGCAGGCAGTGATCGGGCGCCCAATCTCACCGTGATTTTTTAGTGGGCCGCGCTTCGGTGTCAACAGTGCTCCCTAGTTTCCATACGTAATCCTTATGAGTTTTGCTCAACAAGTGGCCGTGATCACCGGCGCCAGCAGCGGAATCGGCTGGGAATTGGCCAAGGTCCTCGCCGGCCAAGGCTGCAAAGTCGGCCTCATCGCCCGCCGCAAGGAGAATCTGGACAAACTCGCCGATCAAATCCGCCAAGCGGGCGGAACAGCCGCCATCGCCGCGGCCGACGTTGGCGACCGCCAGCAAACCCTGGCCGCGATCGCTGACCTCCGCCGGCAACTTGGACCTGTCGACCTGGTCATCGCTAACGCCGGCGTGGGCACCCCCACTTTCTTAAGTCCGATCAATGTAGCCGATGTTGAGCGCATGACGCGCGTCAATTATCTAGGTACAGTGTACGCCATTGAAGCTGTTTTGCCGGAAATGCTCGCGCGGCGTCAAGGCCATTTAGCCGCTGTCTCTAGCCTGAGCGCCTATAAAGGCTTGCCCGGAGAATCGGGTTACTGTGCGAGCAAAGCCGCCGTCAACTCCTATATGGAAGGGCTGCGCATCCATCTCCGGGACAAAGGGATCGCGGTAACGACCATTTGCCCCGGTTTCATACGCACCCCCATGACGGCCATTAATAAGTTTCACATGCCTTGGCTGCTGGAAGCCGACGACGCCGCCCGGCGTATCGTTCGCGCCTTAGCTCGCCGCCGCAAGGTATACAATTTCCCCTGGCAGACGGCGTTCCTCATGAAACTCACGCGCTGGCTCCCCGACTGGGTCCTCGCCAAAATGATGCAGGAGTACAACGAGAATCCGCCGGTGGCGGAGATAGAGAAGTGATCAGTAATCATTCATCATTGATAAGTGTTAAGCGCTGAATGGCGAGCCGGGTTGCGTCCGCGCCCGGAGAAGAATTCCGAAATCTCCACGGTTATTTCGGGGATTGCTATGACAGGACCACTTGCAGGTCGCACCATCGCTCTGGCCGAGGGGCGGCAGCTCGAAGAGTTGGCCCAAATGCTGGAAAAGGAAGGCGCGACCGCCCTGCGCTATCCCATGATCAGCATTTTGAATGCTCCCGACGCAGCCCCTATCATTTCCTGGCTCCGCGATCTGATCGCCGGCAAGTTTGACTGCGTGATCTTAATGACCGGGGAGGCGCTCCGCCGACTTTTGGGATTTGCCGAGCGCGAAGGAATCCGCCAAGAAATCGTTACCGCCTTGAGTCGCACGCGCACTATCACTCGCGGCCCGAAGCCGGTTCGCGCCCTCAAAGAGATCGGTCTGAATCCCACTCTCATCGCCGAGACGCCGACGACCGCTGGCGTCATCGCCACACTCAAGAATCTTCCCGTCAAAGGCCAAACCATTGGCGTCACCCTCTATGGAGAACCGAATCCGACGCTGGTCCAATTCCTGGAGGCTGTCGGCGCAACGGTCCGCACAGTTCTCCCCTACGTCTATGCCCCGGCCTCGGATGGTGACCGCGTGGCTGAATTGATCACTCGATTGGCAAAGGGAGCAATCGACGTGATCATCTTCACCAGCTCGCCGCAAGTGGACCGCCTTTATCAAGTGGCGGCGGAAAAGGGCTTGGAGAACGAGCTGCGGCAAGGATTGATGAATGGTCGCATCGCCGCCGTTGGCCCGGTCGTCGCGGATAATTTGCGCGAAAAGGGCGCGAAAGTCGACATCTGCCCCGAACAGGGCTTCGTCATGAAGAATCTAGTGCAACAGATTAAGAGGCAGATGGGATGAAGGAAGGGCGACGACGATTCTTTGTTATCAGCAGCGCGCAACATTCGTTAACGCATGAGCCAAGGACAATCTTCCTTGCCCTCGACAATCTTTAGGGCAAGACCGGCCGCCTGGCGCACGCCCTCATTTGAATCTTGGCAGGCGTCTTGCAAAGCCCCGATCGCCGACTGAGCGTCCGGCCCGAGCATCATCAGATGATATATAGCAATGACCTTAACCTCTGGTTTTGGATCCAAGAGGGCAAGGCAAAGAGCTGGGAGCAAATGGGCGGCTACCTTTTTTCGAGCTTCCGGATCACCCATGGCCTCGCGAATTCCGGGATGGCCCAAGAAAGCCATTAGCGAGTTGGGGCTTTGCCGCTCCATCGCTGCCTTCAGCTTGTCCAAATCGTCGAAGTGGGCCTCACAAACGTGAAATTCGGTCGGTTGGCCGTTCACCAATTCCGTGACATGCAATGTCGCCTGGTTGTCGCATGATTGGCATTTCATGGGAGTTAGTCGTCAGGGCTATGCGCGGCTCTGCCAAAGAGAAGGATCGCGGCGGTCGTGGAATATTCCAATCACTTCCAATCGATCTACCATTCGCCGATAAAAGACTCCGTAAGGAAACCTCCTTGTGGGAGCGCGGCGGATACGATGGTGTACCTCTGGATAAAGTTCCGGGTTGTCCGCGATTCGAGCAAGGGTTTCACGCACCTTAATCACTAGATCAGCGCCAAGGCCCGATGAGCGCTGTTCATACCACTGGGCGGCCTGACCGAGGTCATCTTCGGCTTCGTTGGTAAGAACGATGGGCAGCGTCATCGCCGCAACCTAGCCAATACGCGCGCTTCAACTTCTTCCCAGGGGCTGACACCCGCGGGGTTCGCATCCAAGGCCGCAATCCGGCGATCCAGTTCATTGCGCTTTGCCTCGGAAAGCGGCGACGGTTCTTGCTCATTAGCAAGGCTATCTAGAATCTCTTCGACTAATTGCATTCGCTCGGCGGGACTCAACCGGTTAATCCCGTGCGATTCCATCAAAGTTGACATGGATAAGGCTCCCCTCGGTTTGATGGTTGACGACTTCAAGTATACCCGAAAAGTGGAAGAACGAGAAGTTCGAAGAAGTGCCCAACCAAGCGGTCGGCGTGATTCAGGTGCGCGATTACCGCACATTTCCCGGCTGCAGACACAACCAATGAAACACCTCGCAATGTTCCAGCGTTTCATAGGATTGACCGAACTGGAGGTTGAACTCCTCGTGACCTGCCAACACCAAGGGATGCTGTGCGGGGGGGAGCGCGCTCATGACTGCGTCACGTCGAGATAAGTCCCTGGTCAGATACAAACACCATAAGTTGTGAGGCGGCGAATCATTGAATCGACCCCAATCAATCTGCCCGCGCCAGGCGACTCGGTCCTTCAATTGTCCTAGGTACCAGACAAACGGCGAGGCCACTTCCTCGGGCGAGTCCATGACCACGATTTGGTCGTCCGGTTTCGCTTGTCCAGTGATGCCAACGACAATGTCGCGAAGCTGGGCATCGGCCGAAGTCTTGTACGGTCTTTCCCAGTCGCGCACCATGCCGGCGATGCCAATAATTGCCAACATGGCGGAAACCCCGACCAACGACCGGCGCCGAGCGATTTCGGATTTGGCGAAACGATCAATGAGCGCGGCCGCGCCGCTGCCGGCCAGCAAACAGATCGCCGGCGCCAGATGCTGGGCTACGCGAGCGCTACCTCCGTAGGGATAATGATGCATAGCCGCGGCCAGGAACGTCAAACCAAATGGAAGCAAGCACAAAAGCAAAATCGACCGGTTTCTCCAAAGTTGCCAGATTCCTAACAAGCACAAGATCAAGGTCAGGGCGCTGGCCCCACCTGAGCCGCCCGCCGGATACGCCATCATGTTGCCGGTATGAACACTGGCGAGCCACTGGACTAATTCGATCGGTTTGGCTGGAGGAAACCACTCCGACCAGTACCAATTGGTCGTGCCGCCGGTCGAGTCAAACTGTTCCACTCCCGCTGTGCGATAGAAGATCAAGAAACTGATCCCCGTCGCCAGGTTGTAAAGTGCGAAGAGCACCCAAGTTTTCGGTTCTCGCTTTTGCCAGACTGCCGGCACGAACACCAGACTCACGGCTCCGGCCACAAAGATGGATGGATACGAAGCCCCGAGCGCCATCGGAACCAGAGCGGCCAACAGCGCCAGCCAACCCCATGGGTTCGGACGAACCAGCCAATTCACCGCCGGCACGAGCAAGGCTAAGGACCAAAACAAGTCGAACGCAAAGGGCTTCACCTCGCAGCTATGCCGAATGGGATAATAAGACACCGCGAAAATGCCGACAGCCAGTAACGCGGCGGCATGATTTAAAGTGGACCGAGCCAACCGCCAAAAAAGAAAGAGAGAACCGACGCCCGCCAAGAACGGCAGCCGGCGAATCGCCAACTCCGATCCACCCAACAGTCGATAGACGGTCAGCTCGGACCAAAGAAACAGCACTGGCGCCACTTGCTTGTAGTCCAGGGGCTTCAGCAAATCCAGGTAACCCCGGTCGAGCAGGTTGACGACGATGAAAGCCTCATCGCCCCAGACGGGAAACTGGAGAAAATAGCGGAGCAGCCGCCACGCCAGTCCAATGGCCAATAACGCAGCCGTCAATTTCCAAGTCAAGGAACCGGTTGAGGTCGGTGGAGGTGCGGAAGCGAGATTGGGCCAGGAATCCAACGAAAAATAGCCTGCCTTATTTGCTCGGGACTTCGTCGTTTCCATGCGACCGAACATTAAACAAAGCCCCAATTTTATCAAGCCAACTGGTATGGCAGGATTTTCGCCGGGGGTTTATACCAGAAACCAGAAGTGAAAAACCAGAAGTGAGAAGTCAGAGTCTGAGGTCTGAGATCAAAGATCGCACGCCAGAGTCTCCCAGAAATGATCAGGGGGTGCTCTGATTTCTGGTTTCTGGTTTCTAACTTCTTATTTGATCAAGGAACCGCCATGCCGATCGCTCCGACCGCCCAGGTGCATCCCACGGCCCTCCTTTCGCCGGAAGTGGAGGTGGCCGAAGGAGTCCAGGTCGGCCCCTTTGCCCTTTTTCTGTCCCCTAACGGGATAGGCAAGGCGGCGTTCGTCCCATTGCCGGCTGGCGAGAAGCTCGGCGTGATTCTTGGTCAGAATACTCTCGACCTGCTTGGCGGCGCCGGCCAAGTCCCCCGAGACTTTGGTGGGATCAAGCAGAAACATACATTCGTAAGTATTCGCTGCCATCGTTGGTTTATCGCACTCCCCTATTGCATCACGGTTGTCAGTGGAAAAAGCGTCCTCGTTGCATGTCACCCATTGTATAGATTCATGCAGGCGTCAATCCCCTGGTGAATCCAAAGCGTCACGGCTTGGGCGGCTTGTCCAATAGCCTCCTCAATCACGGGGCGCTCGGAGGGACGAAAACGACCCAAAACATGTTCGACGGCGTCCTTGTCTCCCGGCGCTTCCACTCCGATTCGCAGCCGAGGATACTCGGTCGTGCCTAAATGACTTTGAATATCCCTTAGCCCATTGTGCCCGCCGTGAGTTCCTCGCGCTCGCACCCGCAACTTCCCCAACGGCAAATTGAAATCGTCGCAGACGACCAGCAAATCTTGAAGCGGCGTCTGGTAAAAATCGACTACTTCTCGCACGCATCGGCCGCTCAGGTTCATGAAGGTCTCGGGCTTGACTAACAAGACCCGGTGCGAGTCTTCCAGGAGCTCGGCAACTTGCGCCTGAAAGCGATTCTGAAACCGGCCGCCACGAGAGCTCGCCGCCAAACTGTCGACCACCTCGAAACCAACATTGTGCCGGGTTCCTTGATATT
>Ga0207070_1092_pt2 | contig 18011 bp, 23 predicted proteins | sample Alteio_BWMinHeat_92_FD_153591 | JGI IMG/M metagenome (GOLD analysis project Ga0207070, IMG submission 153591) | Enriched cells from forest soil in Barre Woods Harvard Forest LTER site, Petersham, Massachusetts, United States -... | ecosystem: Environmental > Terrestrial > Soil > Temperate forest >...
ACTGAAGAGATAAAGAGCCGGCCAGCTGAGCGCTCGCGCCCGGCCCCGGAGATACTCAATTTACTATCGTGCGATTGAAACCATGGGTCGACATTGCCTTGGCCGCGACCCGCGAACCTGCAGCCCGCAATTACGAGAATGCGGCCAAGAGAAATGACACCAGGCCAACAAATGCCAACGACGCCTTCGAATATTACTCGTCCGGAAAGTCAGCAACGGTGGACGCTGGACGACATCCCATGGAGCAATATTGATCCCGACGCGGTGGCGGCCCAGGAGGAGCTCCTTCTTCTCGTCGCTACCGCTTCGTTCGTCGAAATAACCACGGACGTCTTCGCTCGCAACCTGATCGAGCGCTTTGCCGGCGGGGACGAGGCGGGACTCTGGCTTGATCGACACTGGCAACATGAGGAACTGCAGCACGGTCGCGCGCTCAAACGATACATGGAGTTCGCTTGGCCGGGATTCGACTGGCAGAGGGCCTACCGGTCGTTTGTCGAAGAGTTCTCCGCGACCTGCAAGATCGAGGCGCTCGAGTCGACGCGCGCGCTGGAAATGGTGTCTCGCTGTGTCGTAGAAATGGGCACGGCGAGCTACTACACGACGTTAAGCCGCATCAGCCCCGAGCCGGTATTGCGATTGCTGGCACATCACATTGCCGACGACGAAGTGCGCCACTACAAGCATTTCTATCGATTTTTCTGCCTATATCGACATATCGAGTGCCCGGGCCGTGCGCGGATCATCTTGGCCCTGTGGCGGCGCCTGAAGATGATCCGCGATGACGACGGCTTCATCGCTTTCAAGCATGTCTATGCCGCCCGTCATGTCGGTCAGAGCGTGGACCGCAATGTCTATCGCCTGGCGCGCCGAGACTGCAGGCACATCGTCGGCCGCCACTTCCCTCATGCGATGAGCGTGAAGATGCTGTTGAAGCCGCTGGGTCTCGCCCGCCCGACCCAACGAGTGGCTCAATTCACCCTGGAAGTGCTTGCCCGAGGCCTCGTCGCCTAATCAACCGAATAGCCCCATCGTCTTGGACCGACATCGCTTCTTGGTTCCGCCGGAACCCCGGGCTCGCCATCCGGATCGCCGAGCGGAAGACTTCCAGCTATTGCGGCAGCGCCGGCTGAAGTTCGTTGTGGAACAAGGCCAGGAGATCGCCAACCTGCGAATCATGGCATCCGTACTTGACCACCCGATCCGAGACATTGTCCTTGGCCACGGTTATCAGGTGGTTCCTCGGGCCGGCGCCAATGGCGCTGTCCACCTTGCCGTTGATTACATGGACCATGGCGTCATAGTCGGCGCCGCTGAACTTGCGGTCCTCGCATTGCTGGGCAGCGCTGATGGCCTCCCAGTAGTTCAGCCAGACCGGCTGCATGGCATCGTCCTTGGCATCGGCGCGGGCTGGCGCCGAAACTCCGGCCAGAAGCGCGACGACAACTGCCGACAGCGCGATTGATCGCGCACGCGGCACCAAGCCAATCGAGTTGAGGGCCTTCACTGCGGTCGTCGTCATCGCATTCCACCTTCCATTTGGCGCCGCCTGCGCGGCAACTGAAGCTCGAGGCACCAAGTCGAAGGCCGCATCGGCGGCACACCGACCAAGTCTCATCTCGAGGCCCCACTGGTAATCGACCACCGTTCGACGCGATGTGCAGAACGGCACAAGAATAGAGAATGACGTTTGCGGAAGTGTCGGGAAAACCGCGGCCTGGCCACCAATCGGTTGTTCGTATTTGCCAGCGGAAGCCGGCGTGGTCTCTGCAAGGCGCAGCCGTTCTATAAGCGGCACCGTGGGGCCTGTTGTCGGCTAGGCCCTGGGGAGATCCCACAGCTGATCGATTCTTAGCAGGCGCCGGACTGTCTTGGGGGAAGGTGGACCTCACACCTGATCTCCGCCGCGCGGCTCATCGTCCACTAAAAGAGCTCGACCTGGCGTGGCTGAGTCCATGCCGGCAAGTGGTGGAGGCTTAAGGGCGGCATTGGGCAGCCCGAATGAAGATCTGGCACCAGCCCTTCGCTCACGCTATGCCGCGGTGGGCAGGTCGTGGACGATGACGTTCAAGAGTGCGCTGTGAACCTTCAGTCCTCCCAGTCGGCTGTTGTACTCGATGAAACCAAGCTTGCGGAATTTGTTCATGAACGCGTTGATCCGGGAGCGCGTTGTGCCGACCCGCGCGGCCAGGGTCTCTTGGCTGATTCTGGGGATGACCGACTCCAGTTTTCCGTCTTTGCCAAAGTTGGAAAGCAGCAGGAGAACCCGCGCCAGCCGCTGCTCGCTCGAATTGAACAGTTGGTCTACCAAGTCCCCCTCGAACTGGATATTCCGCGACAGCAGAAATGCCATGAACATTTCCGAAAGCAGGGGCTCCCTGTGAAGCACGTCAACCATGGCCTGCTTGTCGATTCGGAAAACCGTCGACTCCGTGAGTGTTATCGCGGAGGCCATATGCAGTGGCTGGCCCGCAAGGCATCCCTCTCCGAAGAAGTCGCCAGCGATCAGAATTCCAGTGACCGCCTGCTTGCGGTGCTCGGACACCACGCTGAGTTGGATCTTGCCGCTCTGGATGTAGTAGACGGCGTCGGCCACGTTCCCCTGCTTAAACACAGTCTTCTTGGTCGCGTATTTGACCGTGGATCTTCCAGCACCCTCGGACGAGAGGAAGGACTTGACCTCGAATTTTGCGGCCAAAGCTCCATTCGCTGTCGCCTTCGCCTTCCGTCGCGGTCGGGTGATCTTGCTTGGGCTTGTGTCTCGCATGGTACACCTTTCTTGAGCCGCGCCGTTGAAGAGGTTGCTCCTGGAATTCCGACATCGGTCGGGCCGCTCTGCCACGTTTCAAAGGGAAGCCTGGGTCGCCGAAAGGTAGCCAGACCCGCTCATGCCTGTTTAGGGTTCGGTGCAAGCCTGGGCCTGCCTCGACGCGGCCTCCTGTCTTCGACTCTGCCCGGCTTTCGTTGCTGCCATGCCATCGGTTTGTGCCGGGTCATCGCCTAGCGCCATGCACGGAGAATCTGCGATGCGGTATATAGAATGAAAGCTGATCGTGTCTGTTCAATAGAGAACACACGCCATATTTTGGATGACACAGAGATGTTTGGCCGTTCCGTATTGTACAGTGAGTTGGTATTATTCATGACCGAGGCCGTTATTTTGTGATACTGGACACCATTATCTTGTAATCATCCTCGCGCTGCGCCATCTCTCCGCAGCGGCACATTATCATTGCCTCACCGAGGCACGGTGCCGCCTGACTTCGCGGGGCCTCTGGTCACATCCGCCCCAGTCGCGCAGGCAGAGTTTGAGGCGTCCACTTGGGAGAATCATCACGGCAAAATTGAACCGGGTCGCGCGTGGGGTTGTCAGCTGCGCGTCCCTGGCCCTCGTTATCGGGCTAGCCACCGCGCCTATCGCGCTCGCGCAAAGCTCTACGACCAGCACTTCGACAGACCCGTATACCGGCACCTCCAGCAGCACGACCACAACGACCCCGGCGCCAGTTCTGACCCCGGCCGGTAGCTCGACCACGACGACGGTCGTGCAGCCGGATTCTTCGGGTGGAACGACCTCTACCACCACCACGAGCCCGTAGTAGCGCGGTACCTGAGTTCGTTGGCATTAGGGTCTGAGTGAGTTCCTCCGATACGCAAGGACCTCCTAGGTCGTGAGTGTCGGCCTCATCGCGTCGAAGTTTACGTCGAGAATCCGGCGTGAAGATGCAGGTATTTCGCCCAGGTCGGCAAAAAATGCAGGTTTCAACAAATGCCCAAAAGATAGGAGTTATGTTATGATTAGTATCAGGCTGTATCTTCGACTCTCGGCTGCCGCCGCGCTGCTTGCTGGCATCGTCGCAGTAGCGGGCTGCAGTGGTCCGGACGCTGGAGCAACGACCACCACAATCAGTCAGACGACCACCACGGCGTCGCATCCGGTTTCAACTTCCACCACGACACACACGACTCAACCCTGACACGAGCGCCTGAACAGGTTCCCCGCCGATACTTTCTCGGCGGAGAGCCTGTCCCTTGTTGGCGAGATTATGGCTCCGCCGACAAGCCCAAGGATATGTTGGTGCCCGATCGCAGCGATCGGCGTCGGCACGGATGCACAGTTCAGGAGCTCCAGGAACCAGAACACAATGCCCCACCGCTCGGTCACTTCCACTTGGCGCCTTCTCCGCCGTCCCACAATCGGGCGTCATTGAAAGCAAGCAGCGTATTACCGGCCCCTTTCAGGCATAGCCAGCACGAGGCGCTTCGAGGGCGCCATCAATACGACCCCGGCCACCTGCGTGGCATTTTGCAACACGAAATCGATCGGTGTGCCATCTTCGATGCTGCGGAACATGATCGGAACTCCACGATCGTCGAGCCAAACCTCCTGCCTTTTGTCACCCATAACGATGAAGTGCCGTGCGGATACTAAGGTGCCGTTGGCGAAGGCCGCGCTATGGTCGCCGCCGGAGATGTACACTTTGGCGATCCTGCCTGTATCCGTGTAAACGATGGTTGCCGCACCGGCACGCGTCAGAACCCATGGATCCGACGGAAAAGTGGTCGCCGGACCTGAGAACAAACCGCCCGTCGCGTTCACGGTAAAGCGGTCACCTCGAACCTCGCCGTGAACTTCAGCGTGCTGTCCATCTTTGTTACTCGCGCTTTCCAGCGACATCAGCCGATTGCCGCGCATGATCTCGATAGTGTCGGTATCTTGGCGATAGACGACGATACCCAACAGCTCCACAGTTATGCGCAGGCGCGCAGTGATCCGCATCCCTTCCGGACTCCGGTCTAGTGTGTCCGTGAGCGTGCCGATCTGGCCGTACAATGGATGCATGATGAAGTAGGTGTAGACTCGCCGCTCTGCGAGTGCCGGCGCGGTGCCTAGGAGCGCACTCAAGGCCATTGCCACGGCAAATGCCACGGCTCGCGTCATGCGACGAGCTCGTTCATGAGGGACTTATGCGCGCCGCCGCGCCTGCTGGCCCGTAAGAACTTGAATGAGCTGACCTGCGTCCGTCATACCCTCAGCGCGGCCAACCGACATGAGGCACTCCATCTGGTGCAATCATTTCGCCCTGAGATGCGGCTGAGACGCACTGGCCCCGCACCGGATGAGCCGGCACGGGGCCAAAGACTCACATAGCCCAGCGCGAGTTACATAACTACGTGCCAAGTATTGTGGAAATTATTGCCGTTGACATCGCCCGGGGCCCTATCCTGTACGTAGGTGTAGAGCGGCGAGCCGTCGGCGGTCGCCCACTGCCTCTGGCCGTCGTCGCGCGTGATCAGGGTCATATTGCCCGTCGGGCTCGAGTCCTGATTTGCGATCAGCGGGTGCCAATACTGGGTGCACTCGCCGACGCAGTTGGACCTGCCGGCGGTATCCCTGTCAGAGATATAGAGGGTCATACCCGTGGGTGTCGTCAGTACATTACCGGCCGATGTTTGCGTCATTGTGGCTGGCGCACCGTTCCACGGGGCGGGTTGAGACTGCCGGATGACGTGCCAATCATTTTGAAAATTGTTGCCGTTGACGTCCCCCGGAGCCCGGTCCTGAACATAGGTGTAGAGCGGTGAGCCGTCGGCAGTCGCCCACTGCCTCTGGCCGTCGTCGCGCCTGATCACAGTCATATTGCTGTTCGGGCTCGAGTCCTGATTCGCGATCAGTGGTTGCCAATACTGGGTGCATTCGCCATTGCAGTTGGATCTGCCCGCTGTGTCCCTATCGGAGACATAGAGGGTCATGCCCGCGGGTGTAGTCATTACGCCGCCGGCCGAAGTTTGCGTCATTGTGGCAGGCGCACTGCTCCATGCGGCAGCCTGAGACCGCTGAGCAACGTGCCAGGCATTTTGAATGTTGTTGCCGTTGACGTCACCCGGGGCCCTGTCCTGAACGTAGGTATATAGCGGCGACCCATTGGCCGTCGCCCACTGCCTCTGGCCATCATCACGCGTCATCAGAGTCATATTGCCGGTCGGGCTCGAGTCCTGATTCGCGATCAGCGGGCGCCAACGCTGGGTGCATTCGCCATTGCAGTTGGATCTGCCGGCGGTGTCCCTATCATAGGTATAGAGAGTCATACCCGTTGGCCCAGTCATCACGTTGCTGGCCGGCGCCAGGTAAGTTGTGGTTGGTGCCTCGCTCCACGAGGTCGCCTCAGGCTGCTGAACGACATGCCAAGTATTTTGAATATTGTTGCCGTTGATGTCACCCGGCGCCCTGTCCTCAACGTAGGTGTATAGTGGCAAGCCGTTGGCCGTCGCCCACTGGCTCTGGCCATCATCACGCGTCATCAGAGTCATATTGCCGTTCGGCCTCGAGTCCTGATTTGCGATCAGCGGGTGCCAATACTGGGTGCATTCGTCGTTGCAGTTCGATCTGCCGGCTGTGTCCCGGTCAGAGGTATAGAGAGTCATACCCGTGGGCGCAGTCGCTACGTAGCCAGCCGGGCTAGCCGGTGCCTCATAGGTCGCAGTCGGCGTAGGGCTCGAGGGGCTGTCCGCCCGGGACTGCTGCATGGACTGTGAGCTGCAGGCAGCTAGAAGCGACAAACTGGCAACAGCCAGGAGCGGCCGCCACGAGTGCGAAAGTCTCGTCATCGCAATCTCCATCGGTTGGCCGAAAATCCGTCGGCGTTCGGCAAGTTTGCATGGGTATAGGACTTCGTCTCCCGCTCGGATGTTCAAGAAGGGACTCTGCAGAGAGACTGATGCCGGCAACATTGGAGGATCGTGTGCCGACCTGCCGCCGGCCCTAGCAGCACGGCTCATCCCGCCGCTCGACACCCGTTCCGCTTCGCTATGGCTCACCGGGCATCCGGTTGGACCAAAACCCAGCTCCGCCGTTGCGTAGTACCCAGCTGCGCAAATGGGAGCAGGTCAAAATCCCGGCGCCACCGACTTGCCGGACCCGGCCGATTCCGCAATTGAACTCTGTCCATTTCCGCGCACGGTTGTTCGATCTTGAGCAGCCTCCGCGGTTCAGGCAGGCACAAGCCGATTGGCGATGCTGCTGATGGCGGTCGGTTCGCCTTTGGTCTTTCGCTCCAAGCCAACCCCGGGCGTCGGTTACGGCACGTCGGGTGATTCCGCCAAATACCGGGCGAGTGCCTCGATCGTTGGATATTCGTACACCAATTCTGGAGATAGATTTCGCCCAAGCCATTCGGCCAGTTCGCCGGTCAGGCTGGCCGCCTCCGTCGACCCCAGTCCGTAACTGGCGAAAAGCTCTCTTGTGTCGATTTCTCGTGGTTCGATCTCCAACCGTTCGGACAGCTTAGAGACCAACCACGCCTGGATAGCGTCCGCGCTGGCAGGTTTACCAGACATAGACTAGGTCCCGCCAAGCGCTTCCAGCGTCCCTTTGAGGAAGGTGGCCTGGCAAGCGTGGCGCTGTACTTTTCCGCTTGTGGTCCTGGGAATGCGCCCGGCCTGCAGCAGCTTCACCGTGTGAACGCGTACGTCATGTTCCTCGGCCACCGCCCTGCGAATGGAGCGAACCACGGTTTCTATATCCAGCGGCAGACGACCGCTTGGAAGAGCGCGTGGCTTCCCATTGGATAGACTGCTTACCCCCGGCTGATAGCGGGGCTCGACTTCGGCGGCGATGATCAGCTGCTCTCCACCGGCGCCCTCGGCTGAAAATGCGGCCGAGCATGCCGGGCGCAGAGCCGGATGACTTTGCTCAACCGTCAGTTCGATATCCTGGGGGTATAGCTTGCGGCCGCTGATAATGATCAGATCCTTCAGGCGACCGGTGACAAACAATTCACCATCTCTCAGGAAACCCAAGTCCCCGGTGCGCAGAAACGGCCCCTCTCCGTTATCCTTCAGATAGGCGCGACAAGCACGCTCCGTGTCCTCGGATCGGTTCCAGTATCCCTTGGTCACGCTCGGTCCCGATATCCAGATCTCGCCCACTTCATCCGGGGCACAGGCCGTCAACGATTCCGGATGGACGATGACAATCCTGGTGTCGTGTAGGGCATGGCCGCTGCCGGCTAATATCCGCGAATTGCGATACTGGCTGTCGGCCGCCAAGATCCGATTCTGCTCAAGCGCCGGCACCTGTACCCTGCAGAACATCTTGTCGCCCAGAGAACCGCCGGTGACCAGCAACGTTGCCTCTGCGAGTCCGTAACACGGGTGGAAGGCGCTGGCGCGGAAGCCACTGGGCGCGAAAGCCTCCGTAAATCTTTTCATAGTGTCGGAGCGGACCGGCTCCGCCCCGTTGTAGGCCACGTCCCAACTGCTGAGGTCGAGTGTCTCGCGCTGCTCTGCAGTGATCCCGCGTACGCACAGGTCATAAGCAAAATTCGGGCCGCCGCTGATCGTGGCTTTGTAGCGCGATATCGCCTCGAGCCACCGCGCCGGCCGCATGAGAAACGACACCGCCGGCATCAGATAGCAGGGGCGTCCTTTGTACATCGGCTGAATGATTCCGTTGGTCAGGCCCATGTCGTGGAAGGCCGGTAGCCAAGTGACGGTGACACTGTCCGGGCTCAGCGCGAACACGCGGCTGATATATGCCGAATTGTGGAGCAGGTTGCCGTGACTGATCTTCACGCCCTTCGGCTCCGCCGTGGAACCGGAGGTATATTGGAGCAACGCCAAGGTGTCGGTTGTGACGGACAGGTCCTCCCACTCCTGCGCCAGGCTGTCGGCAATCTTGTCGGTGGCTAGCCAGCGCATCTTCCTCAATTCCGGGGCTAGCGTGAACAAATCCGCCGAGTTGGCGAGAATCGCCGACGTGGTCAGCACAAAAAATGGCTGAGCATTGGCGATGATGGCTCGAAGCCTAGGGAGGGTGCGATGCGGCTGACCCAGATTGGGCGGCGGCAGCGGCACCGCAATCACACCGGCATAGAGACAGCCAAAGAACGCGGAGATGAACTCGAGACCCGCCGGATAGAGCAACAACGCGCGTTCCCCGCCAGCGCGATATCCTTGGAGCACGGCCCCGATACTCCGGGCCTGGCGCTCCAACGACTCATGAGTTAGATGATCTCCCTCTGCTTCCCCATCAAGCAAATAGGTGAAAATCCGCTGCTCAGGCTCCCGAAGTGCCCGCCAGCGAAGGATTTCGACGAGTGTAGAGAATTCAGCGACTTGTTCTGCAGGTTCTATTTTCAGAGTGCCTCCTTACAATTGACCCCATAAGGTGGCCGGTTAAAAGGCTAGATTTGTGACTATGGTCCGATTGGATTGTCGCCGTTACAATCACAAGGGCTGTTCAAAATGAAACAATGACTCATGAGATTCTGCTTCGCGTCCAACCCAGAGAACTTCCGCAATTCCGCTGCTCAGCCCGATCCTTCGTGTGTACGTCGTCAGATCAATTTGGACGAGGGATCTTGGAGTTAAGAATGGGCCTGGCTCAGGCCTTGGTTGGGTAGACCTGACTTTCGCAAGGGCATATGCTTATTTAAGTCGCGCGTGAGGGCAGTCAGCCCTCGCCCGATGTCAAGAAATTGGGAGCGTCGGCACTACCCTTGGAAACAATGGCGGTCGTCCTCGTTGCAGTCGCGGTGCTCTACATCGCCCGTGACGTCGTCATGCCTCTTGCCCTCGCACTCTTGCTCAGTTTCGCTGTAGGGCCGCTCGTGCTAGCGCTGCGGCGCTGGCATTTTGGCCGCGTTCTCTCGGTTGTAACTGCAGTAGTGCTCGCCTTTTCCCTGATCTCTGGTATTGGCGCCCTTATCGGCAGCCAACTTGCGGCGCTGGCACAAAATCTGCCTCTGTATAGTTACAACATGGCAGAGAAGGTCCAATCGCTTCGGGAGGCGGCAGCGGGGAGCAGCATTTTCGGGTCTGTCTCTGGGATGCTGAAGGACCTCGGAAACGAGATCGCAAAACCAGCAGAAACGCCCGCTAAGCTCACGGCAAGGCGGGCGCCCACGCTCTTGCCGGCTGTTCAAGAGTCACAGCCAATTCCTGTGGAGATCCGCCAATCCCCCTCGACGCCGATTGAGGTAATTGAGGCCATACTCGGTCCGCTCATTCACCCTTTGGCGACGGCTGGCATTGTCGTTGTCTTTGTCATCTTCTTTCAGCTGCAGCGCGAAGACCTGCGAGATCGGTTCATTCGGCTCGTCGGCCCTCGGGACCTAAACCGCACAACCCAGGCGCTCGATGATGGAGCGCGCCGTCTTAGCCACTATCTCTTGACTCAGTCTGGGATCAACGGCTGTTTCGGCGTGCTGATCGGTACAGGTCTATGGCTCATCGGCGTGCCCAACCCGGTACTGTGGGGCATTCTCGCAATGTTGCTGCGGTTCGTCCCCTTTATCGGCCCCGTCATTGCGGCCGCCTTCCCAGCGGCTGTCAGTTTCGCCGTCGATCCTGGTTGGTCCATGTTATTTTGGACGCTAGGCCTGTTCTTGGTCATCGAACTGACCATCAGTCAGGTCTTCGAACCCGTCCTCTACGGCAAGAGTACGGGCCTTTCCCCCGTCGCCGTTATCGTCGCCGCCGCTTTCTGGACTTGGATTTGGGGGCCTATCGGCTTGCTCGTTTCGACGCCGCTGACCCTAGGTCTGGTTGTCCTGGGCCGCCACGTCGAGCGATTAAGATTCCTTAGTATCGTGCTGGGCGACCAGCCTGCTCTGACTGCGGAGGAGAGTTTCTATCAGCGCGTGCTCGCGGACGATTCCGGTGAAGCGCTAGCTCAGGCGGAGCAGTTCCTCAAAACCGCGCCGTTGGCAGACTACTACGACAAGGTAGCGATCAAGGGACTTGCGCTCGCCCAATTAGACGTCAACCGCGGCGCCCTGAAGCATGAACGGAGGGTGCAACTCAAGCAAGCTGTCGACGAGATCATTGACGATCTTTCCGACCGCAATGACATTCTGCCGCCTGGGAAGCAGGATGGCGAAGCGACTCCTGCGCAGGAGCCGACTTCCGCTCGGGACGACATCGCGCTCGGCTGGCGGGAGAATGCGGTCATGTGCATCGCCGGCCGAGGCCCCCTGGACGAGGCGGTTGCAGCAATGCTGGCGCAGCTTTTAAAGAACCAAGGGATCGACACGCTCGTGGTGCCTATTAGCGCTGTCTCGGTCGGCAAAATAGCCCAACTCGACGTGACAGGCGTGCAGATGGCATGTCTTTCCTACTTGGAAGCCGGTGGGTTAACAAACGCACGCTACTTGGTGCGGCGGCTGCGCCGCAAATTGCCGCATGGAACAATACTTGTGGGTTTTTGGACGTTGAGCGACGAACAGGTCAAGAGTCGCGACGCCTTGCAACAGACAGGCGCCGATCTCATTGTCACTTCTCTGAGCCAAGCAGTTGGTCAGGTCTGTGAGCGGGCGAGGAAGGCATGCGCCGCCGAATCGCTGACGTCCTCGTCTGCTTCAAACGCCCGTCCAGCGGCCCAGTAACTGCGGAATGCGGCTTTAGGGGGGGCGGCGGCCGCGGGTCTCGCGGGATTGCGAATCTGCCGAATCAGCGAGACGAGTCGCCCCTATCTCAGGCGAACAGGTGGTGTAGTGGATCGAATCAGACGGATGGAACCCTCGCTCCAGCAGTCAGGCGACGGCCTTCCACCACTTCGGTCGGATTCTTGCGTCTGATATTCACCACCAGCTAGGCGCGCATGCGAATTAATCCTAGCACAAACATGATTACGACGACCACGCCAATGATGTAAAAAATCATCTTACTGTTCCTCCATTCGCCTTATGCCCAGGGCTCCATGGCAACGACGATTGGGCGGCCGTCGTTGCTGCGCTCGCTACTGGCTTGTGGGCCGACCGAAGTTAACAAAGCGATGCCAGTGGCATCAGACGATCTTGATTCCATCCTGATAATCGATAGCCCTAGCTCGACCAGCGCGCCAGTGAGGCCCTCAGTTTGCGGGTTTATTTGCACTGTCCGTGAGGGACTGACCCGTGTCTTTGATATCGTGGCCGAGCCCCGCCATGGTGTGACAGGCACCCAGGATTGGCGCGATGCCCAAGATCGCGAGCATGGCAAGGGCCAACATCGTCATTCTCTTGCACATTGCAATTACTTCTCGTCGAACGGTTTAAGGACCCCACGCAGAAAAAGGGGAAGCAAGCGGGGCTCTCTCCTATTTCAGCTGAGATGCGGGCGTCTGCCGAACTTATCGTCGGATCCTGGTCGTCAACGCCGATCAATTGTCCGCCGGTTGCGCCCAGCTTGCATCAACGCCCCAGCGTCGCCATCGGTCAAATAGGAAGAATCCGCAGTGATGTGTTTACGACCACAATTCAACCGTGAATGTTCAAACGAGCACACGCCAAGCCGATTCTCCTAGAAACTCTCATGTGACTCTCTGTGCAATATTATACGTCGCGACCACTAATAACAGGAGGGGAGTGCTGTTTTATACGGTATCTAGATTTAATATCTTGTAATTACCTGCACATGGCACCGTCCACTTGGAGCGACTATCGCCATTGTCTCGCCGAAGCGCTGTGCCGCCTGTCTTCCAGCGGCGCTGATTTTGCAAGGCCATGTCGCGGAGACAGACCATGAAGCGTCCATCTAGGAGAAAAATCATGACTAGGCTTAACAGCATCTTACGCCGAGTTGTCCTCTGCATTTCTCTGGCCATCGTGGCCACGATGGTTACGGCAGTTCCGATGAAGACGGCAGCTGCGGACGTCAATTGGCAGAGCAACAGCCAGTGGCGTCACAGCGACTACAAGGATGGCGATCAGGACTGGCGTTACGGCGGATATCGCAGTGACGGCGAGCGTTCCTTTGGCGGCCAGCCCTATTACTTTGACCAGCAAAATTACTACACCCCGCAGCCGGCCTACTACCATCAACCAGCTGCGACCTCTGAACAGCCTGGCTCAAATCTGCAGGTCATCATTCCGTAGCGACCACGCACCCCGATTAACTCAGACTCAGGAGACCGACATGAACAAGGCCATCATTGGACGCGCCGGGCTTGCGTATGCGCTGGCCCTCGCTATCGGCCTAGCCGCCACGTCCATGGCGTTCGCACAGAGCTCCACGACGAGCACCACCACAAATACGGACAACGGCAGCTCCAGCACCACCACCACCACGACGCCGGCTGTGGCTCCGGCCAGTAGCTCAACCACGACGACGGTCGTGCAACCGGATTATTTTGGCGACACAACCACCTATTCCACTACTAAGACCCAAGACTCCGGCGGAACAACCACCAAATCCACCACCACCACGACCGAGTAAGACCACAGGAATAAAGCCACATTTGCACTCTGGCTTGGCTTTCCAAGTCCGGGGCATCGCCTCGATAGGCAAGATGGTGGTCCGCCGCCAGCTGAAACGCAGCTACGTCCCGACGTTTTTGCGAAAACAGCCGCCATGCCTCGTAGGCATTGAGGCCTGCGCGACATCGCACCAGTGGTCGTGCGAGCTCGAGGCGCTCGGTTATACGGTGCGACTGATGCTGCCACCGTGCGTGAACCTACATCAGGCGACGGAAGAACGATGCCACCGACGCTGAGGCGACGGCACTCATAAGCTGGTTGAGGTTTTGCCGATGAGGCGGCGGCGGAGGTGCGGCTCGCCCACCAAAAGCGCTTGGCGGCCGTAAGGATGAAGTTTGTACTGGGCATACAGCGAGCGCTCCGGATACGACGCTGAGAATTTGGCAGATTTCGACATTGAGGAATATGCCGGCCTCGCCGTAGGAGACCCACACCTATTCGACAACCAGAGTCTGGTGCGTGCAAAAATGCCATCGAGATTGTCGGGCTTCAGGGCGCCGTAGGAGCGTTGCAATGGCCGGCCGAAGTAAGAGGGCCCACGCGGCAGAGCCGTGCCGTCTATCGTCACACTGCGCTGGCACCGATTGCTGGAGATGTCTGTCTGGTACCCCAGCAGGCGGCGTGAGCATGAGACCACTGGGCTCGATGGATGCCGGGCGAGGTACGCGAATAGTCAGAGATCGAGCAAGAGTCGTACGCCAATTTTTGGCTACAGCACCTCGTGGCAAATCGTGGCAACGACAAGCGTCCTGCCGGCCGAGCTTCATGCTTAGGCTTATAGGTCGCCGTCATCTCTACCCGGGCTTCCCGTTCATTGAACCTGGACATCAGATTCCGCCGGGAATAACGGAGGCACCAGAAGGCGGTGTCTGGGATCTCACACGTTACATAGCACTGCCTTTGGATAGCTTCCTATGGTCGCCGGGGGCAATCTCTCCGGCCTTTTGATGAACTGGCCGCACCATGCCCAGGTCAGCGCGCCGGCGAGCCGCTAGCGCCGGCGGCTGATCCCGGCACGTCAGCCTCGCCATCGCCTGTAGCCGTAGCCTCCGCCGCCGAAGAGCAGAACTATCAGAAGTATTACCAAAATTGTTGTCATTGTTTGCCTTCCATTTTCATTCCAGCCGTCATTTATCAAACAGAGATCTATCCGCCGCGAAGCGTATCCTTCAATCCGCCGACGGCGCTCTGCACCTTGCCTACGGCCTTGTCGGTCTTCCCTTCGGCCTTCAGCTTGGCGTCGCCGGTCAGCTTGCCTGCCGCTTCCTTGACGGCGCCCTTGGCCTGATTGGCCGCGCCTTTGATCCGATCCTTGTCCATCTTGTTCCCTTTCACGCTCCATGAGCGACGATTGTTTGAATGCCGAGAAGTCTGCGCAGAACGGTCCACTGTGTGCTGTACAAAATAGCTCACGGCCACTCTCTGACTTTTGTGACCGACTCCGCTCAGCTGCCGTGAGTGACGAAAGGTTGGCCGCCGATCGGCAACACGACATTCACTGGCTGGCCATCCTTCATCGCACGGCCGTACCAGAAATTGTCGCAGCCTTTGCTTAGGTCGTGGGGCTGCCGAAACCCGGCGGCTTCCATTTTTGCAGCGGCCTGCGCGGCCGTGCTGCCATCGATGATGTCAGTCGACAGGCAAGCATCGGCCCGAGCCTGCGTGGCCGTCAACGGCGCAACACTGAGGACCCCCGCTATGAGAGCGGCCACGCGGACAGCGGATATCCCGATCATTGTGCGTTCTCCTTGTTGAATCGTAAATAAGTCGATCGAGGTTGAGCTCCCCGACGGCTTCGTTCGCGGGACGCTTGTCGGACTCCACTCGTAGCCGTGCGAGCGGCTATCCGCAGTCCTCAATTGCACAGGGCAGTTCATGTGCCTGTGCGGCGGCGATCCGGTAAAGCTACGATGAGCCAGAAATCCTCCTTTGGTCAATTCGCCTGCTCTGTCTTGCGATCGCTGACCGCGGACAGGTCAAAATCGCCGTCTAAGTGCTGTTCTGCACATCCAACGCGGCGATTGTCGGCTAGAAATAACGTCTTACATCGAGTCTTGGCCCGCGTGCCAGTTGCACGCCAAGCCGCAGAGGATTTAGCGAAGCTCGCCGTGGCCGCATCGGCGTGGCGCCTGCCTCAGTGTTTCCAGCTGCAATTGCCGCCGAGCCGATCCCGACAATGGTGGATTGCAATGATGAAGAATGCGGTGAAAACCCTCAAACGGCTTGAGTTAATGTCGGGCGTGGGGTCAATCGCGATTTCCACGTCGACCTTCGCCAGCCCATCCGGACAGGCCAAGGTGGCCATTGAATTGGACTGGCTAGGGTCCAAGGTCGAAGTGGCTAGCTGGTGTCTCCTGGGAGTCGCGGCTGACGAAGAATGCGCCGTCCCCACCCACGTACCACCTCGCGCCGCTCCCGGGTGTCTGTCACACAATGGCGGGACTCGGCCACGATATCAAAGACACGGGTCAGTCCCTTCAAAACAGCGCGAACTAGCGCGGTGACCGAGGCGCTCGCTTCATCTATGGGGGCGCGTGTCCAATGACGCGAGCCAGAGTAGTTGCCCTGGGAATGGTTTTGAGCGTCTTGGTGGGCGCCACACCGACGCTGGCAGAGCAACAACTGTACACATATTCTATCATGCATCCCATTTATGGCCAGATTGGCACGCTGACGAATACGATCAATCGCGATCCTGAAGGGATGCAGATCGACGCGCGTCTGCGCATTGCGGTGGAATTCCTGGGCATCGTCCTCTATCACCAAGAAACGGACATCACTGAGATCATGCGCGGCAATCGGCTGGTCTCCCTACAGAGTGTCATCAACAAGGACGGCCGACACTCCGACGTGCACGGCGAAACTCAAGGCGATCAATTCGTGGTGAAGGCAACGGCGGGCTCATCCGTAGGGCCGGCGAGCATTTTCCCTTCGGATCCCTGGGTCCTCAATCGCGCTGGTGAGGCGACCGTGGTTTACCCGGACACGGGCAGGATCATCACCTTAGTAATTTCTGGCGGAGAGTACGGCGCGGTTTCCTTGAATGGCGCCTCAATGTCTGCCCGACACTTCATTGTGATGGGCGACAAGCGGCAAGAAGTCTGGCTGGACAACCAGGGAGTCCCGATCATGTTCCGCAGCGTCGAGGACGGCACTCCGATCGATTTCGTTCTGCAAACTACAGGGGCCACGCTCGGCATCTCCCCAGTCGCCGACTTTGAGCCTCTCGCGTCGGCTCGGCCGAGAATGGCAAGTAAATAAACATTCAGTGCCCAAGCCCCTCGTTTGGCGGCTGAGGGTGTAGCGGGTCGGCTTGGCGCCTTCGCTGCAAGGCGCGTAGAGTACCCCTGCCACTGCCTCAGACCGCTTTTGCATCAACGGACTGTTGCGGCGGCTTGGGCCGGTGTCATTCCCGGCTCCCATCCCTAGACGACTCAGCCCCGCTCCTGCGGGGCTTTTCTTGTGCCGAAGGCGGCAATACCTAGAAGCTAGAGTTACTGTAGCCGAAGGAGTCGGTAGGCCCAGCGTCTGGGGTGCCATACGAGGGAGCGCTGGGAGAGCTCAGGTCATAGGCGGACCCAGAGGAGTTATTTGGTCGGACTTGGGACGCGCATCCTGCGATACCTCCGCCTAAGACCAGCAGTCCAAGGGTCAAGATCAGCGTTTTCATTGTGGGCTTTCTTCGGGCCGGCTCAGCACCAGCGAATGCCCGGCAAAATGTCGGTGAGGTTGCTTACCCCTATCTGTAAATCTGGATGTTCAAATGGGGGACTCATGAATCCGACATTGCCCAGAAACCGCAACCGGCAGCTCCCAACATGTCCACCTTCGGCTCGCTGGCCCGGTACGGCTACGAGATGAACGTCCACTGCACCCGGTGCCAGCGGTGAGCGACGATAGACCTGACAGCCTTGCCGCCCGAGGAATCCTATGTCGGGCGCCATTTCCGGTACTCGTGCAGGGAGCGGTGCCGCCCAACTATCTCGATCCGGATCACTCATTGGTATCCGCCGTCACGGTACAGATGGGGCGCGTCGCGTCTGCCGTGATGAAGGTGACGAGGACCATCACCACCGCATTGTCGCGATACCGGGCGGCGACGATGTCGAGCCGCTCGGCAAAGCCACCAGAGCCCAGGAATATCTCCCTATAGGCGTCGCGCAACGCCTGGATGTCACGATGCGAGAACTTCTGCCGTCGAAGTCCGGCGATGTTAAGCCCACGCAGGTGCGGTCCATATCCGGCGGCGATGGCGAATGGCGCGATATCCTTGCCCACCGCGGTTGAGCCGGCGACAATCGCATGCTTGCCGATACGGCAGAATTGGTGCACTGCCGTCAGGTTGCCGACAACCGCATAGTCGCCGACGGTGACGTGACCAGCGAGCGTTGCGCGGTTGGCCATGACCACGTTGTCACCGATGCGGCAGTCATGGGCCACGTGGGCGCCCCTCATGAAGAGCCCGTTGTCGCCGACATGGGTGGGAATTCCCTCCGTACTGGTTCCCGCATTCATGGTAACGTATTCGCGGATAAGATTGTTTCGGCCAACGTCCAGCCCGCTCGGCTGTCGCTTGAAGCCCACGTATTGTGGAGGTTGCCCGAGCGATGCAAAGGGATGGATCCGGTTTCCGGGACCAATTCGCGTCTGCCCATCGATCACGACATTCGCCAGTAGGACCGAGCCAGCCTCGATTTCCACCTGGGGGCCGATACAGCAATGGGGACCTATTTCGACATCCTCAGCGATGCGAGCGCCCGATGCGACCACGGC